>Ga0210387_10000655_pt1 | contig 24998 bp, 22 predicted proteins | sample IncBWC7OmetaG_FD_160108 | JGI IMG/M metagenome (GOLD analysis project Ga0210387, IMG submission 160108) | Forest soil microbial communities from Barre Woods Harvard Forest LTER site, Petersham, Massachusetts, United States - Inc-BW-C-7-O ...
CGCGACAGCGGGAATCGCCAGGGCATTCATCTGGACAAATTCGACATCCCGCGGCATGCGGGCGCGGGCGCACGCAAGACCAGTGGGGTGCAGATCGGACCCAACCAGGCGTTGCCAATGTCGAGAACCCTTCAGCGCGCGCAGCACGACCCCATTGCCGCAGCCGATCTCGAGAAAGCGTTGCGCTTCGGGAAAAAAACGATCCGCAAGTCCGACGATGAGTTCATTTCGGGCGACAAACCAGAAATGACTGGCTTCGATATCGGCAAGCGCTGCGAATGAGACGGGATCGAAACCGCTGATGGTGTCGGCGAGCTCCGGCGCGAGCATCGGGATCCCAGAACTCTGCGCGACGACGTGGCCGCAGGCCCGACAACGCCAGCCTGGCGGCCACATTGCCTCGTCCGACCGGGCCGGCTCGCGCGCGGCGCAGGCCGGGCAGCTCCTTTGTGCGACGGCCTCCAGGCCCTTCATCGGGCAAGCGCGCTCACGGTCACGCCGCCGACGATCAGGCCAAGCCCGAGCAATTGGATCGGCGGCATCCTTTCCCCGAACAGCACCATCGAGCCGACCGGTACCAGCACAAAACTCAACGCCATGAAGGGATAGGCGTAGCCGACCTCCACACGCTCGATGGCGAGCATCCAAAGGACGCTCGCGACCACGGCGGCGCCAAGGCTGCTAAGCACGCCGATATCCCCGAACATCGAGATGAGGTATTGCAGCTTGCTGGCGCCGTCGCCGAGCGGCGCGGCATGCGCGAGCGATCGCGCTTTAATCATGAGCTGCCCATAGACAGTCAGGGCAAGAACGGCGAAAACCATCAAAGACGGCAGCATTTGATTTTCCAAGGATGTGACAGGTGCTGGAACTACCACCTGACGCGCGCCACGTGTCAAGCCAGGGACTGACGAACGCTGCAGTCGGAGCAGTCGGAACCGGAAATAATCTCTCGCATGACCAAGACCAAGACAATCGCCATCCTGCAGTCGAACTATATTCCCTGGAAGGGATATTTTGACATCATCGCCGCCGTCGACGAGTTCCTGATCTTCGACGAAGTTCAGTTCACCCGCCGGGACTGGCGCAATCGCAACAAGATCATTATCGATGGCGCCCCGCATTGGCTGACGATCCCGGTCTCCAGCAAGGGCCGCTTTAATGCTCCGATCGCCGAGATGGAGGTGTCGGAGGCCGGTTGGGCAGAGAAGCATTGGCGCAGCATCCAGCACGCCTATGGCAAGGCGCCGTTCTTTTCGCTGTATGGGCCAGTCCTGGAAAAGCTCTACGAGCAGGCCACCGCGCTTTCTCTGCTGACGGAAATAAATGAGCTGTTCCTGCGCAGGATCGCGACGCTCCTGGACCTCGCCACGGAGTTTCAGCGCACAAGCCAGATACCCCGCCAGACGGACTCGCCAACCGGGCGGCTCGTCGAGATTTGCACGGGTCGCAAGGCCAATGTGTATGTTTCGGGACCGGCCGCGCGCGACTACATCCAGACCGCCGAGTTCGAAGCGGCCGGCGTCGCCTTGCACTACGCCAACTATGCAGGCTATCCCGCCTACCAACAGGCATCCAGGTCGTTCGAGCACGGGGTCAGCATCGTCGATACCCTGATGCGCTGCGGACCGCAGACTCGCGAGCATCTCAAATCGATCCAGCGTCCCGGTGGTCTGTTGAGCGACCCCTAAGCCTCTTCAGGCCCGCCTGCAGACCACGATCCAGACCTGCTCGTCGATACCCCACCAGTCGTTGCGTGCCATGCCGATGCGCGCGTCGATGAAAAAAGGCTCAATCGCTGTCTCGATCTCGGCGGCCGAGTCGAACTTGCGCATGACATAGCCGGTGCGCACGCCGTACGGGTCGTTGGCAATTCTCATATGCCCGTCGCCCAGCGGCATGGCGCCATTCAGGATGTAGCTCGTCCCCATCGGAGCGGAGAAGACGAAACGCCCGGTCGGCTTCAGGACCCGGGCAATTTCCTTGACGTTGTCCAGGAATGTCGTGCCGGGATCGACATAATAGCAAGCATGGCAGGCGAGGATGTGATCGAAGTAGGCATCGGCATAAGGAATCTGATGATTGCGTCCAACGCGAGCCTCGACGACATAGCCCAACGCCGCCAGACGCTCGACGGTGCGCCGGCAGATCTCCTCCGCAATTTCGACCCCGTGCACCGCCATGCCGAGGTCGCAGAGCAGGGGCATGTTTCGTCCATCGCCGAAGCCAAGGTCGAGAATGCGTCGGCCGGGATAGAGTGTCCTGTCCGCGCTGAGCCGCGGGTACGAGCCGAGAAAGGCGCGGACGACAAACTCGACGGGATACACGTGGGCGGAGTCACGTGCCTTGTAGAAGGCGTCGTATTTGGCGTCGATCTCAGTCATCGGCGCATGGCTGCATGTCTTCGATCACCAAGGCACCCTGGCCACAAGCCACCGTCAGCGGGGCAATCAGCGTGCCGGGTTGGCCTGCCGTGGACGGGACGGCAGTGGCCCGGTTGAGATAGAACCATTTGCCGTCGAGCAGCGCCCTGGCCGGCTCGTAGGGCCGGGCATGGACCCGGATATGGCGGTTGATGATGTCGGCTGGCTGGTTCCAGTCCACCGTATGGGTCTTGTCGAGGTGGTCATACCGCGAGCCGCCGGGCCCCTGCGGGACAGCCTTGATCTTGCCGGACACGATGGGGGCGAAGCTCTCGATGATCGCCTCGCCGCTGGCGCGCATGGTCTCGCGCACCAGCTCGTGACCGGTCATTGTCGGCGGAATGGGATACTCGCGCTGCACGTAAACATCGCCGGCGTCGACTTCGGAGACCATCTTGTGCACGGCGATGCCGTAGGTCGGATCGCCATTCAGGATGTACCATGGCGTCGGCCACCGGCCCTTGTAGTGGGGCAGCTTGCCAGGATGAACGTTGATGCCGCCAAGTCGCGCCGTGCCCAGCAGCTCGACGGGCAGAATCTTGGCGTACCAGCACGACACGATGATATCGGGCTTGTGTGCCACCAGGGCATCCATGACCCGCTGATCGACCTTCGGCGCTTCGACGTGCTTGACTTGGTTTTTCCGGCAGTAGGCGAGCGCAGAGCGGTAGCCATACGCTTCGTAGCGGTCGACGTCGTAGGACATGACCAGCAGATCGACCTTGCGCGCGAAGTGCTCAACGAGCGTGTACCCGACGTCCTGCGCCGTAAACAGGGCGACGCGCGTCATCGCACTCAAGGACTGTCCTCCGCCGCGGCCGACTGATGAACCGCCCGAACGATGGTCAACGGCCTATTCTTGGTCTCGACGAAGATTTTAGAAAGGTACAGCCCGACCACGCCGATGAACAGGATCGCCAGTCCACCCAGAAACCAGACCGAAAGCATCACCGAAACCCAGCCCGCCACGCCGATCCCGCCGAACGCCCAACGCAGCAGGAGCGAGACCGCGAACAGTCCCGCAACGACTGAAATCAGTATGCCGATATAGAAGATCGCCACCAACGGTGTGGCGCTGAAATTCGTCACCGAGTCGAGAAAAATTTGCCATGAGCGCACAAAGGGGTAGGTCGTCGTCCCCTTGTTGGCTTTGGCGACGCTGACGCCCAATTGGCGATAGCCCGTGATGACCCACAGACCCCCAATAACGAGTTGCGTCTCACCGTGCAGCAACAGCGAGTCGACATAGCCGCGGCGCATCAGCCGGACCGTAAGATGATTGGTCGGAATGGGAACCGACAGGAGCCAGTCGAAGAGTCGATAGGCGATGGCACCGGTCAGGCGCCTCGCCCAGCCTCCGAGCCGCCGCGCCTGATAACCGTAGACGACATCCTTGTCTTCATCGTGCAGCTTGGCCCAGAACTCGGCCAGCAATTCAGGCGCCTCTTCAAGGTCACTGTCGATCAGGAAGCAATAGTCGCCGCAGGCATGCCTCAGCCCGGTCATCAGCGCCTTGTGGTGACCGAAATTGCGCGACAGCTCGACGACCTTGAGATGCGGATTAGTCGAGGCCAGCGCGACCGCGATGGCGAGCGCGCCGTCGGGCGATCCATCATCGACCAGGACGATCTCGTAGCTCTCGGTTACCGCCAGGGCAGCGGCCGAGGCCCGACGCACGAATTCGGCCACCGTCCCCTCGGATTTATAGAGCGTTGAGACAATTGACAGCTTCATGACGCGTCCCGGAGCAGGCGGGCGACCGCCTTGCGGTCGATCTTACCATTGGCGTTCTGGGGCAGGGTGTCGATCTGCGCGACCTGCGCGGGCTGCATGTAGGGCGGCAGGCACCTGACGCAATGGTCGCGCACTTCTTCGAGCGGCACGGCGCGCTCGGCGCTGAAAGCCGCGCGCAATTCCGCGCCGCCGTCCACGGTCACAGCCACGGTGACGGCGCGCTTCACGCCGTCGATCGCCTCGATGGCCAGGTCGATCTCTTCCAATTCGATCCGGTGGCCGCGGATCTTGACCTGGTTGTCGGCGCGCCCCATGAACCACAGCATCCCGGCCGCATCCTCGCGCACCAGATCGCCGGTGCGATACCAGATGGAGCGAAAGGCGGACTGCCGTGGGTCTTGCCTGAAGCGACCTGCCGTCTCGTCGGGGTCGTTGTAGTAGCCGAGGCCGATATTGGCGCCGCCGATCCAGAGCTCGCCGGGCTTGCCAGGCACCACCGCAGCCTCGTCCTCATCCAGGATCATGTGATCGAAATCAGCGTGCATGCGGCCCAGCGAGGGAAATCCCGTTCCCGCCGCCATCAGCGCCGCCTCGTCGATCTCCAGGCTCGAGCAGATGCAGCTGGTTTCCGTCGGCCCATAGACGTTGATCAAGCGCGCCTGCCGGATGAACCGGGCATGAAAGTCCGTGAGGGGAGCCGCCGGGAAGCCCTCGCCGCCGAATATGAAAACACGCACCTCGGGCAGGTTTTCCGGCTTCAGGAGCCGCAACTGATCGAGCGTCTGGAACAGTGTCGGCACGGCGAAGACCACATTCGCTTTGCCTTCGCGCAAGCGACGGACCCACTGCGCCGGGTTTGCGAGCAGCGAGGTCTCGACGGGCACGAGGGTGGCGCCGTTGACGAGGCCGCCATAGAGATCGAACACGGCATTGTCGAAATGCAGCGGGTTGATATTCGAGAATCGCACGTCCTGCGACCAGCTGAGCAGCGAGCGCGCCCAGCGCATCAAACTGAGAACGCCTTGATGCGGGATGACCGCGCCCTTCGGCTCGCCCGTCGAGCCGGAGGTGAACATGATGTAGGCCGGATCGAGTCCGTGCCGGCTTGCCGGCAGAGGCGCCGACGATGAGGAAGGCAGGCCGTCGAGCCAACGCCTGCCCTCCTCAGGCGTGGCGATGCGAAGCGTCGAGCCGTGCGGGTTCACCGTTTCTCCCGTCGTCGCCAGCAGACGCGGTCGAAGCCGCGCGAGGATCCTGCTGTTCCGCGGTGGCGGATTGCGCGGGTCCATGAAGACGTAGGGACACCCTTGATGCAGGCAAGCGAGCCAAAGCGCGTAGGTCTCGCGCCGCTTGGGCAACTGGATCGCGACGACGCCGTCGCGACCGACGCCCTGGGCCTCGAGCCAGGCGGCGGCACGCCGCGCCCTGTCGCGCAGGCCCGAAAAGCTGTCGGCTCCGTCGGGAAAGATCAACGCAGGCGCGTCTGCCCGCTCGTCGGCGACACGATCGAAGGCCTCCCACAGATGGCCCGGCGCCGAAGCCCTTCCCGCTTGCCTTGTCATGCCTAAAGCCTCAGGCCGCCGTCGAGCTGCAGGACGACGCCGTTCAGAAAGCCATTGTCGGCCAGGCTGGCAATGCCCTCCATCAATTCGTCAACCGTCCCCAGTCGACCGATCGGCGTGCGCCTGGCGTAGTCGGTCAGGACGGCATCCGTCAGTGCTTCTCGTGTCGTCGCCACGTCGATGAATCCGGGCGCGATCGCGTTGACGCGAATGCCGAGGGGGCCGAGTTCGCGGGCCATGGCGCGCGTCATGCCCTCCACTCCCGCCTTCGCGGCGCTGTAGGCCGCTTGGCCGGTATTGCCGCCGGCCGAGATCGAACTGAAATTGACGATCGCACCGCCACCCGTGCGCGCCATGCGCGCGGCGACGTGCGCCGCGGTGACGAAAGCGGCCGTCAGATTGGCGCGGATGACCTGCTCGAAGCTGTCGATGGCATGCACGGAGAAGCGTGCGCCCTTCAATCCAAGCACCGGCTCGTTCCAGATCAGGCCGACGGCATTGACCAACAACGCAATCGGCTCGCTGCGGGGAATGGCGGCGTCGAAAGCCGCCTGCAAGGCCTTGGGATCGGCAAGATCCACCGCCTGCGTGATGACGCCTGCCATCTTGCCGGGCTCGGCGAGGGCCATGGCGTCCCGATCAAGCGCCAGAACCTGTCGGCCCCGGACGGCATAGCGTTCGACGATCAGGCGCCCGAGCGCCCCCCCGGCCCCGGAAACCACGACCCAGCTGCGAGGCGTCCCGCTCACCGCCTCATCCTGGGCTTATAATCCGCTCAACATCTGCGACCGTTGCCACGGCTTCGATCTCGCTCTCCGATAGTTCACGGCCGAGAGTCTCCTCAAGCGTCAGCATCAAGCGCACCATTATTACGGAGTCCCAGCCTGGGATCTCCACAAGCTTAGTGGAAGACGTGATCGGCGGCACGGGCCGGCGCATGACGCTCGACAATAAATCGCTGATATTCAAGGTTGTTCCTTCGTTCCAGGCAGCGGGTCGGGATTCGCCGTCACGTCTCCCACACCGCGATCCCGAAGCCTTCTAGCCCATATCCATTGCCGGAATAGAGCAGGAAACGCCGGCCATTATGGTCGAACACGCAAGGATATTCGATCATGTCGCTATCCCAGCCCTCGGCGGACACGTCGATCGCGTCCTGCGCGCCGATCCGGGTCCAGACAAGGCCGTCCGGCGATTCGGCGTACCGGATGCGGTAGCGCTCGCCGCGCGAGCAAAACCACATCTTGTAAGTGTTGCCGTCCTTCAATACGCAGGGCTTGGACATCGCGTATTCGCCGGCAAAGCCGAAATCGATCGCGATGATGTCCGGGCGTTCCCAGTGAATGCCGTCAGCCGACTCGGCGTATTTGATCAGGTGTCGCATATCCTCCTTGACCCTGCCCCAGGCGATGTTGGAGCCGTACCACATCCGGAAGCGCCCATTCTCGAGCAGCACCCAGGGATAGGAGATGGTGTAAGGGTCGGCCTCGTTGAGCGCCATCACGGGAAATCGTGAGCTGCGCTTGAAGGGCTGCCCCGGGCCGGCGCTGACGGCGAGACCGAGCTGGTTCTGCCATGGCACGCGCTGCGTCAGATGCCAGCCCATATAGTAGAGGTAGCGCCGCTCGCCGACCGGCACGATGCAGCCGATCGAGCAGCCCGAGTCGTCGAAGAACGCGTCTTCGCCGGGCAGCAGCACGGCCGTCGTCGATTCGGCCAGCACCTTGGTCGGATTCTCGAGATCGACCTCCACCCAGCCGATCGCCGAACGGTTCTCGACGTCCCGTGACGAGAAATAGATTCGAAAACGGTCCCCCGCGATATGCTCGGCGACGGGGTTCGCCGCATAGGCCTGTCCCCAGGGCCTGGAACCATCGGGCTTGTAGACAAGCCCAAGCTTTTTCCACGTCACAGTTTCTTACCCGCCATCATCATGCGCATGAAGGGACGCGATTCGACATCGAGCTCTCCCTGCCCGAGGACATGCACGCTTTTCGGCGCGGTGTCGTTCGAGACCATCAGATTCGCACCGACCAGGCTTTCCGCGCCGATTTTCACGCCGTTGCTGATCGTGGCGCCGATGCCGACAAAGGCGCGCTCGCCGATCGTGACGTTGGCCGCGATCGTGACGTGCGAGGTAAGCCAGGCATGGTCGCAAATGGTGCTCATGTCGCCGACGTGGTTCGACGACCACATCACGACGTTGCTCCCGATGGTGACGTCGAGGCTGATCGATTGATTGTCGAGAATGAAGCAGTTCTCGCCTGTCTTGATCGGTTCCACCCTGAAAATATCCGAAGCGACGTAGCTTTCGAGGGTGTAGCCCTTGGCCTTGGCTTCGTCGAATTTGCGCGCACGCAGCCCGTTCATCTGCTGATAGCCGAGCAGGATGTGCATCCGGCAGGTCTCCGGCGGGAAGCGCCGCTGCACGTCCTCGAAGGCGATCAGTGGCAGCCCGCGATGCTCCTTGGCGGTGACATGCTCCGCGTCGACGGCGAAGCCGACGATCTCGTGCTCGGTGTCGCCGGCAAAGAAGCGGTGCGCGACGGCCGCACCGCGCCCGGTGCCGAACAGAACGAGTCTGCTCATCGATCGAGTTCGCGGCGGGCGGCGCTGCGCAGTTGGGCGTCCAGCCAGTCATGGACGCTCATTTTGGCCTTGGCGGCCGCCTCGCGCACGAGGGCCTTCGCGTCGTCCGAAACGCCTTCGAGAACGCCGAAATAACGCGACCGCAACGAGCCGCCGCGCGAGCCCGCATGCTTCAGGTCGAGATCCAACGGCGGCGGACCGTCGCCCTTGGTGAACGCGATCACATAGAAGCAATTGGCAATCAGCCAACGCACCGCCACGTCGCGGGCAAGGTCGGGCAAACAGTCGAACGGCGTATCCGCCTTGAACAAGGCATTGTTGGTGGAAACGATGCCGTCGAATTCGCTGCCCTTGAGCCAGGGAGCGACCGCCTCGTCGCCGAACAGGATGCGGCCGCCGCGCTTGGCGACCCGGGCGAGCTCGGCGGCGCCTTTCTTCAGATCGCCGAAATGATTGAAGCCGCCGAAATGAAACACCGCGTCGAAGGTCCCGCTTTCATAGGGAAGCGCGGTCGCGTTGGAGGCGGAGTATTCAAGAGCGCAACCGATATCGAACTTCTCGGCGTAGGCCGGCATCTTGGCGCGGCAGACCTCGACCATGCGCGCCGACAGATCCTGCATGTGAAGTTCGCCGTTCGGCCCCAGCCTGCGCGCGAGGCGAAATGAGTCACGGCCGGTGCCACAACCCACTTCCAGCACCTTCATGCCAGGCTTGAGCGCGAGCAAATCGACCATTGTCTCGCGCACCGTATCCTCGTCCTCGAGGAAGGCCGCGAACTGCCAATCGACGGCCCGATCGTAGATATCTTCAGCGACCCGATCGTATTCCGTCTTCGTATCCGCCTCGATCCTTGTCAGGGAATCGGACGAGATCAGGTTGGGAATGCCGTCCTTGATGGGATACCGACGACCGGCGGCCGAGACCAGGACTCCAGCCTGCACCTCGTCGCCCTCGATCACGGCCTGCTCCAGGCGCAATTCAGACTGATCGCGCGGGCATCGGTATTGGGAGACACGCACCTGCTTCAACGAGCACCTCGATTACACCAAGCAGTCAAACTTCACCAAGACAAGCGCTGTCCAGCCCACATCACAGGACCTTCCGCCAGCTTCGGACGCGGTGCGCTCGCGCCACTCTCCAACTGTCACCAGATGTCCTGGTATCCCGATATGCAGCGGACATTACACGGAATGATAGAGCATCGGCCATTGCCGGCAAAAGGCAAAAAGAACTGCGGGAATCCCGACAATCCCGTCGACGTCATGGTCAGCAACGGAGAGACTGTGGCCGACTGATTGCGAGCAGCCGGATGTAGTTGCCGCCCCGCACGGGAGGAACAGCGATGAAATTGGGTTTGGCGATCGGCTATTCCGGCGCGCATCTCGACATTCCGGTGAAGCTCGTGCAGCGCGCCGAGGAGCTCGGCTACGAATCGGTGTGGACGGCGGAAGCCTACGGTTCCGACGCGGTGACGCCGCTGGCCTTCCTGGCGGCGCATACCAGCCGCATCAAGCTCGGCACCGGCATCATGCAGTTGGCCGCCCGGACGCCGGCGAATGCGGCGATGTCGGCGGCGACGGTCGATGCGATGGCCGGCGGCGGCCGCTTCATCGTGGGCCTCGGCGTATCGGGCCCGCAGATCGTCGAAGGCTGGTACGGCCAACCGTGGGGCAAGCCCTACTGGCGCATCCGCGACTACGTCGCGATCATGCGCAAGATCTTCACCCGCGAGGCGCCGGTGACGCATGACGGCCGCGAGATCGCGCTGCCCTACAACGGGCCCGGCGCCATGGGAATCGGCAAGCCACTCAAATCCATCCTGCACATGAACCCGCACATCCCGATCTACCTGGCGACCGGCAACGAATCGACCGTCAAGCTGACCGCCGAGATCGCCGATGGCTGGCTGCCCATGGGCTTCATGCCCGGCGCCATGGAAGAGTACAGGCCGTGGCTCGAGGAGGGCTTCCGCCGGGCCGGCAACGGCAAGGGTTTCGCGAACTTTTCCGTCCATGCCTCGGTGCATGTCGAGGTCGACACCGACGTCGCCGGAGCGCTCGGCCGGCTGAAGCCGGAGGTGGCGCTTTACGTCGGTGGCATGGGCCACCGAACCAAGAACTTCCACAACGACATCATGGTGCGCCGCGGCTTCGGCGATGCGGCGAAGCGCATCCAGGAGCTCTACCTGGCGGGCCGCAAGGACGAAGCCATCGCCGCCGTGCCCGACGAATGGGTCGACATGAAGTCGCTGGTCGGCCCGCCGGCCCGCATCCGCCAGCGCTATCGCGCCTGGGAGGAAAGCGGCGCCGATTCGCTCAACGTGCGGTCGCGCCAGCCCGAGGCGCTGGAAGCGATGGCCAAGGCAGCGCGCCTCAACTAGAGACAGGGGCATGAAAAAGGCGGCCCTGCGGGCCGCCTTTTCCGGATTTGGCGCGATCAGTAGCCGCGCGGCGGCAGCGGGATCCTGGCGTTGGTCAGGAGCCGCTCCAGCGTGGGAACGCCCTCATCGTACGCACCGGCCTCGCACCTCGCGAGCGCGTTACCGGCAACCACGTCGGATTGGTTGGTGGCGACGTTACGCCGATAGAGGGCGGCCAGCCTGCGGCAGTAGTCCAGCGGCGGCGGGACCGCAACGGGGGCCGTGGCCATTTGGCCGCCGACCACGATCTCGACCCGCCGGTTCTGCGGCTCGCGCACGTTGTCGCCGGTCGGTACGAGCAGCTGGGTCTCGCCCTTGCCGACCACGGCGATGGCGTCAGCCGGCACGCCTTGGCGAACCATTTCGTTCTTCACTGCGTTCGCGCGCCGCAGCGACAGGGCCATATTGTAGCTTTCCGGGCCGGTGGTGTCGGTGTGACCGGTCGCCGTGACGCGGGCGTTGCCGGTGGACCGGAAGGCCGTGACCGCCTGGGTGATCACATTCAGAGAAGCTGGCGAAAGCCGCGTGCTATCCCAGTCGAAGAACACCATGAAGGTCGGAGCCTGCACCGCGGGCGGCGGAGGCGGTGGCGGCGGAGGTGGCGGTTCCGACGCGCAGGCGCCCAATAGGAAAGTCGCCGCAAACACAACCAGTAGCTTCTTGAGCATGATCCATCCCCCATAAAGAGTTTCGGAACGCCGAGCGCTGTTCCAGGGACGGTATCCGGAATAGGAACGCCCCGACGTGGAACGCTGCAGGACCGAAGAGGTTCCAGGGTGTTGCGCAAATGTAACGCGGCGCAGCTGGGCGACCACGCGCAACTTATTGGCGAAGGGAGGGAGGCCGAAAAGTGCGGGTGGCGGCGCGCCTACCCGCTGTTCCGCAGGCCGGCCGCGATACCATTGATACTGAGGTGAATGCCCTGCACGACGCCCGGGTCGGCGTCGCCCGCCCGATGACGCCGGAGCAACTCGATCTGAACGTGGTTGAGCGGATCGATGTAAGGAAAGCGGTTGCGGATCGAGCGCGCCAGCAAGGGATTGCCTTGCAGCAGCGTCTGCTGCCGCGTGATGGCGAGGACCGCGTCGATCGACGCCTGCCACTCGCCGCGAAGGCGGGCGAAGATCGCCTGACGCAGCTTGGCGTCGGCGACAAGCTCGGCGTAGCGCGAGGCGATGGCGATGTCGCTCTTGGCCAGCACCATGTCCATGTTCGAGAGCACGGTCCGGAAAAACGGCCAGTCGTCGTGCATCGCCTGCAGCGTCGCCATGCCGTTGCCCGACCGCGCGTCCGTCCACGCCTTGACCGCCGCGCCGAACCCGAACCAGCCCGGCAGCATCAGCCGGCATTGCGCCCAGCTGAACACCCACGGGATGGCGCGCAGGTCCTCGATGCGCTGCCGGCCCGAGCGAGACGCCGGACGGCTGCCGATATTGAGGCTGGCGATTTCCTCGAGCACCGTGGATTCGCGGAAATACCGGTCAAAGCCTTCGGTCTCGTAGACCAGATCGCGATAGGCCCGAAAGGCATGCGCCGACAGTTCTTCCATGACCGCGAGATAGTCGCCGGGGGGCGGAGGCCGGTTCCCCTCCAGCAGCGTCGCCTCGAGCGTTGCCGCGGCCAGGGTTTCGAGGTTGCGCCGGCCGACTTCGGCGTTGGAATACTTGCCGGCGATCACTTCGCCCTGCTCAGTGACGCGGATCTGGCCCTGCACGGCCCCCGGCGGCTGCGCGAGGATCGCCTCAAAGCTCGGCCCACCGCCCCGCCCGACCGAACCGCCGCGGCCGTGGAACAGGCGCAGCCCGACCTGGTGACGTCGAAAGATGTCGATCAGCGCTAGTTCGGCCTTGTAGAGCTCCCAAGTCGAGGTCAGGTAGCCGCCGTCCTTGTTGCTGTCGGAATATCCCAGCATCACCTCCTGGGTGCCGCCACGCGAGGCGAGCAGCCGGCGATAGGCCGGCAGGCCCAAAAGCTCGTCCATGATCCCGCCGCAGCGCTGCAGGTCGCCGATGGTTTCGAACAACGGCGCGATGTCGACGTCGAGCCGCCCCTCGCGCGGGCGCAGCAGTCCCACTTCCTTGAGCAGCACCGCCACCTCCAGAATGTCGGAGACGCTGTCGGCCTTGGAGATCACGTAAGTCGGCACGGCGGCCGGGCCGTAGCGGCGGTGCGCATCCGCCGTCACACGCAGCATCGCAAGTTCCCCGGCCGTTTCCTCTCCATACGACTGATGCCGCGCCGCCAGCGGCCGCGGGTTGCCCATCTCGCCGGCGAGCAGCGCTACGCGCGCCTCCTCGGCCAGGGTCCCGTAGTCGGCACAGACTCCGGCTGCCTCGACCAATTCGGCCATGACGCGGGCGTGCACATCGGAATTCTGCCGCAGGTCGAGCGAGGCGAGATGAAAACCGAAGACGTCGACCGCGCGCCGCAACGACCGCAAGCGGCCCCGCGCCAGGCCTGTCGAGCCGTTGGCCGAAAGCGAGTCGGAGAGTGTATCGAGGTCGGCCTTCAGCTCGCCCGCCGCTTCATAGGCCGGTGCCGGTCCGACCGCAGGGTGTGGTGCTTCCAGCCTGTCGAGCGCCCAGGCGGTGCCGGCCAGCCTGGCGTAGATGCCGACGATGGCGCGCCGGTAGGGTTCGTCCTGGCGCTCCGGCGAGCGGTCGGGCGAGCTCTCCGCCAGCGCGCGCAGGCCCTCGGAGATGCGCACGATGCGGCCATCGAGCGGCAACTCGCCGCCCAGCAGATGCAGCTCGTCGAGATAGAAACGCAGCGCACGCTGGCTTTGCATGGCGAGTGCCTGACGCGTCACGTCGGCCGTGACGAAGGGATTGCCGTCCCGGTCGCCGCCGATCCAGCTTCCCATGCGCAGGAAGGACGGCACGTCGAGGTCCCGCCATGCCGGATCGAGGGCGCCGAGGCGATCCTCGAGGTCGGCGTAGAAGACCGGCAGTGCGTACAGGAAGGTGTGGTCGTAATAGGCCAGACCATTGGCGACCTCGTCGATGACCCTGAGGCGCTTGCCGCGCACCAGGCTGGTCTGCCACAGGGTGAGCACGGCGCGGCGCAGCGCCCTGCGGTTGGCGGCCAGCTCTTCGGGCGTGAACTCGATGCGGTCGCGCTCGTCGAGCAGATGCGCAATCTCCATCTCGCGGTCGATCGAGCTTTTGCGGCGAACCTCCGTCGGGTGCGCTGTCAGGACCGGGCTGCAGAGAGCGTGGGCGAAGAATGCCTGCAGCTGTTCCGGGGAGAGGCCGGCGTTGCGGGCGCGATCGAGCGCGTAGGCCATCGTGCCCTGGCGCGGCGGCGCCTTGGCCATGGCGTAGGCGCGGGTGCGGCGGATGTGATGCTGGTCTTCGGCGAGATTGGCGAGATGCGAGAAATAGCCGAAAGCCCGGATGATGCGCAGCGCCTGGTCCGTCGGCAAGCCGCTCATGATCGTCTGCAGTTCCTGGCGGGCAGCCTCGTCGGCGTTGCGGTGGAACTGGACTCCGGTACGCCTTATGTGTTCGACGAGCGCGAATACCGCATCGCCTTCCTGGGCCCGCACCGTGTCGCCCAGGATGCGCCCGAGCAACCGTATGTCGTAGCGCAGCGGGAGGTCCTTCTCGGGCGTTTCGCTGTGGTTCAGGGTTTCCATGGACTGCACCATAATACGTCTCGCGGCACCGGTTTTGACATTCGCGTCGAGCCGCTTCGTTGGCATACTAACTGCATGACTTCAGGACAGTTCGCATGACGGTGACCCAATGACGACGGCCCGGCGCCAGCTGCGCTTCGGCGCCTTCTTCAGTGTTCCAGGCTGCCATCCGACCGGCTGGCGCCATCCCGACGCGGTCTGCGAGACCGATCTCGATTTTCGCTATCTTGCCGACATGGCGCGCATGGCCGAGCGCGGCAAGCTCGACTGCATGTTCTTTCAGGACAGCGTCGCCATACCCGGCAGCACCGCCGTCTATGGCGGCAAGCCATTCCGCGTGAAGAACGGCAGGCAGGCGCATATCGAGCCGGTGAGCGCCATCGCAGCCCTTGCCGCGATCACCAGCCATATCGGCTTGGTGTCGACCTGCACGACGTCCTACAACGAGCCCTACAACGTCGCGCGCCGCTTTCTCACCATCGACCATATCAGCGGCGGGCGCGCCGGCTGGAACCTCGTCACCTCGCAGGCCGAGGACGAGGCGGTGAATTTCGGTCGCGACCAGCATTTCGAGCACGGCGTGCGCTATGACCGCGCCGCCGAGTTCCACGACGTCGTGATCGGCCTGTGGGACAGCTGGGAAGACGACGCCTTCCTGCGCGACAAGAAGAGCGGCATCTGGTTCGACTACGACAAGATGCACATCCTGCGTCACAAGGGAAAGCACTTCACGGTGCGCGGGCCCTTGAACGTGGCGCGCTCGCCGCAGGGCCGGCCGGTCGTGGCACAGGCCGGCTCCTCGGACATCGGCATGGAGCTTGCCGCCCGCACCGCCGACATGGTGTTCACCGCCCAGACCACCATCAAGGAAGGCCGGGATTTCTGCAACGACATGCGCTCGCGCGTGATGAAATACGGGCGCGGGCCGGAAGACATCCGCATCTTTCCCGGCATCATGCCGATCGTCGGCCGCACCGAAACAGAGGCGCGCGAGAAATACGAAGAGCTGCGCTCGCTGGTCGACGATGGCGTCGGCATCGCGGGCGTCGCGCGACTCGCGGGCGGCGTCGACATCTTCAGCCTGGATCCCGACGGACCTTTGCCCGAGCTGAAGCCGAGCAACGCCGCGCGCGCGCGCCAGGAGATGATCATCGCCATGGGCAAGCGCGGCATGACCATCCGCGAGATCGGCCGCGTGCTGGCCATGAGCCAGGCCCATCGCGTCCTCTATGGCACGCCCACGCAGCTCGCCGACGACATGCAGGCCTGGCTCGAGGCCGGCGCGTGCGACGGCTTCAACCTCCTGTTCCCGCACTATCCCAAGCCGCTCGAGGAATGGGTGACCATGGTCATCCCCGAGCTGCAGCGGCGCGGCATCTTCCGCACCGAGTACGAGGGCAAAACGTTCCGGGAAAACCTGGGCGTGCCGATTCCGCAGAACGTCCACACGAAGAAGCGCACCACCGTCCAGGTGAACGCGGCGGCGTCCAATGACTAAGCAGCTCAGGCTCGGCGGCTTCTTCAGCGTGCCCGGCAATCATCTGGCGGGCTGGCGTCATCCCGATGCGGTGCCCACGGCCGATATGGATTTCAAGGAGTACGCCCACATCACCCAGGTGGCGGAAGCCGCCAAGTTCGACACGATCTTCTTCCAGGACACGGTGGGCGTGGCCGGCAGCCGCGCCCTGGCGCGCGGCGAGCGCACCCGGGCCAAGCTCTCGCGCACCGTCAAGCTCGAGCCGACGGCGACGCTCGCGGCGCTCGCCATGGTGACCAGCCGCATCGGCCTGGTCGCGACCGCGACCACGACCTACAACGAGCCCTACAACATCGCCCGGCGCTTCGCCTCGATCGACCATATCAGCGGCGGTCGTGCCGGCTGGAACCTGGTGACGTCGCAGATCGAGGACGAGTCGGAGAACTTCGGCTTCGACGAGCATCTGGCGCACGCCGAGCGCTACGAGCGCGCCGCGGAATTCTACGAGGTCGTGATCGGCCTGTGGGACAGCTGGGAAGACGACGGCCTGCTGCGCGACAAGCAACGCGGCGTCTACATGGACCGCGACAAGGTCCATTTCCTCGACCACGTCGGCAAGCACTTCAGGGTCAAGGGACCGCTCAACATCACCCGCTCGGCGCAGGGCTGGCCGGTGGTCGCGCAGGCGGGCTCGTCCGAGGCCGGCCGCGAGCTCGCGGCCCGCACCGCCGACGTGGTGTTCACGGCCCAGACCAAGATCGAAGAGGCCAAAGCCTTCTACGCCGACATCAAGAACCGGGCGGCTCGCTACGGCCGCACGGCCGACGATATAAAAATCATGCCGGGCCTCACCCCCGTGCTCGGGCGCACCATGGAAGAGGCGCGCGAGAACTACGAATACCTGCAGTCGCTGATGCCCGACGACGTGGCGCTGCAGTCGCTGTCGCATATCTCGGGCGGCCTCGACCTCACCAAGTTTCCGCTCGACGGGCCGCTGCCGGAGCTGCCGCCCAGCAATGCCGCCAAGGCCCGCCAGGCGCTGGTGGTGCGCACCGCGCGCGAGGGCAACATGACCCTGCGCCAGATCGCCCGCCACACCGCCGCCGGCACCGGCCATCGCGTGCTGATCGGCACGCCCGAATACATGGCCGACGAGATGGAGGCGTGGCTGAAGCAAGAGGCCGCCGACGGCTTCAACGTCGTGTGCAACCACTATCCCAAGCCATTCGAGGATTTCTGCCGCCTGGTCGTTCCCGAGCTGCAACGGCGGGGCATCTTCCGCACCGAGTACGAAGGCACGACGTTGCGCGAGAATTTGGGCCTACGCGTTCCCGAAAACCGATACACGCGCCAGGCGCGACCCGCCCTGGCAAAGGAGGAGGCGTCATGAGGAAGCTCAAGGTTGCCGCAGCGCTGGGACTAGCTGCGGTGGGCGTGGCCGCGCTGGGGTTGGCGACGGCGGCCTTCGCGCAAGGCGCGAGCGAACGCGTGCGCAAGATCAACCTCTACACCTGGCCGCAGGCGGCCCTGCCGCAGAGCTACCAGGCGTCGCAGCTGATCGCCCAGCAATGGCGCCAGCTCGGGCTGGACGTCGAGGTCAAGCCCTTGCAGCGCCAGGCACAGACCCAGCTCATCTGGTTCAGCCGCGACAAGTGGGACGCCACGATGTGGCGCATGGTGGGGCGGCCCGAGCGCAGCGATCCCGACGAGTTTCTCTACAGCCTCTACCATTCGAGCTACGCCGAGAAGGGCTACAACTTCATCGGCTACATCAATCCCGAGTACGACAAGCTGGCCGAAAAACAGCGCACGCAGCTCGACCGCGATGAGCGACGCAAGACCGCCTTCGCCATGCAGGAGATCATCAACCGCGACCAGCCGCAGGCCTTCCTGGTCCATCCCAAATACCCGCTCGCCTTCAACAAGGCGGTGTTCAAGGAGGATACCGTCGTCAACCAGAGCGGCATCGGCATCCGCAACATCTGGACCTTCCTCAAGATCGAGCCGCTCGGCGCGCAGAAGGACCTGATCATCAACAGCAACGAGACGATCAATGCCACCAACCCGCTCTATATCGGCGGCGCGGTCGACAGCTGGGTCACCGACCTGATCTGGGACCGCGTGATGCGCATCGGACCCGACGGTATGCCGCAGCCCTGGGCGGCCGAGAGCGTGAGCTGGGCCGACGACAAGACCGTCGACGTCAAGCTGCGCGCCGGCATGAAATGGCACGACGGCAAGCCGGTCACGGTCGAGGACGTCATCTTCTCCTTCGAAGCGCCGGCTGGCGACAAGGCGCCGATGTACAAGCCCTTCGTCACCGACATCGCAAAAATCGAAAAGACCGGCGATTTGGGCCTGCGCTTCACGCTCAAGCAGCCCAACACCACCTTCCTCACCGCCTCGCTCGCCAAGATCAACCTGATCCCCAAGCACATCTGGGAGCCGGTGCTGAAGGATCTGGCGGGCAAGCCCGAGACTGCCGAGCAGCTCAAGGAGGTGTCCTGGATCGGCTCGGGACCCTTCAAGATGGTGCGCTGGAAGCCCACCGAGGAGATCCTGCTCGAGCGCAATGGCGAGCATTTCGCGGCGCCCAAGATCGAGCGCTGGATCATGCGCATCGTGCCCAACGCCGAGGCGACGCTCGGCATGCTGAAGCGCGGCGAGCTCAACTTCATCGGCATCTTCGGCGGCGATCCCGAGGTGCTGGTCAAGTTCGCCAAGGAAAACCCCGACATCGCCATCCGAAGCGAGGTCGATATCGGCTTCGAGTATGTCGCCTTCAATAACCGCCGCCCGCCATTCGACGACGTGGCGTTCCGGCGCGCCCTGTCGCTGGCCATCGACCGTCGCCTGATGGTTTCGGCCGCCTGGCAGGACTATGCGATTCCGGCCAACAGCCACGTCTCGCCGGTCCTGACCTTCTGGCACGATCCCGCCGTCGACCAGCTCAAGACCGGCATCGCCGAAGCCAAGAAGATCCTGAAGGACGCCGGCTACCGCGTGGTCGGCGGCAAGCTCTACTATCCGGTCGGCAAGCAAGAAAAGCTGACGACTGAGTAAGATGCCTGCAGCATCTTCGTCTTCCGGACCGCGAGCCTCTGGCTCGCTCATGATCATGAGCGGGCGGGACGCCCGCGGTCCGGAAGAGTCATGAAGCTCGTCCTCGAGCGCTTCACCCACAACGCGCTGGCGCTGCTCGCCGTCACGACGATTCTGTTCTTCATGTTCCGGCTGATGCCGGGCACGCCGCTCGCCGCGTTCATCAACGAGAATTTGAACGCCGATCAGCAGCAGGCGATGCTCGAGCAGTTCGGCCTCGATCGGCCGATGTGGCAGCAGTACTTCATTTACCTTGGCAATCTTGTCCAAGGCGAGTTCGGCCTGTCCTTCTTCCAGCGCCGGCCGGTGCTCGACATCCTGCTCGAGGTGCTGCCCAACTCGCTGATCCTGACGCTCGCCTCGCTGATCATCGCCTACATCTTCGGCGTGCTGGCCGGCGCCTGGCTCGCCTGGAAGCGCGGCAGCTGGATCGAAAGAGTCGCGGTGCCTGCGGTTTTGGCGACGCGCGCCGCGCCCGAGTTCTGGATCGGCATGGTGCTGCTGGCGCTGCTCTCGTTCAACGCCGGATGGTTTCCCTCCGGCGGCGCCAGCAGCCCCGGCCTGGCCTATACCAACAACTGGCAGCGCATCGCCTCGTGGGATTACCTCCACCATCTCGCTCTGCCCGTCCTGACGCTCGCCCTCTACCTGCAGGGCCTGCCCCTGCTGCTGATGCGGTCCAACATGCTGGAGGTGATGCACGAGGAGTTCGTCACCATGGCGCGCATGAAGGGCTTCTCCGAATGGCGTATCGTCATCAACCACGCGGCGCGCAACGCGCTGCTGCCTGTCGTCACCGCCTTCGCGCTGGGCGTCGGCCTGTCGATGGGCGGCAATGTCGTGATCGAGACGGTGTTCAGCTGGCCCGGCATCGGCCGGCTGCTGGTGCAGGCAGTCTCGGTCCACGACTATCCGCTGGCGCAGGGCGCCTTCCTGATGATCGCGCTGGTGCTGGCGCTGATGAACTTCGTCGCCGACCTGCTCTACATGGTCCTCGACCCGCGGGTGAGCCATGGCCGAAAGGGCTGAACCCGTCCTCCCCGTGCGAACAGGCTGGCCGCTGCTGGCCGTGCTGCGGCGCATGGCGGCGATGCCGCTCCGGGATCCCTTCGCCTTCACGGGCCTGCTCATCTACGTGCTGTTCGTGCTGGTGGCGCTGTTCGCCGATCAGCTGGCGCCAACCGATCCGCTGGAAATCCTGTTCACCAAGGCCGGCAAGCTCGCGGCCAACGTGCCGCCGAGCCTCGACTTTCCGCTCGGCACGACCAATCTCGGCCGCGACATCTATGCCCAGCTCGTACACGGCACGCGGAGCGCGCTCGCGGTCGGCCTGTCAGCCGCGATCATCGTTGCCATCGTCGGCACCGTCGTCGGCCTGGTGGCGGGTTACTTCGGCGGCATGGTCGACGCGGTGCTGATGCGCATCGCCGACATGGCGCTCAGCCTGCCCTTCCTGCCCTTCGTCATCGTGCTCACGGGCTTTTTAGGTGCCAGCACATCGAACATCGTGCTGGCCGTCGCCCTGCTGCTGTGGCCCAACTCGGCGCGCGTGATCCGCAGCCAAGTGCTGACGCTTCGCGAACGCGCCTATGTCGAGGCGGCGAGGGTCACCGGCGCCAGCTCCTGGCGCATCCTGTTCGTGCACATCGCGCCCAACATCCTGCCGCTCAGCTTCGTCTATGCCGCCATCGCCATCGGCTGGGCGATCATCACCGAGGCGAGCGTCAGCTTCCTGGGCTTCGGCGATTCCGAAAGCGTGTCGTGGGGCTACATGCTGCAGGACGCCTTCTCCTCGCAGGCGCTGTCGCGCGGCCAGTACGCCTGGTTCGTGCCGCCGGGCGTCTGCATCATCCTCGTGGTGGTCGCCGGCTTCTTCATCAGCCGCGGCTACGAAGAGGTCTTCATGCCGAGGCTGCGCGGCCGATGATCCTCGAAATCGACGGCCTGAAAATCCACTACAGCACCCGGGCCGGCGCCGTGCGCGCGGTCGACGGCGCCTCGTTTGCCGTCCCCGAAGGCCGCATCGTCGGCCTGGTCGGCGAATCGGGCTGCGGCAAGACCACGGCGGTGCGCGCCATCATGGGCGTGCTGGCGGAGAACGGCAGGCGCGCCGGCGGCAGGGTCGTCTTCAAGGGCCAGGCGATCGACGAGGCCACCACCCGCAAGCTGCTGTGGCGCGAAATCGCCTATGTGCCGCAAAGCGCCATGAGCTCGCTCGATCCGGTCTACACCGTGGGCGCCCAGCTCGTGGAGGTGCTGACCAAGCGCGGCAACGCCTCGCGCAGCGCGGCCCGCGCCCGCGCGGCAGAACTGTTCGACCTGGTGGGGCTGAGCGAAAGCCGGCTGGCCGACTATCCGCATCAGTTCTCCGGCGGCATGCGCCAGCGCGCCGCGATCGCCATGGCGCTGGCGCTGAAGCCCAGCCTGTTGCTGGCCGACGAACCGGTGACGGCGCTCGACGTCATCGTGCAGCGCCAGATCCTCGACATGCTGCGCACCCTGCAGCAGCGCCTCAAGCTCTCGATGGTGCTGGTGACGCACGACATCAGCGTCGTGGCCTATCTCTGCGACGACGTGGTCGTGATGTATGCCGGCCAGGTGATCGAGAGCGGCCCGGTGCGCGAGGTGCTGGCGCGGCCGCGTCATCCCTATACGATGGGCCTGCGCAACGCCTTCCCCGACCTGATGTCGGACGCGCTGGAACTGGTGCCGATCGGCGGCAGCCCGCCCGACCTCAGCGATCCGCCTCCCGGCTGCCGTTTCGCGCCGCGCTGCCCCTTCGTCCTGGCAGCCTGCACGACAAGCGCAGCGCTGATTGCCGACGGCGGCAAACAGGCCCATGCCTCGGCCTGCCTGCGCGACGACGAGGCCCACTCTCTCCGCAAAGCCGCAATGGATCCCGCGACATGGCAGCGCTCGTCGAACTTCGCGATGTCGTAAAGCACTTCCCCGTCGGGCGCTCGCTGGGCGAGGTCGTGCGCGGCGAGCATCCGGCGGTGCGCGCGCTCGACGGCGTGAGTTTCGACGTGGGGCCCGGCGATGCCGTGGCCATCGTGGGCGAATCGGGTTGTGGCAAGACCACCTTGGGGCGCCTGATGCTGAAGCTCGTCGAACCGACCGCGGGCTCGATCGCTTTCGACGGCACCCCGCTTGCCGGACTGGCGGGCGCGGACTTGCGCCACTTCCGGCGCCAGGCCCAGCTGGTTTTCCAGAACCCGTTCGATGCGTTGAACCCGCGCTTCACCATCTACCGCGCCGTCGCCGAGCCGCTGCTCAATGCCGGGATCGACAGGGCCGAACACATGGATCGCGTCGCGTCAGCCTTCCGGCGCGTGCACCTGCCCGACCTCGACCGCTATCTCGACAAGTACCCGCATCAACTGAGCGGCGGGCAGCTCCAAAGGGTCGTACTGGCGCGCGCGCTGGTGCTCGCACCGCGCTTCCTGGTGGCCGACGAGCCGGTGTCGATGCTCGATGTCAGCGTGCGCGCCGGCATCCTCGCCTTGATGCGCGAGGTGCGCGATACAATGGGATTGAGCGCGGTTTATATCTCGCACGATCTCGCCCTGGTGCGTTACCTCTGCGAACGCACGCTGGTCATGTATCTCGGATGCATCGTCGAGGACGGGCCGACCGACGAAATCGTGCGGCGGCCGCGGCATCCTTATACCCAGGCGCTGGTCGCGGCCGTCCCGGTTCCCGACGCCGACCAGTCGCGCGCCCCGCTGCCGATCAGCGGCAACGTCCCGGACGCGCGCGAGCCGCCCTCGGGCTGCCGGTTCCGCGACCGCTGTCCGCGGGCGATGGCCCGTTGTGCGGCAGAGACGCCCCTGCTCCGCCCGATTGGCGACGGCCATCGCGTGGCCTGCCATCTCGACCTTGCCTAGACGGCGAGGACGAACTCTGGATGCTTACGCAGGACATCACCTATCGTGACGGCGCGGCAAGCTTGCATGGATTTCTGGCCTATGACGAAACGGCAAGAGACCGGCGGCCGGGCGTGCTTGTCGTCCACGAGGGGCTGGGACTGAACGACCACGCCATGGAGCGGGCCCGCATGATTGCCGGGCTCGGCTACGTTGCCCTGGCGGCCGACATGTTCGGCGAGCGCCGGCAGGCCAGCGACCTCCAGGAGGCGCGCGCCCTGATCGCGCCGCTGCGCGACGACCCGCCGAAGCTCCGGGCGCGCGGCCGGGCGGCCCTGGCGACGCTCGCCGCGTCGCCGCAAGTCGATGCCGCGAAGCTCGGCGCCATCGGCTTCTGCTTCGGCGGCGCCGTCGTGCTCGAGTTGGCGCGCGATGGGGCGGACCTCAAGGCCGTCGTGAGCTTCCATGGCGTGCTCACGACGAAAGCCCCGGCTGTCGCCGGCAAGACGAAAGCCGGCGTGCTGGTCTGCACCGGCGCCGACGACCCGCTGGCGCCGCCCGACCAGGTGACGGCCTTCGAGGCAGAGATGCGCGCCGCCGGCGTCCGGGACTGGCAGGTGATCAGCTATGGCGGCACGCTGCACGGCTTCACCAATCCGGCCGCCGACGGCTCCCTCCTGCCGAGCGCCCGCTATAACGAGAGCGCGGACCGCCGATCATGGCAGGCGATGAAAGGCTTCCTCGCCGAGGCGTTCGGCGAGGCAGCCATCTCGTGAATGCGGATCAGGACTCCGTCGGCGTCGGCGGCAGGATCCGGTCGATGGCGGCGATCCAGACGTCGCGGGCCGCCTCGACCGACAGGCCGTGACGTTCGCGCAGCCGCCCCCAGCTCTCGAAATCGGTCAGGGCCTCCAGGGCGAGCAACACCGCCGTGCGCTCCGCTTCCGACAGGGTCGAGAGTTCCGGACTGTACATCAGCTGCAGCCTGCCGACGATCGCGTCGCGCATGCGTTCGATGCGAAAGGCCAGCTCTTCCGATTCATGCTGATGGCGCAGGAGCGCGCGCCATAGCGGCAACCATCGCTCGCAGACCGCGGCCCGAGTCTCGACCTGGGATTTCAGCCGGGCCTGCCGGTCGCCATCGACATTGCGCGCCACGGCCTGCGCCATGCCTTGGGCAAAGGCGTAGTCGGCAGCCGCAAAGCTGAGCGTGAGAAGGTCCGAGAAGCGCTCGAAAACCGACCGTATCGAGCAGCCTGCCCGCTTGGCGATGTCGTTTGCGGTCGGGATCTGCGGATTTTCACGCAGCAGGTCCAGATACGACTCGATCAGTACCTGCTTGGTGCGCTCGCTCCGCAGGAGACGACCGTCGATCCGACGATGGGGAGGCGCTGACTGATCCATTGGGCGCCACATTCTTAGCGCTTCCGGCGCACAATGGAAAGAAAGCGGCGGCTCGAATCAAGGCCGCCTCGGCGAGACGAATTCAGCCCGCCGTGGCCACCGCCGCCGGAGCTGATGCCGGCTCGTGGGCGACCGGCCCGTCGTCCAGTAGCTTGATGTCCGACCCCGACCATCGCGCCACCACGCGATCGCCGATGTCGAGCGGGTTGGCGAAGAAGGTCTCGTCCAGCAGGTTGGCGACGAACTCTTCGTTGTGGCCGATCTCGAGCGTAACTTTCACGTAGGAGCCCTGGTTCTCGATCGTATGCACTTGCCCCGCGATCGTATTGAGCCCGCCCGCGGGCTTGCCGCCGGGGGCCACCTTTTCGAGCGCGACGCGGTCGCGGCGGATCGAGCCCCAGAGCTTCGACCCGCGCAGCGGCCGGATGTCGCCGACCGGAAAGGCGAAGCGGGCGCCGTTCTCGGCGGCGACCGCGGCGGTGCCGTTCATCGCGCTCTCGACGGTGCCCGACAGCACGTTCTGGCCGCCGACGAAACGCGCCACGTAGGCGTTGCGCGGGGCGATGAAGATATCGCGGGCGCTGGCGGCCTGCTCGATATGGCCATGCGCCATGACGACGACCGTGTCGGCGACCGCAATGGCCTCGAGCTGGGTATGGGTGACGTGGATGAAGGTGATGCCGAGCTCCTTCTGCACGCGGCGCAGCTCGCCGCGCATGCGCAGGCGCAGATACTCGTCGAGTGCCGACAGCGGCTCGTCCAGCAGCAACACACGCGGATTGGTG
>Ga0210387_10000657_pt1 | contig 24981 bp, 16 predicted proteins | sample IncBWC7OmetaG_FD_160108 | JGI IMG/M metagenome (GOLD analysis project Ga0210387, IMG submission 160108) | Forest soil microbial communities from Barre Woods Harvard Forest LTER site, Petersham, Massachusetts, United States - Inc-BW-C-7-O ...
GATCATTGTTCGAAAGCCTTGGGGCGATCGCACCGGAGTTGTTCAGCGACAATGATAAATATAAGCGTTTCGCCCAGAAGGTCTGGCCAGTGCTGGCCCAGAGCCGGGAACAATTATTGGAATGTTAGGAGCTTCTTAAAAACAAACATTATCAAGCTGGCGAGGATTGTCGGCGCCTGTTGCAGTGGCTCGAGCCGATGGCTCCGGAGCTACGTTATGGTCCAAAGGTGGAGTTGCTGCGTGAAGTTTTCGAGCAACAATATGTCGTCAAAAGCGCAGAGGTCCAAGCGGTTAAAGAACATGCTCCCGGAGTGGTCCGTACTCCTCATGATCCGGATGCTCAATGGTCGGCCAAGGGCCAAGGCATAGAGAAGAAAAGTTGGGTGGGTTATAAAGTGCAGGTGGCCGAAAGCTTGCCAGAGGAAGCAAAAGCGCTTTATAACTTCGATCGTCACTCAAAAGGCCATAGCCAGCGACGATCCCGGTTGAATGAAACCCTTAGAGATCAAACACTCAGTGGCTTGCAACGACCGACTGAACTCTACGTGGATGGAGCTTACGTCTCAGCGGCACGACTCCAAGAAGCCAAGAATCAAGGCTGGGAACTGATTGGACCAGCCCAACCCAGTGCCAATCATTCCGGTCTGGGCAGTGCCTTTCGGATCGAGGCCTTCGAAATTGACATCGCCCAGCGAAGAGCTCGCTGTCCGAGCGGTTTTTTGAGCACCCAGTGCAGCCGGATCCAAGAATCTAAACGTCAGAAAGTTAGTTTTCGCCTGGAATGGAGTTACCATTGTCGCAACTGTCTGCTGCGCTCACAGTGTGTGCCCGCCGGACAGTCTCATCGCACCATCATAGTCGGTCAGTATCACGAGCTTTTGCAGCAGCGGCGCCGCGACCAACAAAGTCCACAGTTCAAGAAGCGGATGCAGCAACGTAATGCGATCGGAGGCACGATCAGCGAACTGGCGCGCGCTCACGGCTTACGCCGCAGCCGTTACCGTGGCTTCGCCAAAGTGGAACTGCAAAATCTCTTTATCGGCACCGCCTGCAATATTAAACGATGGTTGCGGATCGTGGCGGAGACCAAAATTGACCCTAAAATCGACCTCTTATTCTTCAAAAACGTCCTCAAAAGGCTCCAAGGTGTTTGTGGGCCACTCCGGCTGAGTTTAAATTTTTTCTCCTGCCGATTCGCAGACTAACCTTTCTCACTCCAGCTTAAAGGCAGGTACCGGTGTTCTTCAGCAGAATCAAGATTCGAGTTTGCACGAATTTCAATCTTTGATTGACGCTGCCTAAATTGGCGAACGATCCGAGCACCGAAGTTTGCCACCCTTACCGCGGAGGCGGTAAAATCCGGTAGGAAAAACGAAGAATGACATCGTAAACGTGTGGGACTCCGAGAACCGGAAGTTTGTGGAGCATAGGTAGACAGATGGAATATCATTCAGAGCCCCGCGCTCGAACGTCTTCTGCTTCGGAGACCGCCTCTTCAATTGAAGACGCCGGGGCGCCGAATCGTGATCCTCTTCATTCCGTCCTGCAACTCCAGCAAAGCATCGGTAACAGGGCAGTGCAACGCCTGCTAACTTCCCAGGGCGGAGCGTTCCAAACTAAACTGGCGGTCGGCGCGGCCCATGACCCATACGAGACGGAAGCCGACCGCATAGCTCACCAGGTGGTCAGCACGCCAACGGCACCTTCCCCGACGGTCACCGGGCAGGCCGCCCACCACCGTTCGGAAGGCATTGAGGAACCGCACCCGAAACCTCTGGCGACTGGCATCACCTCACTCGTTCAGCACGCCCCGGAAAACGAGGCAATCAAGGCCGATGGAGGGAAGAATGTGCCCTCCGACCAACGGAGAAATTTTGAGCCTGGGCCTGATTTTGAGTCACGACTTCTCAACAGCGGCAGCGCACGTCCTTTGCCGGCAGACACCCGTGCTTTTATGGAACCAAGGTTCGGGGCTGACTTTAGCCGGGTGCGACTGCACACCGGCAGCGAGGCCGCGCAGTTGAACGAAGCCATTAGTGCTCAGGCCTTCACCCACGGGCAAAACATTTATTTGGGGCAGAGCAAGGACGAACTCGACTCAAGCGCCGGAAAGCGCTTACTGGCCCACGAATTGACCCATACGATTCAACAGGGCGCCACGGGAAAAGGGGGCCGGACCGGCACCGAAGGCGGAGCGGCGCTCCCTGCGCAGGGTGGAGTCGTCCAGCGCTATGAAGCCGGGGAGCACGCGAAATTCGGCGAAGCTGGAGACGAGTTGAAGGCCCTCGTTGCGGGGAAAATCTACCCGTATATCGTCAAGCAGGGCGATACGCCGGCCTCGATCGCGGCGGCGCAAGGAGTCGAACTGGACGAACTGCTTGAGCTAAACAAGGATAAAATCAAAAACGTCCCGGTGCCTAAACAGCCCAAGAAAACTGTGCCCGGCTTCGCGATCGGAGAGACGATTAAGATCCAGCCTCCGATCAATCAAGCCACTCGCGATGCGCTTAAAACCAAAGAACTGACGTTTAAAGCTGGCACACCGGACGCGAGCGGCGCACGGGCTGAACTGCAATATGGCGAAGGCATCGCGATGGGAGGCGATCTCTTCAGCGATCCGTCTCAGATGGACTCGACACCGAAGAACAAGCTCGAAAACCTGGCCAAGCTGGTGCAAAGCGAGAAAACCACCGGCAAGTTCGTCAGCGTCCCTGATTGGCAAGCTGCAACCGATCAGCGGTTCACCGACCTTGCTACCAAGAACGAGAGCCATTTTGCCCCGTCGAATGCTGCCCTCGTAACCCCGTCCGGCGTGCCCTCAGTCAGCGATCACAAAACCGAATGGGAGAAGTACCATAAATTGGCGCTGGAAACGTCGGTCGCCCGCGATATGAACAAGGCGCTGGGACTCAATTCCTTCGCGGACCATTTTCTAACGGATGCCTTTGCCGCCGGACATCTCATCAACAAGCGCGACGTGATGGAAAAGTTCAAATCGAACGTGACGACGAAGACCCCAGGACCTCTGACCCCAAAAAGCGAGTTGACGCCAGACAGCGAGAGGTTTTTCGATTCGATAGCGAGCCAAGCTTTTCCGGGGCCGGTGCAAGCCCTCTATTCGGACTACGAGACAGTGGAATGGAAGGGTGTCATCTTTCGCCCAAACATAAATTCGATTTCGAGATTCTCCTCGCTTCTGCAGGGAATCTACAAGACGGAGCCGGATCTTTTGGCGAACGCGGTCGCCCTGGCAGTCCACACGGATCTGAACACTATCAAGGGTGGTGTCGAGGTCGAAAATGCGAAAGGCCAAAAATGGCAATTGTCCGGCGACAAGACGTTAAACGCGGACACCTTGAGTGTCGGCCGGCAGGCGGTCGCGCAATCGGAACTGAATGTCCTGGAGGCGTCTAGCCAAACATTGCCGTTGGACTTGCCAAGATTGTTCAAGGCGGTCTGGGACTATGTCCCGCACCCGACCGCCGCTGGGACGGTGCAGATTACAGACGTGGTAAAACTGGACACTGACCCAAAGCAGGCTTCGCTGATCGCTTCTATCGTCGCGACGATCACAGCAAACTATAGAGACATTCTCGCTGCTCTTGTTGCGCGAAAGATACTCAAAAAATCGTGACGCGACGGTCTCAAGGGGCCTGACTCCGGCTCCACAGACCCACCGCGACGAGGCGCGGAGCGTCTCCCCACCGCGCCCGAGGTGAACTAATCCAGGGTAAACCCTGAGCTTCATTTTCTTAGCCCTTCGGGCCAGACACTAATCAGATTAATTGGGCACGAAGACAAAATGCCTGCCACATCGGAACCGCAATCTGTTGCTCTCGAAAACGACGTCATTCCGCGCGACTGCCGTTCCGGTGCGCCTTCTCCTGAGCCGGTCGCCGAATATGAAGGCGGACGAGTGATGCGCCATTTCAGCGGAGCACCGGCTAGACCGGCAGCAGAAAGCACGGCGCGACTCCTCAGAAGCCCTCGGCTTTCCCATTCGGCAAACCATGGTGTTCGTGCCGATGCTCTACAACGCGCGCAACAGACTTTTGGAAACCAATTTGTTCAGCGAGCGATCGCTTCTGCTCAAAATCCGCAGAGCGTCGGCGCAGGAATCATTCCGGGTGGGAGTGGCGAGCCGATGGATGAAAGCACGCGCATGTTGATGGAGTCTCGGTTCGATGCCGACTTTGGCGACGTTCGCGTACACACCGATGCACAGGCAAATGCTTCGGCGGAAAATCTCAGCGCGAATGCCTTCACTTCCGGGCGTGATGTTTACTTTGCCCGCGGCCAGTACGCGCCAACAAGCAGCGACGGTCGGCACCTTCTGGCACACGAACTAACTCACACGATTCAACAACGACAGGGAAGAGAACCCGCGATCATCTCCCAACTTAGCCAAGACGGATTACCCGTGGGAAGCCCGGAAGATCCGCTGGAAGGCGAAGCGGAAAAAGTTGCAGACAATGTTGCGCGGTTCGATTGGGGGTCAAGCGCTCTCGGGCGCAAAGGAACTCCTAACCCGGAGGGCGCCCCTATCAGACGATCGATCCAGCGAGCGCCGCCCGGTGGATTCCCGGGAGATCAACCGGTGTCTGACGCCCCTCCTTTTGTGGACGAAGCCACCCTGATCGAGCCGGGCAAATCCGATCACGACGTAACGGTCGCGGCACCGGTCCTGGTTAGTCCTTCGACTCTCTCCGGACAAGTGCAATTGCATCTCAAAGTCCACACTCCTGTCTTCAAACAAGAAGACATATCGCTCTACGCGGTTCCGATCACCAAGATCCAGCTTCCAAAGTCGCCGGCACCGCCACCGGCTCCGGTCACGACCGGATCGTCAGGGACAGTTGCGCCGACAAGTTCTCCAACCGCCGCTTCCAATCCTCAAGCCCCGGTGGGCAGCGTTGTCACCACGCTCGACGGCGTGAAGCTGGAGGTCCTGGCTTCAACACCGGAGCATGTGATCACCGCGAAATACACCAAATTTGCGGTGGGGGCCGCGAGCACATCCGCGCTCAGGCTGATGGACGGCACGGTCGTCGTCATCGATGCAGGGATCAACAATCGCGGCCTCGGCACAACCTACAAGGACCTGGCAGATACGACCATGCGGAAACTAGCCGAGTTCATTAAAGATGATCCCATCCGCGAGATACTAATATCTCATACTCACAAAGATCACACCTCGCTGGTACTGGAGATAATGCGGCGTTTTCGGGTCGACATCATTCGCATTAACGACATCCAGAAACGTTGGCCAGGTTACAAGGCACTTCGCGCTGAAATTGTTAAGATCCAAGAAGCAAAATACAGACAAACGGAGATCGCGCTCAGGAAGGAGATTGAGGCGGAGCGCAGCGCCTGGGAAGAAGCGAACGCCCACCCTGACAAGGGCATCCTGCAGGAACGGTGGGAAAAGCATGCAGCCGAAGAGCTGCAAAAGCGAATGGCCGAAGTTCCAAGACTCAAAGAGCGGAATCTCATTCCATCCAAGGGCGGCGTGCTCGACGTCGTCGACGTCGATGTGCGAACAGGAGAAACCAGCACACCGGATGAATTCAAAGCGGAGGACCCGATCGAAATCCGAGAGACAATGAGGGAACCCACCGATCCAGACGCGCTCAGACGAAGATGGAACACAAAAACGAAGGATATTGATCCGAATGCCTCAGCTTACCTCATTCAACTGCCCAGCGGTTTGCGGTTTCTGGTCATGCCCGATATCAGGGCCGACGACATGGAAGCTCTGACAAATCGCTTCGCAGACGAGGTGAGGCAACTGCACCCTAAAGAGCCTGTGACCGTTCAAATCTGGGATGCTACACACCACATGCAAATCGGCTGGAGCGGCCAGGGAATTAAGGCAACCCAACTTCGAAAGATAGTCGACTTCCTCTCAATGTTTCAAATGAAAGAGGGGGCGGATGCCGTTGTCGTTTCCGCTCAGGCAGATTTTTCGCGGCCCGACGCCAGAACACTCGTCGATCCGGTCAATATCTGGCTCCTCCGAAGCCTTGGTTTCGAAGTCTATCTCGCGAGCTCCGCGAGGGATGTCACGTTCTTTGAGATTACCACCACGCAGGGGACCAAACTGGCCGGCACTCCGGCCACCAGCGCGCCAGGATCGGCTCCCGGGGAATTGTCGATGAAAAGAGCCAAGATGGCGCTCGATGAGCTGAAAGCTGACAAGCTAACGCGAGAAGCTGCTCTCGCCGACGAAACTGATCCCGTCCGGCAGAAATATATTCGCGAAGCCATTGCCGAACTCGACGGGAAGATTACGCAGATCGACACTGCTTTGAACAATTACATCGAGGCCGGCCACAAAGCGCTGGCGGCGCCTCATGGCAGCCAAACGACACGGAGCCTGGCCCAAGCGCCCGAACCGGCGATCGCTGAGCGCAATGCTCTCGACACCATCCTTGAACGATGGAATTTCGATCGGCCGATTGCGTCCGATCTCCACCTCACTGAGATGGCCATGGTCGTTTTGAGGCAGGAGGTGAACTTGGCGAATCCCGTACCGGGATCGCCGGCAGCGCGGGCGCTTGAGCTGAAGACGGTAAGGTCAAGAATTAACGAGCTGGGTGCTCAGATTGCGAGAGGTGGGGCACCGGAAGCGGTCACGGCGGAACTTTTCGCCGAGCTGACAAAATACAAATCGATCCTCACCAACGAACTGCATCCCGGCGATCCCAACCAAAAGCCACTTCCTGAAGGTGTCACCCGAAAGTTGCTCGAGGACGATCTCAAGAGCGTAGAGGCAAAGATCGAAACGTTGGAGGGCGAAAGGAAAGCCGGCTCGATCGAGCGAGCCGTTGGCAGTGGCGAGATCATCGAAACCCATGTGGTAGCGGTCCAGAAGCCTGCCCAGGAATCAACCGCATTGCGCACCACACGCGGCGTGGTCGATGCCGCCGGCAAAGGGCTCGGCGCAGTCATGGTGATTCAAACCATCAGGGGCCAGGGTGAGCTGATGAAGCGCTGGGAGGAGGGCCGGGCGAACAATGCCGAGGTGTTGCTCAGTACAACGCACAATGTCGGTGCGGCTGCTACCGGGGTCAAGATGGTGCGCGGCATCCACGTCGGCAATGGGGTCTTCGTTGTGCTCACTTTGCTCGATGTTGGCGCGGCACTTGCACACGACTATGATTCAGACGAACAGCGAAATGTCGAGGTCACCTATGCCGTCATCTCCAGTGCCTTGAACCTAGGGTTAATGGTGGTGGGGCAGGCGTTGATGAAAATTCCAAACCCGATCGCTATGATTGCGGGCTTGATCATCACATTCGCTGCGCGTCCGATCCTTGAGGCATTGGGTGTGCATGAATGGCTTGAGCGGAAATATGGATTCAATCCTTCCGATGTGATTCAGGTCTATCAAACACTCCGCAAACTCGTCGACGAATACAGCATCATCGTCGGGTCGATTTTGCTGGCGGATCGCACGGCCAGCGGCTTGGAAGACCTGTCGGTCTCCGATCCAACCGCGTTACGCGAGCAGGCCCGCATCGCCGCTCGCGACCACCGCATTGCCGCGATACCGCTTGAGAGAAGGATTCTGGGTGAGTTCAAAACCGCGTACGACGACGCGAAAGGCAATTACGCGGGTCTCAAAGTACTCGATCAGTACCGAGAGCAATTCATCACGCTCCAACGTCAGGCCAATCCGCATGACGAGGAAATCGCCGCATGGCACGAGGTCTATGACCCGCAGCGGGCCAAGTTAAAGCAGCAGACCGCGCAGGGGCAGGAACTGTCGAACAAAATGCCAAGCGGGTTTGGAGTAGCGCCTTCGACGTTTCAGGCAGTCGAAGAAATGACGAACCTAGAACCTCAACCGACCGGGAAGCTGATAGAGAAGACTTTTGCAGAAATCGAGTCCGGCATGACGCTCGACCAGATGAGCGCGGACGAGATCCGGAATATGCACCAGTGGGATCGGCTCCGGGAGGCGATCTCCTCACTCGTGGCGGAAGTTGACAAAGGCGCTTCTGGGTTAGACAACGACGAAATCCGCAAGAAGGACAAAGAAGCAAGGTTAATGATTGAAAATGCGCGCTACCGCCTTGACCCGCGCAGCCAGGGAGAATTTCGATCGAAGGGGCTGTTCAGCCCGAACTCGCCCGCGAAAGCTGTCTACGAGGAGGTATTGGAAAAGTACGAGCGCTCGCTGGCCTTGGCGCACGAGCGTTATATCGAGACAGCGATGAAACTCTGTGGCGCTCCGTTACTGGCGCAATCCCTCGGTGAAACACAGCTCGGCGCAGAATATCGGCTAGTGACCAACAAGCTTTCAGCCGAGTCTATGATCAGGATGGTGGAGGTGGCGGTGACGCGGTACAAGGCGACCGTTGAATCAATGATGGCGCCACCGGAATCACTCGTCTTGGCCTTGTTCACAAATTCTGCCGATGCCCAAACTTATGAACAGTTTGTCAATGCTAACCCGTACTACGCAGGGGAGCTCAAGCGGGTCGAGATGGTTGACGCTACGATTAACGGCTTAATAGACCAGGCCTGGAGCATCGCCAGACCCGATCCTGCTGTTAAGGAGGAATCGGCTGAGATTAAGCGGCTGAAAGAGGCGGTGGCGAAGAAGAGGCAGGCGGACGAAGTCCGCTTTCACAAGCGGGGCATCATTTTCGCTTCGGAACTGCGAGGACTGGCTGCCCAGGTCAAGGAGGCTGAAATCGCCGAGTTAGCTCCCTTACTTGGGGAAAAGCCTGGCACGCAGCAGCTTAATCAGGAGGAAATCGCCGCGATTCAGTCTGACCAGATGGAATCGATTCGCGAAGGGATGGTTCCGCCCATCTCAAACCGTCTGCGTCAAATTCCAGCGCTGAGGCGTATCGACGCGAATGGGACTCTTACTAACATTCATCAGCTGTACGGGCCTATCAAGATCGGTTCTGGCGGGAAATGGATCGAAACGGCGAAGTTTAAGTACGTTAAGAATGAGGATAACGTCGTGGTCGGTGCAATTGGCCCGGGTGAGAACTGGGAGGCGACTACGGACTATCCGGAGCGTCCAACTGTGCGCGTCATTCCGCTCAATGACGCGGCGATGAAAGTCTTCGAGAGGTACGAATGGCACGATGTTTTGCGCAGTTCTCTAGAGCCTCTTACCAAAAAGGAGTTGGAGGCGATGATGCTCAAAAAATGACCATGGACGCGAAATTCGAATCATTGTTGCACGGGCGGATCCAGTTCCAAGGCAGTGAGAGCCAAGTGGTTCTGCGCATCCCTCGAATCGGAGAGTTGTTTGGCTTGTTATTGGAGGCGCATCTTCGTACTCCGGAGAGAATGTCGGTCATGTTCCCCGCCGAATTTAAGAGGCTGGTGGAGTCCCTCAACCGCCAACCGATAGGTATCGAGCAGGCGCGTGCGTTATATGCTGACGCGCAATCTGCCGGGCAAATTGTCGCGGGCCGAAACCGTCTTTTCGAGGTCCTGGCAGAACAGGGTCGAATTTTCGCCCGCTGTCCCCGCTGTTCCAATTGGGAAGCAGAACTTAGCATTATCGCGCTGACGGTAGCGCTTAAAGCAGGCCCATGGCCGATAGTTGATGAACGGATGTTTTTGGCCATGCCGTCCTTGGCTAAGCGACGTTCGAAGGGTGCACGGCCGCCGCGAGCAGTTTGCGCCTCCAGAATCAGATTTGAGCTTCCGAGCAGAATCGCCGGCTTGCCGGCCGAAGTGGGAACCGGAATACTTGGGGACGCAGATCGGAACAACGGAGCTGCAGAACTAGCGGCTTGGCAAGAGTGGGCGCCGGCGAGATCTGAACGAGAGGCGGGCCGAGAGCAGTGGCGCGCGGACGTGCCAGGATTTCAAGCGGTCCTCCGACTAGCCGTAGCGCTCGATCAACTCGATGGCATCTCCGGAATCATCACCCCGGAAGTGGTTTTAAGAATGCCGATCACAGATTTCTATTTCCTCGATAATTTGTATTACCTCGCCCACAATGTCGACGTTACTGGGAATCGCGAGCCGGGAGTGAAATGTGGCGAGTGCGCCCAAACTTTCTGGCCCGTGGCGGGATGACAACTCGTCGCCGTTCAACAGTCGTGAGTAATCTCCAGAAGAACTCTTAGTGATGTGGTATCTCTTCCGAGCAAAAATTCCAGATATTGAGACTGAATCCGATGCTTCACCTGTACCGGAAGCCGAATCGGCTTTGACCGCTGAAGATCGTCTCTTGGGCCTGCAACGAAATATCGGCAATCGATCGGTCCAACGAATGCTCGCCGATTCGACTTCACCCGTGACGCCGGATCAGGGGCGCTCGGGCGGGGAAAGGTTGGAAAAAGAGACCCAGGCCTTCATGGAATCTCGCTTCGGGACAAACTTCGACGACGTCCGCGTTCACACTGACCAAGAGGCGGCGGAATCCGCGGCATTGCTTCATGCCGAAGCTTACACGACCGGACGCGACATCTATTTTGCCCAAGGCAAGTACGCCGCGACAAGCCCGGACGGTCAACGCCTGCTCGCCCATGAACTTGCTCACACGATCCAACAGAGCGAAGGAAAAATGCCCAGCGGAGCAAGTGCCCAGAGTGACGGGAAGGTCGCCGTCGCACCTGGGACCGACCCGTTGGAACGCGAGGCAGACCGCGCCAGCGAGCAAGTTCTGCAGAAACTGCCGGCAAGCGTCACGGGAAAAGCTTCCAGCGGCAAACCCAACATCCAACTGCAGCCGGACAAAGCTCCGCCGGTAGCCGATTGGCAAAAGCGGTTGGACGAGATGTTGCCGGGTGGGCACGGACTGATTTTTCTCATGCACCGTGACATGCAGCTGTTGGACATTTTCGGCGAAGCCAAGTTGATCGAGTTGGTCAATAAAATCTACCCTAATAACCAAGCCCGCGAGTTGGTTCATATCTATGGCGTCCCCGCGATCGTTGCACTCGACAAAACTAATTTGGATGTCCTGAAAGCACGTCAGCAGCTCGAACCAAAAGCCCTGCAGGATTTTGCCACCAAATTCCCCGATGCGGCTGACCTGATCCGTAAAAGCGTCGCCGCGCTCAGGCTGGTAAGCGAGGCGGAGGCGACTGGCACCCTGTTTGGCGGCTATGCTGAGGATGGGCCCGCTCCAACGCTCGGCCGGGCTTACACCAGCGGCCATTCCGTGTACGTCCCCCGGACCGAAACTGATCCGATTCTGGCCATGCGAGACTTTCTGTTTGAGTTAAACAACGCAATCCGGGCACCGAAGTTTGCTGCACTTACCGCGGAAGCGGTCAAGGGCTCGACCGGTACGCTGTCTGCACATGAATACGCTTATAAGATGGCCGAGCAAGAGGTTGAAGGAATGCTTCGGCTAGGAGAGACCTGGTTCAAGCTGAAAGCGACAGGTGGACCACATCCCGGATGGAACGCTTATGATCAGAATTACTTTCTCGCGGAATACGAGGCGGTCAAATCGGGTAGGAAAACGAAGAATGACGTCGTAAACGATGTCTTGAAACGGGTGTACGAAACCGGAACGTTACGAGGCAAAACCGTCGAACAATATTATATGGAGGCCTACACGACAGTCAGTGGGGGTAAATAGAAAATCTGCGCAGGTCTTGCTGATAAGTTGCGTATTTGGGTTAGTCGCAAGCTGCAGAGTCGAAACAAAGGCCCACAGAGAGATGGAATTCAGAGATTCTTTGAGCTTTGTTCGCAACGACCTGATCCAATTTGTTACGATGCAGGCTCCGGGTTCGCAATTCACCACCTTGGAACGCCGCGTTGTCATAACCGGTCCCCCCGAACTGGTCGAGTTGTCAGGCTCCGGTGACAGACGTGTCTTGGAGGAGTTGGTGGGACTTCTGAAATCTCGAGAGAAAGCCTGGGCGGCCATGGTGTTACTGGCCGCCTTGACTGGCAGAGAGGAGAAAGTTGTGGATGCTTTTGCTACGACCCCCGGGGAATGGTGGGAATCGGTTGGCAAGACTGCCCACGCCCGGTGGAGTGAATGGCTGACAGAATCGCGTGAAAAACTAGTGTGGGATTCCGAGAATCGCATGTTTGTGGAACGAAGGTAGACACGATTCACCGGTTCGAATGGACGTGGAAGAAAATGATGCGAGGGCTGTATTAGGGGTGGCCGCTAATCCGACTGAGATAGAGATCGAAGCGGCTTATCGGCGTCGTGCCGACGAAGTGCGCAAGCGTTTTGATGCCGCGAAGGAGAACAGTACGCGCATGAAATGCCGACGCGAGCGCGCGGCGATTGAGGAAGCGCGGACGACCTTGCTGCGCACGCTGGAGGAGCAGAAGCGCCTGGCCGCCGAACAGCGCGAACGGGACGAACAGGAACGGCTCGCCACTGAAAAACGCCAACGCGACGAGCAAGAACGTCTGGCCGCTGAACAGCGCCAGCGCGACGAGCAGGAACGGCTCGCCGCCGAAAAACGCCAACGCGACGAGCAAGAACGCCTGGCCGCTGAACAGCGCCAGCGCGACGAGCAGGAACGGCTCGCCGCCGAAAAACGTCAACGCGACGAGCAAGAACGCCTGGCCGCTGAACAGCGCCAGCGCGACGAGCAGGAGCGGCTCGCCGCCGAAAAACGCCAACGCGACGAGCAGGAGCGGCTCGCCGCTGAACAGCGCCAACGCGACGAGCAGGAGCGGCTCGCCGCTGAACAGCGCCAGCGCGACGAGCAGGAGCGGCTCGCCGCCGAAAAACGCCAACGCGACGAGCAGGAACGGCTCGCCGCCGAAAAACGCCAACGCGACGAGCAGGAACGGCTCGCCGCCGAAAAACCCCAGCGCGACGAGCAGGAACGACTTGCCGCTGAAAAACGTCAACGCGACGAGCAGGAACGGCTTGCCACCGAAAAACGTCAACGCGACGAGCAGGAACGGTTCGCCGCTGAAAAACGTCAACGCGACGAGCAGGAACGCCTCGCTACTGAAAAACGCCAGCGCGACGAGCAGGATCGGCTTGCCGCCGAAAAACGTCAGCGCGGAGCGCGAAAATGGTCTAAGCAAACCATCTGGCTGCTCTTTGGAGGGGTTATTTTGGTCCTCGCGTGCGCTTTTGCCGGCGTTTACTACTTCCTTCACTGGCAGAAGGCGAACAGTCTGGGAAAACTCGTTTTGAACACGTATCCTGCATACGCGAACGTTTCGATCGACGGCGTTTCGCAAGGGACCACCCCTCTGAGTCTCGATCGTATCGTTCCCGGTGAGAAACACCTGCGTATCGAACTGGAAGGGTATCAAGACGAACAGCTGATCGTCGTGATCAAACCTGGTGATCAAAGATTTTTACCTACCGTCACGCTCATTGCGAAAAAGGAACCCTCGCCAACGGCGACACCGATTAACGTGACTCCGACGGTTACGCCTGGTCCGACCTTTAGGCCGCATCTGGTTACTCCGACGGTGACCCCGACGATAACGCCGCTGCAGGTTAGTCCCACGGTCTCACCGCCGCCAGTGACTCCGACAGCAACGCCGGTTCCCACTTCTCCCTCCATCACTCCAACTCAAGGCACCTACCCTGGAGAAAAGTACCCTCAAACCCGAGATCGCGTTTTAGCGGAGACCGAAGTCGCTAGTCTGGATTACGCCGAACTTCGCTACGCGATCAACGAAATGTACGCGCGGCATGGAGCGCAGTTTCTCAAAGAGCCCGAGGTCCGAAAACAGTTCGAAGCGTTTAGTTGGTACTATCCTATTCCCGGAATTACCCTGGCTCAAATCGACGCTGAGTTCTCCCGAATCGAAAGCCAAAATCGCGATCTGCTCGCTCGATTGCGCGATCAAAAGCGGCCCAGAAGATAGATGGAAAAGCATCGATCCCGCGAGTGATTCCCACGGAGTAACCAAATGGGTGCTAATGCCGAAGCTGCTTCGTTCGAAGAGCAAACTGAATCTCGCGCTGACGAGAAGATTGGGAATCCAGTGAGCACGGCTTGGGCCCTGCCGGGCGTTGAACCCTTTGGGCCTCCGGATGACCGGCGCTAACTAAACACGTAGGAAATCCTGGGCTAAGTCCTACGGCTTCGATGGGGCGAAGAATCATCGCAAAGCGCCTTTAATTGCTACCATTCACTCCTGTCCCTAACCTTCTCTCAACTGTCCCCAACCTTCTCATCTCCCGATGCCCTCCTCCGACCGCCATCCGTTAGCCTCCTGCATCATGCCGACGGCGAATCGTCGACAGTTCGTACCGGAAGCAATCCGCTATTTTCTGGCGCAAGATTACCCGAACAAGGAACTGATCGTGATCGATGACGGTGCCACGACTGTCGGCGATCTGATGCCGGACGATGAACGTATCCGTTATATCCAGTTGCCGTGCAAAACGGTCCTCGGCGAAAAACGAAATCGCGCTGCCGGCGAGGCTCGCGGCGAAGTGATCGTACATTGGGATGATGACGACTGGAACGCACCGTGGCGATTGGGCTACCAAATCGAGGAGTTACTGACTTCCGGGGCGGATCTGTGCGGACTGGATCGAATCCTGTTCTACGCGCCGGCCGAACAGCGGGCGTGGGAGTACGTCTACCCGGCCAACCAGCGATCCTGGGTGTACGGGGCGAGCCTGGCCTACCGGAAGGCGTTTTGGAGCGGGCATCCATTCCCTCCCATTGGCGAAGGTGAGGACGCGAGGTTTGTCTGGGCGGATGCTCGAGCAAAGATTCAGGTGCAAAGGAATCCGCAGTTTTTGGTCGCCCTCATCCATGATAGCAACTGTAGTCCCAAGCGCACCACGGACCCGCGCTATCGGGCGAAACCAGTCGCGGAAATAGAGCGACTGCTCGGTCCCGACTTCAGTCTTTACAACCATCAATCTGGGCAAAACGGAACGAAGAACGCTCCCGCTGCATCGCTTAAAACAAAACCATGCGCACTTGTCTCCGCTGCTCTAGGCGTGGGTGACATTCTGCGCGTGACTCCATTGATCCGGGTCATCCACCGACTCGGGTACGAGACGGATGTGCTGCTGGCGACAGATTATCCGGAGGTGGTCGGATTGCTGGCTGGTGCGCCGGAAATTCGGCGCGTATTCCACCTTCCGAGTCCCCGGGCGGGAGGGGCACCGAGGCAAATCGACGGTTTGACGAACCAGACCTACGATGTCGCCACGTTCACGACCTGGAGCACTCCGCTGCGAGACCAATTGCAAGCGCGGAGAGCGCATCTTTTCGAATCTAACCGCTGGCTGGTCGAAGGGGATGCCCGGTCGGTCGAGCGGATCGCACGCAGCGTTGGTTGGCAAGGGGAGTTACCGGCGCCCTTCGCGATGACGTCGAACCGGAAGTTTGATCTGTCGCCAGGGACGATCGCCATCCATCCCGGCTGTAAATACGAATGGCCATGGAAAAAATGGCACGGCTTCAGCGAGTTGGCGCGGTTGTTTGCCCACGTCGTGATCGTCGGGACGGACGAAGATTTGCGCACCGAGAACACTTATTTCGAACGCCGGTTCGATTGGCCGGAGGATGCCCGGATTTATATTGGAAAATTGGATCTTCGCGATACGGCTGCCTTGCTCCGAGAGTGCGCGGCGCTGATTTCCAACGATTCCGGTTTAATGCATCTGGGGGTGGCTCTGGGCGTACCGACATTCGGTATTTTCGGAATCACTAATCCGGAACGCGAGATGATTTCCGCACCTCACATGTTTCCGATTACGAAAGGACTCCCGTGCGAACCGGCCTGCCGCCAGGGCGCCTGGGGACGGCGCGATTGCGAATATCATTTGCGCTGCCTGAAGACACTTACACCGGAAGAAGTCTTTATGAGAGTTACTGCCACCCTACCTGAATTGGAGAAGAGACTCACCTCCTCCGCCGGTCCACCCGCGACCCCGAAGCTAGACCCGCCCAACGTTGTCGTTGAGACCATCGCGGTCGCCTACTACGGCTACGTTTTCGACGCTTCCGGCTATGGTCATGCGGCGCGGGCGTATCTGCATGCGCTGCATCGGGCCGGCGTTGACCTCACTGTGGTGGATCTCGGCGGAAATAGAGCTCGGCAAGTCGAAGACCCGCTCGTGGCTTCACTGGTTGGCCGGTCAATCGACGCCGACTATCACCTTTTCCACGGCACCCCTCCCCTGTGGGCCAACCTGGCATTCCCGTTGCGCAACGTGATCGCGATGACCGTCTGGGAGACCGACACGATGCCGACTCAGTGGCGACCGATATTGACGCACGCGATCGATGTATGGCTGCCGTGCGAGTTCAATGCCAAGGTCTTTTCCGCCGCACTGGGCAAGCCGGTGTTCAAGCTCCCTCACCCGGTCGTATCGCTAGAGCGAAACGGTCAGGCGGGACCCGCCGCGATTGAGGAGTGGGAGATCCAAGCAGGTGATTTCGTGTTCTACGCCATCTTCGAGTGGCAGGACCGCAAATCGCCCGAACGCACCATGGAGGCCTACTTTCGGGCGTTTCGAGAAGATGAGGGTACGCTCCTGGTGCTTAAAACGAATCCCGGGGCAGCCGGAGTAGCTGCCCGAGCACTCCATGAAATGCGAGCTAGAACACGTTCACATGCGCGGGTCGCGGTTCGGGCCGAGGCTTGGAGTGAGGATTCGATCGGTGCTCTTCATCGGCGCGGTGACTGTTACGTCTCCCTGCACCGGGGTGAAGGTTGGGGTTACCCATTGTTCGATGCCGCCAGTCGCGGCAAGCCGGTCGTTGCAACCGGCTATTCCGGGCCGCTCGATTACCTGGCAGCGGACGCCCATGGGCTGGTTCGACATACGCTCACGGCAGTCCGCCAGCCGTACGCCTATTATAGACCGTCGATGCGCTGGGCAGAACCTGATATCGCGCATGCCGCGGATTTGATGCGCACGATCCGCGCGCGACCGGGCGAGTACTCGACGCGTGCGCAGGCCGCCGCGAAACGTCTCCTCGACGAATTTTCACTCGAGGAAATCGGCCGGCGCGCCCGGTTGCGTCTGACTGAGCTTCTTCGCCAGACCGATAGTGCCAAGTGGGAACGACTTGCCCGCACTCACGGTCATGCTCAGCTGCGCCCGGCCGTGCCGATCCCGGGCCACTGGTTCGACGCCGACTATTTTGAAAACGGCCTCAAAAGCAACTGGTCGGACGGGTACCACTGGCGCGATTTCGCGGGACTCTTCCGGGAGACGGCGAAATTTCTTGTCACAATGTTCCCGGAGGCTGTCTCCTTTCTCGACGCCGGCTGCGCCAAAGGGTTCCTGGTTCGCGCGTTGCGCGAACTAAACAAAGATGCCTGGGGATTCGACCATAGCGCGTGGGCGCTCGAACACGCCGAGGAAGCCGCCCGTCCGTTTCTGCATCACGTTTCGGCCGAGCGCGCTGAGTTTAGCCAACCGTTTGATGTATTGGTGGCATTCTTCCTGTTGGAAAGCCTGACTGAAGAGCAAGCACGCGCCTTCCTCGAGCACTCCCGGACGAAAACTCGCCAGGTAATTGTTGCAGCAATGCCCACCTGTGAGAATGACGGAGAGCGCGAACGCGCCGCCCGGGACGATCGCGATCTCGCGCACATCACCTTACGCAGCCGCACCTGGTGGCACGAACTGTTCATCCGCGTCGGTTGGCGACAGGATGCGTTGCATCGAATAGCCGAGCGAGTATGTCGCAGCCACGAATTACCGCGTCGGATGGGCTGGGAAATCTTTGTCTACAGCGCTTCATGAAAATCGCGCCGATCATCATCACTTGTCCGGAACGGGCGCCGGTATTTGCGCAAACGCTGGCGTATTTTAGCCAAACCGATTGGGCAGACCAGCCGCACATCCAAATGGATGAGTCGGGTTCATCCGATCATCGCGCTCGCCAGACACGCAATGCGCAGTCTGCACTCCAGTGGTTCCTGGCGGAGAGCGATGGCGAGTTCGCGCTGCTACTGGAGGACGATCTGGATTTCAATCTGCACCTTCGCTGGAACCTCGAGCGCTGGTCGCCCATCCTCGATCGCCACCTGCAATTCGGAAGTCTCTACAATCCTAACATTCGACGACTCCACGAGGGCGACGACTACTTTCTAGCGGATCCCGGGGCTTGTTACGGCAGCCAGGCCTACGTCCTGTCGAGGGAAGCCGTATCCGTCGCCTTGAGCGATTGGGAAAGTTTAGTCGGTATGCAGGATATCAAATTAACGCGAATAATCTCCGGAGCCGGTCACTCCCTCTATTATCATCAACCATCGCTCGTCCAACATGTTGGCGTTGAAAGCGCCTGGGGAGGTGGATTTCATCAGACCGGTGATTTCGATCGAAAATGGCGGGCCAGGTATTCGTACGAGCGCATTCCGGGTTGGTTCACTTTCCCGGATTTCTATGACCGCGCGGTGCGCGAGGCCAGAGAGGGCGACGTGCTGGTGGAGGTCGGCGCATGGCTCGGGCGCAGCACTGCGTTCCTCGGTGAGCGAGTGAAGGCGTCCGGCAAACGAATGACGGTCGTAGTCGTCGATACTTTCCGAGGCAGCCCCGATGAGCCGACGATGGTCGCGGACGCCCAGAATGCGGGCGGTTCCGTACGCCCCCTGTTCGAACGGCATATGCACCTCGCCGGAGTCCTGGAGTTTCTGGAGATTCGGGAGACTCGATCCGTCGACGCGGCGTCCGAAATTCGGGATCGCTCCTGTGCGCTGGTTTTCATCGATGCAGATCACCGGTACGAGTCCGTGCGCGCAGATATCCGCGCCTGGATCGGCAAAGTCCGGGCGGGCGGCCTCCTCGCAGGCCACGATTGTTATACCTACGCGGAGGTCTTTAATGCCGTGCGGGACGAGCTGAAAGGACAATTCGTCACCACCGACGAGAACGTGTGGATTCATCGCGTCGCGATGTAGGTGTTTGACGGCTTTGCTCCAGCGATTCTGGGACCACTGAACCTTCAAGGTATGATACACACACCGTTCAATGGCGACCACCACATTGGGGAAGAAATACAAAAGCTCGTCGAACGATTCAACGTCCAGACTATCATTGAGACCGGTACCTGGTCCGCCCACTCGACGCGGGAATTCGCCAAGCTCGTGCCCCTGGTCTTCACGATCGACGCAACTCATGAGCATTTGCTCGAAGAATTTGGACCAAATGCTGTGGCCGAGCTGGAGGCGCTCAATGTCGGGGTCATTCTCGGCGATTCGTCGAAGGTGCTGCCGGTACTTTTGCAGCCGAACCACCAACAAAGGAGCATCTATCCGGTGCTGCTCTATCTTGATGCGCATGGCGGCGGAGCGAATGGCAGCAACGTCAATCCCTTGCTCGAAGAACTGGATGCAATCGGCGCTGAACCGGCGTGTCGTGACACGTGTATTATCTGCATCCACGACTTTCTCGTTCCTGGCAAGCCGTGGGGTTACAACGACGGCGATTGGGGACGTGGATTTGAGCCGTTGAGCTACGAGCTAATCAAAAACAAACTGCCGGCCATCTATCCAAACGGACACCAGTTTTACTACAACGAGGAAGCCGCAGGTTGTCAGCGTGGCATCATCTATATCCACTCGACCCGATGAGAACTGTTGGACTGGCGTACGCCAATATGTGGGGTCGCTCGTCGGAATTTCAAGCGGACTACCTACTGGATTGTTTTCCTTGTTTGCGCGGGCATTACCGCTTTGAGCTAGCGCACTCCCCCCGAGTAGCGTTTTTCTCTGTCTATGGCTACATCCAGAGCCGTCACGATGGGGCAACTCGTGTTGTCTATTCTGGTGAGGCGGGCGATCACCTGCAGCAAGGGGGCAAGATATCCCCCGGGGTGTGCGAGGAAGGCTTCTACCATTACGGGATTACATGTGCGGCAGAACAATCGAGCCCTAATCATTGCTATATGCCGCAGGGGTTTCTGCATTTGAACCTTTACAACCACGGAGTCTCGACACTCATCCGCCAACCTGGGCAGACGGCAACGCAGAAAAAGTTTTTCTGCAATTTTGTCTATTCAAACGCGAACAGTCGGGATCGCATCGAATTTTTCCACCAACTCTCGGGTTATAAGCGCGTCGAGTCATGCGGCCACGTGGAGAGGAACAATGACGCGCTGGCCCACGCCGCCTACAGCAGGGAAGGCTACGTGGTGAAGCAGGCATTTCAAGCACGATGCAAGTTCTCTATTGCGATGGAAAACAGCTATTTTCCCGGCTACAACACCGAAAAGATCACCGACCCATTGGTTGCCCGTTCAGTCCCAATCTACAAAGGAGACCCAAGGATTGCGGAGACATTCAACCCGCTGGCGTTTATCAATTTGAGCGATTTCAAGTCGGACGAAGAGGCCATTGAATTCATTGAAAGCGTCGATCGGGAAGATGCTCTCTACCAGACCTATCTAGACGCACCGCCATTTGTCGGCAACGTCGTTCCCGCAAGATTCACCGACGCACATTATCTGGAATTCTGGCAAAGAATATTAGGCTGATCATGGTAACGACAACCGTCCAGGTTCATCTCGGCGCCGGCATTGGGAATGTCGTCTTGGCGACACCATTGTTGGTCGCGCTGCAGGAGCTCGGTTTCTCGACGGACGTCGTCCTTGCAGTTGCTGACTATCCCGAAACAGCGGATTTGCTGCACCCGTGGAGCGCGGTGAGGGCGATTTTCACCAGCCCAAAGCCGTTTCCTTCGCCGCAATATTATTCATGGGTTATTCCAGCGATCCCGCCCTTTTATTGGTCAGGTTATGCTAGGAAGTTTGCCACTACGCGAAATGTTGTCCCGCGGCCATCTGACGCTCTCTTCTACCAGGACGAACAGCAATACTACTTGAACTTTGCTCGCCTGCTCGGCTCCGTCCCGGAACGAAGCCCGTCCTGCACCTTGCCAATCGCTCCATCTAATCCCCCTCGCACTTCCCAGCAAACGCTGATTCTGGCGCCCGGCTGCAAGACCGGCGAAATGGCCGCCAAGCGTTGGCCATATTATTCAGAGCTCGCGGATACATTCGAAGACGTCGCGGTTGTCGGCACTGCGGATGACCTATGGCAGTACAACGGCGAACAGATGCAGTTCAGTCCTCATGTGAAAATGTTTGTCAATCAACTTACGCTGCGTCAGACCGCTGAACTCCTGGCCGGTGCAGGCGCGGTCGTCGCCAACGACACCGGGCTCGCCTATGTCGCAGCGGCTGTCGGCACCCCGACGCTGATTCTTTTCGGGCCCACCCCGGACAAGACCCTCGGCAACCTCCCGCCTAACGTCCGCATTCTGCGCGGCGGATTGGCCTGCGAGCCGTGCTGGTTCCAGGCTCGTTTTCGCGCCTGCGGGGGCCGGATCGATTGCCTGACGCACATCTCAGTAGACGACGTTGTTCGTTCGCTGGGAGACTTGGACTTTTCCGGAAACGTGCGGGAAGCGGTTGTTGGAATCAGGAGTCAGGAGTCAGGAGTCTGAATTCAGGAGTCGCAAAATCAGGGAACCATCTAAACTAATTGGAGCAGAAGAATCCAAAAATATCGCTTGTCATTCGAAGGTCTCCTTTAGAATACGTCCTGACTCCTGACTCCTGACTCCTGACTCCTGACTCCTGACTCCTGACTCCTGACTCCTGACTCCTGACTCCTGACTCCTGACTCCTGACTCCTGTCTCCTGTCTCCTGTCTCATTATTTCAACAAACAGAAGGATCAAGAAACTATGCGGATCATCCAATTGGGATCTGTCGGCACCGAGGTGGCAAATTGGCAGCGATTTCTCGTCACGCGTAAACTCTATACCGGGGCGGTAGACGGCGAATTTGGCAGGCTGACCAGAGCGGCAACCGAAGATTTCCAACAGGAAGCATTACTGGTGGTCGATGGCATCGTGGGAAATCTCACGGCAGCGGCGGCCGTCCAGTTCGGCTTTCAACTACTAACGCCAAAACCGACTGCGGAGACATCGCGGAGCGTCGAGACGATCGTCAAAATGGAGATCGATGTGGACGGCGCTCCAAATGCCTACGGCCCGCCGGGCCGGCCAACGCTCGACTTTGAACTAAATGCGCATGTGGGCGCCAGATCCACAGGCGCGATCGTCGGCTACATCGTGATAGCTGATCCGCACAACCCTCAGCACGGGATCCCGGCGGTTCAAGGGCCAAACGATCCGTGCCCAGGCTATTTCATCTCAACCACGGCGTTTCAAGATTTGAAAAATAAGAACAAGCTCGACCCGAGAAAGTATGTGGATGCCTCAAAAATCAATTACGTGGTGCGAGGAACCCTGGCAGAGGAAAATGGGGTGCATCTCGGCGACCTGATCGCGGTTCATAGCCTACGAAACAACAAAAGTGTCTTTGGCATCGTCGGGGACTCTGGGAACAGCAGCGGCGCCGAAGGCTCTCTAGCCTTGTTGCAAGCTTTAGGTTATCCCTTCACCAGCGGAAAGACGGGAAGTGTCGACCACGCCGAGATCGTCATCCGCTATTTTCCCGGTTCCAATCCCGATCAACATTTCTTTCAAGACCAGGCGCAAATCGATTCCGAAGCGAATACCTTGGGTTTGAGCAAGGATTTTTCGGCGCATCACTAGCCAACTCGCTTGCGCAGGTTAGGCACGGTCGCAAGCGACGCGCTATCGCGCGGATCCACTTCAAGGAGCGCGCCCGGGTGACTGAACCGGTAATGCCGGCCAGAAACGGGTCCGATGGCGGTGAGCGCGGTCTTGCCGAGGTATTCGAAGGTCGCGACCCGTTGGTCAACCGGTGGTCTCCGAAGAGCGACCTGGCTAGTCGATAGATTGACTGGTCGGTGTTGGATCGCCGGGCGCATTTGTTCTCTCTTTTTCCCGCAGCATGACATGGTGGTTCTCCTCCCCTGGATCTTCGATAAATGGCGCCGGGTCAACCTTGAGCGAACGGTTCGTTACCCGCTGCAAAAGAATAGCACCGGCAGATAGCGAGGGCCATAATAAAACTCGCTCCCGCCAATTTTCTCCTATGAAATATCCCAAGGGCGCCGAGACCCAAACGCTTAAACAGTAAAAGCAATCAAGGAGCTTTCCCCAAAAGCCTTCGCCCGCCCTTCGGCGTAGTCGAATGATGACATCCCATGGTCCGTCCTCACCCCATAACAAATGGGTGATTCGCCAGGCGGTAAGGATGCCGAGAACTAAACGGTAGAATTTCATCTTTCGTCGGAGCGACTGTCAACAGCTCGTTAACGAGCACGAGCACCGTCGCCTGCCGAGGCGGACTTTCCGTTCGCGGTGGACGGACTCTGATTGGTCGGCGGTACCTTTCCGGCGCCGCGGAGATTCATGAAGCTGCTCAGCGTATCGAACCAGAATGGGGCGCCCAAGGAAACTGCCAGCACAGAGACCAGGAGCCCCAGAGCCTTCCAAAGCCAACCCCCAAAACTATTAGGAAATCGCTCAACGGCGAACGGATCCACTTTCCCATCTACCTGCGGATCAATCCAGCCGAGCGGCAGGTTAAGCTTTTCTGACTCAACCAATAGCTCTTTCCGTGCGGCCTGGACCTTGTTAAAATCCCCAGCCATTGCTTGAGTGGTGCTATCTGCGGCGGTGACAATGCCGGCGCGCAAGGCACTGTCTCTGGCCAGTTTGTTCGCCAACATCAGCGTATCCGCGTTCACGGAGATGACCACCACGGCGGCCACGATCAGGGAGACTTGCACTGTCCAGCGCTTATACCACCCCGCAAAGCGATCCATTCCGTTATTGAACCAGCTTTCCAAATTAGCACGTAGCTTTTCCACGGCATAGTCGCCGTTTCGAAGTTCTTCGGGGACTAAGGCCATTTCCCGTTTCGTCGTATCTAAGAGCGCCAAAAGAGACTGTTTCGTATAACCAGAAGGAAGAACTTCGATCCCTTTCTGCAGGGAACCCAGCGGATGTGGATACAGCGCGGCCAATGCACGACCTGCGGCGAGCGCTTCCTCGAGTGTCTCCGACGCTTCCTTGATTTTACCAAAGTTATCGAGGTCCTTTACCTTTTTCGCCGCCTCGCCCGCAAGGTTGAATTTGATCAGTAGGTCCGCCGCGCCGCGCACGGCTTGATCCAGGGCGGCTTGCGCTTCAGAGACCTTCTTTTTCAACTCTTCGTCATTAGGATTGGCGGCGTTCTTCGTCTGTGCTTCCTGCAAGGCCATTTGCCTTTGTTCCACCACCACCGGACCGGCGCCGCGAGATCCAAGGATGTCCATCAGCGCCAACGCAAAATTGGCGGGGGCGATATAGGAAGGCAGGCGGTTTTTTTGCGTGAAATCGGTCACTCCCTGCATCACACCGCCAATCAGCCCATGATTATAAACATGTTGAGCCAGACTGGTAAAATCCGGATCGTTCAGAAGGTTTTTCACCCCGCTGAGGAGGTTCTTGCCTCGCATCTCCCAAAAGTTAGCAATTCCTTCATTGATCACAGTACAAAGAAGGCTGAGCAGAAGGTAGACAAAGACTATACCAATCGCGATTTCGAGCACATTGGAGCCAAACATAGGTAGTTTATCCTTGGTGATGGTAGTTATCTCGGACGCTTTTGGTCGCGCAAGCGGGCGAGAATATCGACGTTCTTTTTTTCGATGGCAGAGAAGGAAGCCTCTATTTGAGATAACTTGAGGTCACGATCAGGGTGATACCATTCGAATCCCCGGAATTGCTTTTCGATTTCCGGTTCACTGAGGAAAGGCGCCCCATGCCGGGCGTATATCTCGTTAATCGCGTACCTGAGCTCGGCGTAGTTTAAATCACCAATTTCGGTTTCCGTTAGTAAGCGCAGGCGCGTCTGAGGGTAGCGTTCGTCCGGATAGGCTGGAGGTTTCCCGGATGGCAAAACGTTGGGCGAAGCGGACGGAGAAACAAGGTTGACGTTGGAGTGACCAGGCAGGCTTGGCGTTGGCGTCGGTTGGACGGACCCTTGTTCTACTGAAACCAATTGGACGGCTTTGTCTTCTGGTAACTCAACCTTCAATTGGCGGTCCCCGGGGGCAAAAAACTCGAGAACCATCGGCGTCTTACCTTGAGATATTCCGTCCAGCCAGACTTCAGCGTTGTCAGGGACGGTGTTCACCGCCAGCC
>Ga0210387_10000658_pt1 | contig 24968 bp, 34 predicted proteins | sample IncBWC7OmetaG_FD_160108 | JGI IMG/M metagenome (GOLD analysis project Ga0210387, IMG submission 160108) | Forest soil microbial communities from Barre Woods Harvard Forest LTER site, Petersham, Massachusetts, United States - Inc-BW-C-7-O ...
CTATTAATCGAGGCGGACCGGCCATCAACGACCAGAGAATCATGGGGCGAATCTGTGAATAAATAACGAGCAAGCAAGTCAAAGCCTTTGATCGTATTGCCTTGAAACGGAACATAAGGGAAATTTTGAGTAACACAAGAAGATACAACGAAACGAAAATGGTTGCCGCTTGGGAGGCGGGGGTCTGGGAATGTGCGAAATGGAATGGGGGAAGAAGGATACGATAAAATGGTCCGGTTAGTGGTCAAGAGTCTGTCTAATGGTTAAATGGTATAGCCCAGCATCAGGGTTGTGATGGAATGACGATTGTTGCAACGACTGACACTCATATGCGGTACTTGGCCATAGCCCGTCAAGTTTTACAGTGTCCACCCAGTCACGCTCCTCGGTGAAGTGAAGGACGGGTCCGTCCTTCCATTTGTCAGATTGCTGGGCAGCAGTGCCCTTGGATTCTCGCCAAACAACACGTAGTTTGTCCTCAGTAATATCACGTTGAGGATATCGGACTACAATTTTAACGCTGTCGGGATAGACAGCGCCAACACGGCTAAAAACGACGTCCGAAGCGGAATCAAGGAACGGGGTTGCTAGGAAATCAGCAGCGGCAAGTAGAAGTAGGGTATTGACAGCAAAGTTGGTGATTCGGAGCCGCCGGGAGGAGCTTGGGAGGGAGAGGAGAATAGTAGGCAGGAAGTCGTCATGACCAGTGGCCTGGAAAGTAATGTAAGTCATGAAGCTACAATGGGAAGAAATTGGACATATAAACCTCAGGTATAAGATGTTTCTCCGAAGTTTTATAGGTTGTAGTGTCTCTCTTAGGAGAAGAAAACCAAGCAGAGGCCACATATGAAAAGTATAACGCAGGAAGAATCGCTTTGCCCTGTCGAGATGGGACCTAGAAAGATCAACAATTCAACAAACATTGAGATGCTCGTCGTTGTTTGTCACGAACCACTCTCAAGAAGAGGAAAACGGCCAGGCGGAAAAGGGTCGAAGAGAGTGGAGTAAGGTAGCGTTGAAGAGGCATCGCATGTAGATTCAACCTCCACCCGTCACGGTTCACAACCTTTCTGTGACCGTCACACCAAATTTCAGAATCTCTTAGTTCGTCGACCAGAAGCTGCACACAAAATGTCCGAGTCGTCAACACCCAAAGTACTTGACATCACCGAAATGACTGCTTCAGAAGCGAAGTCAGCGCACCATCCTACGACGAGATGTTATTAGTTGTTCATTGAGACTTACTTCTTCTTTCTAGGTGGATCACACTCAAAAAGATAAAGTACAGTGACGCTGCAGGACAAGAGGTTTTCCACCATCCTTGATCTTGTGAAGGATCTCAAACATTTTTACAGAGACTCTGGGAATGTGCCGAACGCAAGACGCGAAAGTCATCTGGGATCGATGGTCAGGCTTTTTCCTCCCGTTGAATATGGAGTGAACAAGGATTCTGAATTATAGCTGTGGCTGTCCTTGCCATTCTACGTTCCAAAACGAACGCATTCCCGCTCTCAACCGTCATTGTCGAACAGTATCGTCCGCCCATCGATAAATTTATTATTGGTCAAGAAATTTACTTTTCCACCCTAGAATTCCCTCTGATCTCCGTTAATTCAAACAGAACTTCCAGCAGGTGTGAAATATGTTCAACCCAAGCTGGTTTATATGTTCATTCCTTTGAAGGTCTTGTCGATGAGGGTGAAACCCCTGAACAGGCAGCTATTCGTGAACTCGAAGAAGAGACCGGTTACAAGGCCGATTGCGTGGTGGAGGCATCCCCATTGGTGGTGTGCGATCCTGGTCTGTGCAAATGTGTTCATTATTCACTTGGAATCCGTAACTCATCGGGCTCTTTAATCAAGGCATGACAAACGCCAATATGAAGCTGATTGTGCTCAGCGTTTCCCTGGCCGATAAAATCCAATCATTGAGTCAAAAACTCGAACCTGGCGAATTTATTGTCCAGCGGGTAGTAGAGCTTGCAAGACTGAATGATGAGCTCAAAGGCATGTCTTCTGAACACCATCTTTGTGGAATACTTACGACCATCCCGCCGGCTCAGCATACGATAGGAAGGTAAGATCTTGGTGATAAGACTGCTCCGTTCTACATTGGTTACTGATAGTTGGATTGCAAGGGCTTCGTTGTTGATGCTCGATTATCTCATTTTGCAACGGGCTACGACATGGCGCGGCGAGTACAGGAAGGTGAATTCAATTAAGTAGATCACGCTTTCATTGTTGAACCCGGACTATTTTTCTTCTATATAATCTTGACTGCTGACATCTGACTCCGCCGGTCTATGTTCAAGCAAAGAAAAATAATGCAACTTTTCCCTCCAAGACTTGTTTTTTCAACCTCATATTCCAATGACATGACCTGTTCGTGAACTCGAAGAAGTGACACAATACAAGGGTAACAATCCCGCAAAACCAGTAAAGGGGGGAGGGAATCAATGATGAGACTTCTTGGATCGATCTATATGTGCCCTCAACTTCTGCTGCTTCTCCCTCAACGACGCCTTCTTCTTCCCCTTCACAGCCCCGCTACTAAGGATCATCATGATAGGTTTATTTCTCGCCTTCTCCCGATTAGTGGAACTGCTGGCCGCCTCCTTGTTCTTCTTCCCCTTGTGCGATCCAAACTTCTCGCGCCCCTCACGCCCTTTCGCAATGGATGCCATTCGCTCTGTGTAGTCAGACTTTGCCTTTTTACGTGGACCGAGGATGTCGTTCTCTGAGATGAAGGTGTTCTCGGGTTGCTGTCCAGGTTGGAGTGATTTCTTGTTGGCTTCCAGTGCTGCCAGTTTCCGTTTTGCTTTGGGTCCACCGCCCGTTTCGACAGCTTGGATGGCAGCTTGGATGCGCAGCTCACTGAGGAGCGCAAAATCTGCAGGAGTGAGGATCTGAAAGAGTGGGGTTGGTGATGCGTGAGAAGTGTGAACTCAGTTACTAACCTTGGTAGTGGCGAGCGTTGATACCCGACTTGACGGATCAGGAACGTCGGCGCGTCCGTCTGCAGCCTTTTGGCTCTCGTTCTCGGTCTTGTACCCCGCATCCTCACTGTCGCTTATGTCCAGGTCGTCTTTCCCGTCATCGACGTCGATCCACCCCTCCGACTCGGAAGATTCCGAAGAGGAATCAGAGTTGACGTCCCAACCTTGCCATGCTGCTTCTTCGTCGTCCCCTCCCATAACGACGTTGGTTTCGTCACGCAACTTTTGGAGGTGATCTTCTAGTAGCTGTTGGATATAATCAGTTTCATGCCGAGTCAGGCGGCGTGGAGAGGTTACCATGAGGCCCTCTATATCCACAGCAGCTTCGGCGCCATGACCAAAAGGTAGAGGTAGAGTGCCACCAGCTATACCCATACTCGCGTTTTTACCCTATAAGGGGCATCAATGATCGATTCCACAGACCATAAATATAGCGTACCCGTTCCCTTCTTTTCAGCATTCCAGGGTTTACCTCGCGATAAAGTTGTAGTAAACCTCGTGCAGCAGCAGTAACTGCCTTGTCCCTGCTCTTCCTATACTCCACCAGATCCCCCAGCAAATCTTCTTCCATTGACCATGGCTGTCGTCTACACACCTCTCTCATAGCATTCAACCCAGCTGCAATAACCTCACTCGCAACACCGGGATGGATGAAGTCTTGAGCAAGTTTCCTAAGGACTGGGGTGACAGCATCTGGCGGAGTCAAGTCATGTACGGACTGGGCCAGTGCCACCAGAATGGCAGGGACACGGAGTTGGCGGTGAACGAGGTATTTGACAATATAGGTGTAGAATCCGAGGACGCAGAGTTTGTGCGCGCCCATGACGCGGGAGAGGAGCTGCATGAGTAGGATTTTATGGTCAAGAGAGAAGCTCTTGTCGTAGCGGTTAAGGATATCATATAACTTTTCGGCGAATGTTTGGGGATCATTAAGGAGCTGGAGGGCTGGGAAGTTCGTCGTGGAGTCGGTTTTTTTGTATCGTTTCTATAAGGATAAGTTTTGGAAAAGAAGACAAGCTGGTTATATGGGTACAAACTTTTTTGGCGGAGTTTAGCCTCTTTTGGAGCTTCTTGTCACTACTGCGAGTCTTTTTGTTTATTTCACGCCTGTGATGCAAGGCTCGGACATCGGGAACCTGGTGGGAAGGAAGAAAACTGAGTTACAGGAAGTCAAGGGAAGACGAGAAGTCGAACTTCTTCTTCGTCGTCATCACTGTCCTCCTTCTCTTCGTCACTGCCCAGGAAGAAATGAATGGAAGCGCTTTGAACTTTTACAACTGGATGAAAAGACGCAAGGGCAATGATAGAGACCGCTTTTGCGTCTGCCCTGCACACATGGATTAGTCTCGTTCACAACCATAACAGTAGTGCATACCAGATGCCCTTCCGCCACAATTCTTTTGTCAAGATGACGGCCCACATCGCCTCATCGCCATTATTTACCGTCCGATCTGTAGTTGGTCCAACCGAAGCTCGAAGCTTGCCCTTGCCACCTACAACCTCGCCATCCATCCCCCGTTCGACCATACCGAAAAGCATTATTTGAACGGCACGGTTGAGTTTGTGGTTCTTGGAGCGGAAGTTTGCAGTGCGAATGTCGGAGAGGATGGTCTTTCGTATGAAGGCTCGGAGTGTGACTGAGGTTGTCCGAGGGAGGATAGGGAAGAGAGCTTTAAGGAGCCTATGGAATACATGCGTACTTTTAAACATTGACGTGTGGGGAATAGACGCACTCAATTGATGTGATAACGTTCTTGTTCCGTAACATGACCAAATTTTGAACAAGAGTTTTGCGGGTATCTGGAGTCAGAATTCCGTAGTTCTCGAGGAGAAGAGATGACAGGTGTGAGGGAAAATCTGCCGTCTCCTTAGGATAACATGGCGCAACCTGAATAGAACTAGTCAATCACGAACCTCCAGTAGTGGTATGTTAGACCAAACACACTTGGGAAATAAAAGTAACCAGTTCCTTAAAATGATGAGCTTGTTGGTCCAGATTTAAATGGAATATTTGACGAATGCTGTTGTAATGATTCCATTGCTGGAAAAACTCTTCCTTGTACGCTGCAGGATCGCGCTTGATGAGATTTTGAAGTTGGGGGAGATTTGACGTCAAGAGTATTCCGCTACGCATTGCGACGAAATCTTGGACGACTCGAAAGACTAAAATAATTGGCTGACGTAAGGATGCTGTTGCCAAACACAAGCATACAAATTGTCCATTCTGGGACATCCCATTGCTTCGTCAGTTTCAATTTGGTTTCAATCCTAATATTAATGTCAGCCTCCAGTTGGCCTCTAGCATGACTGTCAGCCGCCTGGACTACTTGAAGGCCTGCATTTTCTCTACATAACTACCATCAACCATGCGCTTCTTCAAGTCTTTAATCTTCTCCACCGCAGGTCCAAGTCTGACTCCTCCGTCCCTTCAGCAAAGACCAACGCACGAAGCGATCTAGTTACCTGGGCCAGTTTGATAACCAGGCTTTTGCTGATAACGCTCCCAAGACCGACCATGTTCTCAACTCCGTCGCACCCAACTTCGTTCCGACTTTTCCTTACCAACCATAATCGCCGCTAATATCCGGATCCTTGATCTCGAGTCTGAAAATACCCACCTCCGAAATGCTACATCCACCTAGGCAGTGGACTTTTTTGAGCTCAAACTCCAACTCAAAACGTCCAAGGAGACTTATATGCGGCGCTCCATCGGGACGTCCATCATAAGCGGCAAGCAAAGGCGGATGAAGAGGAGATTGAGAGACTCGGGGGGGTATTCGCTCAGTACGAGAGGTTTATAGGTCTGGTGATCGACCTTGGTCAGCATGAACGTGTTCTTGGCAATGCGTACGCCGCCCTTCGAGCTGGCCAGGACGCGGATCAGGCCCTTGTAGATGCAATCAAGGAAGCAGCCGCGGTATCTGGAAGTGCTTGGGACAGCATCATTTCTGCCGTCAGTAGTCGACGCGCACAGGATGAGTATTTGACTGTGCTCAATTTGACGCTCACTGTCAGAAAAGAGCTTAGAGAATGTAGGAAGGTTGCAAAATTCTGTAAACGAACGGCGCAGGAAGATACTCACCACGTAGAAACCTTCACACCATCTGTATCTACTATTTCCTCCATCCAGGTGGTCCTCTCTGCTGAGCGCCAGAACGCTGTGGATGCGCTTCTCGCTATCGCGGATGTTCTCACGGCGTCACAGAAGAGAGACCGCACTCGATTCCAGCTCAACCTTCACTCGATCCCGTCACCCCCGTCAACAGCTTTTTTCATCAACTCCCCGCCACGCCCCTCACCATCAATGCCTCGATCTCCGATAACATATCCTCCACATACATCCGCATTAACGTCACCTTACTCCTTTTCCGCTCAGTCCCAATCTTATGTCTCAGGGCTTCCCCAAGGCTTCCCCCACTCGCCAGCGAATCTTTCAAGGAGGAGTTGGCCAGTTTGTCATCGAACAAACGGCCGTTCAAGCGCAGCTCCTCGTCTAAGCTTCGAGGCAGGGTTGCCCTCGGCCAGGGAGTTTTTCAGGGAAGAGACCAGATCACATACAAACTGAGGGCAGAACAAGGCCACAAGAGGTTCAGCAGTGGTAGACCACAATGTCAACTTCACACCCTCTGTGCGGCCGTCCGATTCTGCGGATACGGAGGTGAACCGCTTCGTATCCTTCGAAGCACTCGGGAAACGTAGGCCAGGTCTACAGAATACTGATTCGTTTGACGTGTGTTGCTCTCGGTTTTCAATCGGTTTTAAAAATCCAACGTACTCATTCTTTCTGGGTTCGATTTTAGGTTCCAGCTCGCTTGACCCATCGCCGTCATCCAGTATTACCTGTCTCCTTCTCCCACTCTTTCACCATCATCTTCTCAGCTTCTGTCGCGGAGAACAAGGCCGACACCAGTCTCGAGACCAGAAATCATGATTCTAATACCCTCGGCGACGGTGACAACTCGCCTTCCGTCTCTGATCGTAGTTTGGACTCACACTTCCATGGATCTCTTGAAAAAATTGCTGAAGAATGCAAAGGTTCCTCATCCGTGACTGAAATCCCCCACAGCCAAGAATGGAGCATCCTCAAACTTCCCGAGCAGCATGCCTCACTTTCGTTCGTCCCAAAGCCGATTTCCACAGCTCCCATCACTCCTACTAAATCAACCTTCCCCCCCGATGGCACCCTATGAATAAATCGAGGCTCCCTTTGCCAGTGTTGAAGCATCTCAGGACAAATGTGGTTTCTGTCGTGGCTCCACTTGTTATCGAGAAATCTGCCAGGATGCGGACACCGTCACGTATGTGACTTCCGGTGCTTATGAGCAGGACGGCGAAGCGGATGTGAATCGGTTTTACCCTACCGTTGTTATGATTCAAAGATACAACGTTACTTGATGTATGGATGTCCAATAGTCTGTGGGACTTGCTCTGGTTTTGATCTGGTTACTAAGTGACTTACTTCTTCAGGGCGGAGAAGGCGAGACTAATCTACCACTGAGAAACAATCAATTCAGCATACAGCTAACCTTCAAGAGGAGGGAAAGTGTATTACAGTGCAACACAAAACGCATGGATGCAGCAATGAAATAATTTGGAAACTCTACTTAATATACAAATGATACGAGAAGTTGATCCCAAGAGAATTGCAAGGGTAGTGACGAACAAACCAACGAGGAATCTCGAGATGCGGCAAGACTGCAGATGTACAAGGCCGCTCTGAAGACCATTCAAGAGGTCAACAGCCGAGGAATAGCAGCATACATTGGATTAGATCAAGGCGATGCTTCCTTGGGTGTTCGGGTGGTGGATGTTTTTGAAGCGGGTGGCACATCTGGTCCGGGAGACTTAGCGCTACGCCTTTCTGTCCCACCCCCGCCCCTGCCTCTGCCTCTGCCTCTTCCTCTTGGTGAACTACCCCGAGCACCCCCTCGCGTCCAACTACCGGACTCAGGCGGCGGCGACCCAGACTCAGTTACTCCGACCTCTTTATCCTCGGCAACATCCTGTCTAGCCTGAGGCTTTTGTGCATCCTGCTTCCAATCTCCAGCCGGTTTACCCGAATCCCACTCCCGGCTTTGGATCTTATCCATCTTCCGCCGTGCATTCTGCTCGCGTGTGCGGTCAACGTGTTCCTGGATTTTCCGACTCTGGGCGAGTCTGATGCGTTCGGATTCTTGAGTTTTTCTGAAGGCGTCTTCGTCTGCTTTCACGTCCTGAGGAGGAACATCGATATACATATGGCGGAGAAGGTCTGATGCGCACCACTCTGCGTTGTTTTATTTTCTCGTTTTGCTCCCTCATGCGCGCCATACGCTCTGTGAGCGCCTCTTCACTCAATTTATCCTTCTGTGGGCTTAGTATTTATTGCATATTATACCAAATAACTGCTCACTCGTTGAGTTCCGCCCGTCTTGACGCGTTCTGGATTGATATAAGGCTTTTTTCTCTCTTTAGAATCCAGATTATCGAGATCAGGGATGGACTGATCGTGGGCATCCTGCTGGGAGGGAGATTGTGGGGAATCAGTCGGAGATTTAGAGTCCGGGACATGTTCCCCTCGTGAGGTCGGGGAATCTGAAGGGACTCCTATCCGAAGACGGTCAAAGTCGAGGCCGAGAGTGTTTTGAGAGGATGCTCCCGCCATCGAGATAGACTTGAACAAACGTGAGAAGGTGATTTATTGGACTCAACCCTAACCCAGACATTAGGGTTAGAATTTAGTATACACCGGATTTATGCGGAAGGCCGCAGATATCTCATCGATCATCCACCGACCACGATGTCTCTCTCAAACAAACTGGCTATTACTGACCTTGACCTCAAGGGAAAGCGTGTCCTCATTCGTGTCGACTTCAATGTCCCCCAACAGGAGGGCAAGATCACAAATTCTGCCGTGAGTACTCTGCATTGTCACATCAGAATTAATCCCGCTTATCCTTTGACTCACAGCGAATAGTAGCTGCTTTGCCCACCATCAAATACGCTCTGGATAATGGTTCGATCCAGATCGCACATATGGCTGGCTCCTGCTGAAATATTTGCTCTTAGGTGCATCCACAGTTATCCTGATGTCACATCTTGGACGACCGGATGGCAAAGTAGTCGAAAAGTATTCGCTGAAACCTGTTTCGGTTGAACTTGAGAAGCAACTCGGTAAACCTGTAACATTCCTCACTGACTGTGTTGGACCCGATGTCGAAAAGGCTGTTCACTCGGCCGCTCCGGGATCCATTATTCTCCTCGAGAATCTGCGCTTCCATATCGAGGAAGAAGGCTCCGTCAAAAACAAAGACGGAACAAAGACCAAGGCGGACCCCGCAAAGGTCACCAAGTTTCGTGAGGGTCTCACCAAACTTGGCGATGTCTATGTGAACGATGCTTTCGGTACCGCCCACCGTGCACATTCAAGTATGGTTGGCATCAACCTTCCTGAGAGGGCGGCTGGATTTCTTGTCAAGAAAGAACTTGAATTCTTCGCCAAAGCTCTTGAGAACCCCGAGCGACCGTTTCTGGCCATCCTAGGGGGAGCGAAAGTGTCGGATAAAATCCAGCTCATTGATAACATGTTGGATAAGGTGAACAATACCCCGTCGTTTACTTGCGTTAACAATTGATATTGTTTCAGGTTAATTCGCTTATCATTTGTGGTGGTATGGCGTTTACCTTCAAAAAGACGCTCGAGAACATATCTGTGCGTAAAGTTGTAATGGCGAGCGTCCCACCTAATAGTGATGCCATATCAAGATCGGCAACTCCCTCTTTGATGCTCCCGGATCCCTAAAGGTAGCGGGACTCGTTGAGAAGGCGAAGAAGAACAACGTCAAGCTTGTTTTTCCCGTAGACTACATCACCGCTGACCGGTTCGACAAAGATGCCAAGGTAAGTCTTTGTGCATAGCGTCGCTAAACCTGGCTAACCGCCAGCAGACCGGCACTGCTACGGAAACCGAGGGTATCCCCGATGGTTGGATGGGTCTTGACGCTGGTCCCAAGAGCCGAGCACTTTTCCGCTCCACCGTTTTGGAGGCGAAGACCATCCTTTGGAACGGGTCAGTCCCATGGTTTTATTTTTTCTCTAAACTGAATATAGGGTAGGCCTCCCGGTGTGTTCGAATTTCCCGCCTTTGCAGAAGGATCCACGTCTCTCCTTGAGGCCAACATAGAAGCCTCGAGGAATGGGACAGTCGTCATTGTTGGCGGTGGAGATACCGCCACCGTCGTTGCCCAACACGGTGCCGAGGACAAGTTGAGCCACGTTAGCACGGGTGGCGGTGCTAGTCTCGAACTCTTGGAGGGCAAGGTATGAAATCAAACTCATCTGGTCATTAGCAGACTACTGATAGCGGCTCGTTACAGACTCTTCCTGGTGTGGCTGAGCTTAGTGAGAAATGAATAGATGGTCCCATAAGGCTGTAACAACTTTTCGACGAAGGGTATTGCGTATTTTTAGCAAGTTATTGTATTTTGAAAGAATGGCAAGCAGCGCTTGAGCAGGAGTCTTGAGCTTGATCGCTTTGGGATAATTCTATTTAGAAACCCCCCCGGGCCCCATGTTACCGCTTGGATCTTTTGTCTTATGCAGAAACCCGGTTTCTGAATATGGATTCTCGCCGAACATCCGGAGGCTCCAGAATGTGTTTCTTCTTCACTCCATTTCTGGTTCAACTGATTTTATCTCACTGGCACATGCCAAGCAACAACATAGAAGAACATCATGGCAAAATGAAACTACTATGCATGTCTATGAGTCTATGGGCTAGTATGGCCTTCCTCGCAGCAATGCCCACAGCACCTGGTACGTTTGGTAGGTGGCTGTCTAGCATGGTCGGTTTCGTTGTTGTGGCTATGACCTGCTTGTGAAGTTGTGAAATTGATGGGTTTGGGGCAAATCTGGCCACCTCCACATGGACGTCATTCAAGAGCACCAATGATGCATGCAATGTGAGTCCTGCCCTTTTGGCCGATGATGGGAGGGTCTTGACGAGACCTTCCTGCTCGCTGCGACTGTGATAGTAGTGAGATTAGACTCATGTACAGTATGAAAAGAAAAAGAAAAATGTATTTCGAAGCTAGACAAGACCTTTTAATTCACAGCTTAGTCCCACTGTGCTGGATGTAGAGCCTCCGAAGACAACATGGAGCGCACATAGCTGAAAGGTCACGAAACTATATGCATGCCAGAGATAAGTAAATGTGAGCCAAACGTTTCGAAACCTCACTCAAAGTTTTTTTTTTTCTGAGGGTATCTTCCGAATAGGCAAGAAACCCGGGTTAATGTCAACATGGGGGGTTTCTGAATAGAATTATCCGATCGCTTGAGCTTGAATCTTGAAGACTTGAGCAATATAATGGAAATAATATGGAAATAATCAATATTTGTATACTTATATAACTTATAAGCACGTGCTGTTGCCTTTCTCAGCCTGAATGTCCAACTTTTTAAGTTTGGTCAACAGGAGAGGTCGCCCATTATTACTCTAGATATGGCTCGCGGTCGACGCCGTTCAGCACGTACCAATGTCCTAAAGTCTGCCGAGCCCTCGCCGCTCTCTACCCGCTCAAACACACCGCTTCCAATAGAGGTCCCTAACGCAAAGCATTCAGAAGAGGATTCATGTCCTGCTTGCACGAAGGAATCTACCCAGGCATTCAATGCTTTTGACAAGGAAAACTGGATCAGGTGTGATGTTTGTAAGACCTGGTACCACTGGCGGTGTGCCGGAAATGGCGGAGATGTTGACCACATAGATAAATGGTAAGTGGTAAGGATGTAACTCAAGCCCATAATGTAATTGAGGGCCTAGGTACTGTAATTCATGCTTGGAGGCGGACCCGGCGCGTGTTATTACGTTGAAGCCCCCTGCACGCAAGTCGTCTCGCAAACGGCCGCAGCGGGATTATGCCAATCTCAATTCCGGGTTGGAGTCAGATCCAAATCGGTGGTTACGGATGTTGGAGGGGAAGGTTATCAAAGATGATAGTGTCAGGAGGATGAAGGGTGATGAAGTTAGGTTGGAATGGTTGGAGGAGGACGAGGGTGCTATGCGGGAGCCGATTGTTATTGAAAGCGCGGAGGGACTGGGTATGAAGATGCCCTCAAACGATTTTACAGTCAACGACGTCGCTGAGCTTGTTGGGGAGGAGACTCCGATTGAAGTTATTGGTATGAATTCTTCTCCAACTCGGTATGCATAATTACTTTGAGACCGACTGATAGAGGTTTTCCAAGACGTAGCATCGCAATCCGCATCTCCTGGATGGACACTACGCAAATGGGTTGATTACTTCAACCTTGAGCCATCGGCCCGTGACAAAATCTGGAATGTCATATCGCTGGAAGTGTCTGATACCAAGTTGGCTGACAAGATTTTGCCGCCGAGGTTGGTGAGAGAGTTGGATTGGGTGGAGAATTTTTGGCCCGGTACACGGAAGGGAAAAGGTCATGTGTATCCCAAGGTTCAATTATATTGTTTGATGGGTGTTGCGACGGCGTGGACGGTAAGTGACTCATGTTCACAACATTCTGCCCATCTCAGCCTGACAATGTTTAGGATTGGCATATTGATTTTGCGGGTTCATCTGTCTATTATCACGTTTTACATGGTTCGAAAGTGAGTTCACTATTCATATTTCGTAAAGTATTTTATGGTTCATACAATTCAGATCTTCTACTTCATCCGACCAACACCTGCTAATCTCGATGCCTATGAGCGGTGGTCGGGCACGGACATTCAGAACCATGCGTGGTTGGGAGACATGGTAGACGAAGTTTTCAAAATTGTGTTGACGGAAGGGAATACTATGATCATCCCAACAGGGTGGATACATGCCGTCGTAGGTCTACTCACTGTTGTATCTACATCTCTCACCCATATTTTCTCCCCCGTTTAGTATACACCAATGGATACCCTGGTCTTTGGCGGAAACTTCCTACATTCTTATAATGTTCTTACCCGTATGATTCGAGTATTATCATGCGGCGAGCCTGTCTGACATCAATATATGAAGAGCTCAAAGTTCGTAATATCGAGATCGCCACACACGTCCCGAGGAAATTTCGTTTTCCCATGTTTTCCAAGTCAGTCATACGCTCATACGCTCATTGTATATGAACTGAAACGTGTTTACTCTAGGCTCTGTTGGTATGTTGGCGAGAAATATCTACGAGGTCTAAAGTCCAGGGAGGAATACCCGTCAAGGGTTCTACAGTCCTTGGAAGCGCTCGCAGAGTTTTTGGTGTTGGAAGCACGTGTGTTGGAGCGAGGCTCGGATCAAGGTACGTGCTTGGATTGTCATCATATTTTAGGGGCAATTTTTCTGAACCGCAGTGTTTTGTCATCAAGCTAAGAAAGAGGTCAAAGACCAGGTGCCGAATGACCGAGTAAAAGATGCCTCCGCCACCGCCCGGGAGCTGCGGTGGAGGGTAAGGATGGCGGCTGGGTATGAAAGTGATGATGAATCCTCCGGTGTTCTTCCCAAAGGAAAGGAAGCGGTGAATGGAGACACAGAAAACGGCATTGGAAACAAACGGAAACGGGTCGACTCAGAGAGTCCGAGTGTGGATGAGCCCCCAAGATTCAGGAATTTCAAGCCGAGACTGTGGGACAGCGTGATGGAGAAGACAGCGGAGAACGAGAAGAGGGTGATCAAAGCACAGAAGCCGGCGGATGGGGTTGATTGGAAGGAGCATTGGGTGGAATGGAGGGATAATGTTGAGGACAACGGTGATATGGCGGATGTGAACAGTCAGCGTCATGCCATTGTCAAGGTACGACGGACAGCCAAGGGTGTAGAAAGACAGCGGGTGGAACGAGTAGTGGAAGAGTGGGTATGGGGAGATGAGGGATCAAGTTGAATTTTCGCGTAGTAAAATTTCTATAGTAATATGTATCATGATCGATGCACCCTGATTTTTGATTGTGGGAATCCATGCTACACTCTGGCCACCCTTGCAACCTGTTTGCCAGTGCATGATCTTTACCTGACCGTCCCTCCGTGGGTCAAGTTCTCTTTGCGATTCGGGATTTTGGTTACTGACTGCCGTCCACAGTTTGAAACCAACAATCCACAATGCCTGATTTCCAACACGATATCCCTTCGACTTCTCCTGCCCCCTCCCAGTATCCTACCCGTTCAGATAGTAGGAGCAATCGACGACATGCTTTCCAACAAGACGGTCAAAGCTACGGGACGCCTGGTTTGGGGTCTATAGCCGATGACCACCAGTATGACCACAGAACACCGCAGCGTAACCCTCAACCTCGTAAGCGTTCAATTGAGCATCATCGACAATCCTCCGCACCTAATTGACCTACTTCTCTACCACCCGGTGCACTTTTCAGTAAATATCTTCATGCAGGCAGATAATTATTCAGTTCCATCTTTACCAACCGATCAACCGCCTCAATATGAAGAAAATCCCGAGCGCCCAACTCCATTACCAGCAATCGATCTCGCCTCTGGCCTTAGCAACTTTTCTGCTATGCGTATCAGCGACCCAGTGCCACAAGGCATGGGCAATATGCCCCTTACTTCAGATCCCGTACCTCGCGCAGCTTCGTCGATGTCGATGCAATCGATGCAGTCCCAGCAGCTCATGCCCCATCTTCCAAGACATGCCAATACTTTACCCTCCCCTCCCAATCACGCACGCCCCCACCCCCATCCAGGGGACAGACCTTATCCCGAAGGCGCATCCGTGTATTCGAGAGATAGTCGAAACAGCCAGCAAAATGGTCCTTATGATGGTTATGAGGCTGATCAGGCGAGTGTGTACTCCTCCGAGGATCAGACGAGTGGCTATCGTTCCCCTGATAGTATTGGATCTCAATATCCCGCCCATGTATATCCTCAACATGCTCAACAGAGCTGGCAAGCTCCTCTTCACGGTGATTATAATCCCCTTTACGCTGCTGCTTCAAATGTTTTGGGCATGGGCCCTCCCCCCGGTCCTCCCCCTTCCGTACCTCATCCTCCTGCAGATGGGGCTGGTTATTCCGTCAGTCAGACCTCTTTCGCCAGTAGGCAGCCCTCCCTTTCTTCCAACCGTTCGGCCCCTTATCCTGGGCCACCTGGACCCAACTCCTATCATCAAGGTACATCATCGTCTCCATTCTCGTCACAGAATTCTTCCATACTGCTCGCACACGACACCCGAGAAATTGAGCCTCGGCCATCAATGCAACGATCTGGGACGTCCGTGGCCCTCACCACGCAAAAGACCAAAGCGGTCGACTTGAGCGCACCGCCTTATACTAAAGAATACATCGATCAGTATCGTCAGCGCATCAAAGCTGACCCCGATCCTGAGGCCCACTTTTTATATGCCAAATACCTAATCGATGCTGCGAAAAAGATACGAACCACCTCCAAAGACCAGCGTTCTGCAAAGAAATATAGCGAGGTGCTTGTTGGCGAATCGTTAAAGGTTATACGACGGTTAGCCACACAAGGCGAAGCGTACGACGAAGCCCAGTTCTTCCTGGCAAATTGTTATGGAACCGGCACACTTGGCCTCCAGGTTGATCATGAGCGGGCCTATCATCTGTATTTACAGGCCGCCAAACAGAATCACGCTGCCGCATCATACCGCGTTGCAGTGTGCAACGAGATTGGTGCTGGCACAAGGAGAGAAGCACCACGAGCGGCTGCGTTTTATCGCAAAGCAGCCTCTTTGGGCGATACGCCGGCCATGTACAAACTCGGGATGATCTTGCTACAAGGATCGCTGGGAGAACAGAAGAACCCACGGGAAGCGACCAATTGGTTGAAAAGGGCAGCGGAACAGGCGGACGAGGAGAACCCACATGCTCTTCATGAACTTGGGCTTTTGCACGAGCTGCCCAATTCACAACTGGTTCCCCACGACCCCGTTTACGCCAAAAACTTGTTTACGCAGGCGGCTCATCTTGGATACACACAATCGCAGTACAAACTTGGTCAATGTTACGAATATGGATCCTTAACTTGCCCTGTAGATCCGCGACGGTCAATAGCTTGGTATACGAAGGCGGCGGAGAAGGGCGACGCGGAGGCGGAGCTGGCATTAAGCGGATGGTATTTGACGGGAAGTGAGGGCGTACTGAAGCAGAGTGATTCCGAAGCGTATCTGTGGGCTCGTCGAGCTGCCAACAAAGGTCTAAGCAAGGCAGAGTATGCTGTGGGATACTATGCCGAGGTTGGAATAGGTATCAAACAAGACATCGAGTTTGCTAAGCGATGGTACATGCGAGCGGCAGGTATGTCTTTCGTATTGTTCATTGCTGTGATGTTTTTTTTGCTTAACAATTTGTTTGTTATGAAGCCCAGGGCAACACCCGTGCTATGAATCGTTTGACGGAAATGAAACGGATGGGCAATAAACGAGCCAACATCGCCCGACCGACACGGCAACAGGCAAAGGATGAATGTGTTATCTGCTAGACAGTCTTCCGTACATTTTTGGAGAAGGGACAAACATTTTATCTTATAGTGTACTGACTTCAATAACTGGAACTTTCCACAAGAACTTTCAAATTCAAGTTTGATGGGCTTACGTGATCACTCTTCAAAGGCTCCAACTTTAACAACTTCCAACGTCAATGTCCTCTGTCAAATCTGCGGTTGCAAGTTCATTGGGCGCAGGAGCGAAGGATGATACGATCTCCGGAGATGTCAGGTTCTTCCTGCAATCGGCTGTCAACACAACTGACAGTGCTCCAGATATCGTTGCTTGAATATCTTGATCTCTCACAACTCAACTGTTTGAATGAGTCTTCGGCCCACACGTTCAAATCAATTGTTTCCCTCAAATCGAGGAATACATCTGGATCCTTCCTTCTCAGTGATGCCGATGAACAACTCCTCCTGAATATTCCAGTTGGTGTCTTGGATATGGACCTGTGGTATAGGAGTATGGCTCATTGGGAATAATTTAGTTCAATCAAGCCGTGCGAGTCCGTTCTATCGTCCTACAAACACCGAGCAGAGAACAAGCTCCCAAAACAGTCAAACTCCTCATAAATCGGCCGTCCCTTGGTTTCGAGGATGTGGAGGACGCTGACGAGCCAGATGTCGCCCAAATTTTGGAGATATCGGAAGACGAAGTGAAGGAGGGGAAACGCATTCCTTTGAGATTTGTAAGATTTCAAGCTGTTAACAGCCTACACGTATGTCCGTTTGCCTGTTTCTTCAGATATTGCTCAAAGTGATGAGCAACAGATATTTGTCGGGGCCAATCACGGAGGTGAAGACGAGACTAGAATTGACATGTTAGATGTCTTGGGCGTTCCCGTAGAGTGAGTTGTTCAACATTTGGCATCTGACAGACATTGAAATTAAGATAATTCGCAGGACAACTAAAGATCTTAGTGGGTTGAAAAAACAAGACGAATGAGTTCCTTTACCCGTAGAAGTTGTAATGAATCCATCCACAAGATCTAACTGACACTCTGGAATACCCTAACTTCAAAACGTAAATGGAGAGATGTCTTGACATGGACGAGCATGCGATCACGGGAAAGCAAGTAATACTCACTCAGACTAAAGCTCATAACGAAACTACCAGTTGGAGATTGCGTCCACAACACCATAGTGTCCAAAGATTGTCAGTTGATTGTCAGAGGCAATTGGCACTCGCGTTGTTTCCGGAGAAGCGGCTGGCCCAGTGGCAAAACTTGAAATAATTTACATACTTGAACTCAGATCCTCACACAGCCAAACACGTTGCTTCTTTTTCAATGGCCAACACCACCGTTAGCGGCGCACAAGCTATTCACGGCCAAAACCCACAGGTATAGCACCAACTTATCTCGAAGCAACTCAAGTTTCTGATTTTTCTAGTTTCTAGTCGAAACTGTCATCCGGAATCGCATATATGAGTCAAACTTTTGGAAGGAGCATTGCTTTGCATTGACAGGTGTGTAAAACATAGTCGTGTTCTGTTCTGGATCTCATAAATGCTCTAGCCGAAAGCCTTATAGACAAGGCCATTGAAGTACGATTTATTGGCGGTGTTTATGGCAATCAACGACCGACAGAGTTTTTGTGTCTGCTTTTGAAACTTTTACAAATCCAACCGGAGAAGGAGATTTTGGTCGAGTATCTGCGACCGGATGAGTTCAAGTGCGTACAACCCACTGTCCTACGCCGTGTAGCGAGCTCATGTGTGTTATAGGTATCTGAGGGCGCTTGCTGCGCTGTACATACGGATGACATTCAGGGCTGTCGATGTTTATGAGCTGCTGGAACCACTGTTGAAGGATTACAGGAAACTACGGTTACGTAATATGGGTGCGTATAACATGTTTCTTGGTTTATTTTCCTTTCTTCTCATCACCTTGACTTCAGCTGGTTATTCGCTTACCTTCATAGATGAATTCGTCAACTCCCTGTTGACTGAAGAGAGGGTCTGCGATCTTATCATGCCTCGACTAATAAAGCGTCAAGTTCTGGAAGAAAATGGTGAGATCGGTCCGAGAAATAGCCGGTTGTTGGATGCATTGGAAGGAAAAAGTGATCATGGAAGTGAGATAAGTAACGGCAGTGCACGTCGGAGTCGAAGTCGAAGTAGGCGAAGAAGTTTCAGCAGCAGAACATCTTCGGAAGGTGCATCCCCGTATATCTCCCGGAGTCCTTCCAGATCACGATCGACTTCAACATCTTCGTTCCATTCTCGCAGACGCAGTATTTCGCCTGATCAGACGAACATAGATGGTCCCACCTAGGGGGATTGATGGTAGAAAGACCATTTTTATTATTATATCACTTTTTTTGTAGATCAAACTCCTGCTTTCGCCATGCACTCAATTGCGTAGCGAGCACTTTCCAACGCTCTTCCACGAAAGGTAAATTTTCCAACGTTTTAAGTGTTCCTGGAGAAATGTATCCTCTGTTGCGATGTCTTCCGTACCAGACTGCGGAGTTGAGGAGTATCAATGTTAAGAGCCGGAGAACAAGAATAATTCTTACTTATATCTTCACGCCGTGTTGGAGCAGCAGATATTCGATCCGTGCGTCCTTCGACACAATCACGAAGAGCAAGGGGGTTGTAGTACTTACATACAACCTTGCCTCCATTGCTCTCTATGGCTTTGATGGCACTTTTGGATGCTCGTGAAGGGGTGATGTAGACGGGCGTTTTGAAGTGTTGAGCGCCCTACAGTGTTGCTGGGTCAGAAGCTGCAGGCTGTGAAACCAACTATGCGAGAACATACATCTCCCAGGATCTTAATACCATCGTGGACATCATGAATGCAGCCGCTCAAAAGTAACTCTCGAGCAGTGATTGGTTTTTGAGGTGAGGACGAGAGTCGTCCCTGGTCTATCCAATACTGGATTCGGTCAAGATTTACAGGCGCCCATATCTTGGCATTCCTGGCAACCCAAGAAAACACGCTCAGCATCTAACAAGTTAGACGTAGAGCTACATACTGGTTGACGAAACCGCGCTTGGGAAACAGTTTTGTGATGGGTGTTTGTCCACCTTCAAATCCGGGCTTTATTCCAGGACCCGAACGAGACTTTTGGCCGTTGGAACCACGACCCGACGTTCCTCCATAACCAGATCCTTGACCTCTTCCAACACGTTTTGGCTAGGATGATATTGGTGATCAGCGGCTAGATTACCCAATGAATAAAGAAGTGTATTTACGTTGTGCTGTGATCCGGGAGCTGGTTTGAGATTGGCGAGAGTTATTCGAGGTCGAGATGCCATGGCTTCGTTGAAGTGAGCTTGCGAGATACACGAACAAACAACGTCGTGCCCGTCACGCGTCACGGTACTACGTATACGAAGGCAAGACAGAGGCCGACGACGTCTACAGCCTCTGCACTAATGGTATCAAAATGAACAAGCTTGTGAGGCGACGGCTTTGTTCCATGAGCTCTGGTATGGCTGACATTCGAGGCTTCACAAGTTTTTGGCAGGCTGACTCATCTGTTTGTTCTTGAGGAGCTTGCCCAAAGCTTGCCACAACAGAACTAAAGGCAGTGGCAGAGGCACATCGCATCCTTGGTAAATTGACGAATACCAATCTTCGGTTGACACATGACCCTAGGACCTTTGATCACCATATGTGGGACCACTGGAGTTGGAAAATCGAATTTAGCAATCGAACTTGCTTTACAACTGTCTCGAGGGAGTCACAAATATGGCTGGAAGGGTGCAAGAATCATAAATGCAGATGCTATGCAAGTATACGAAGGGATGGATATAATCACCAACAAGGTCCCTGAAATGGAGAGGCAAGGGATAGAACACCTTCTCATGGGCTTCAAGCAGCCTGGTGAGCAGTATGTTGTCGGACAATGGGTCCAAGACGCCATGAAGGTGGTCAGTCAGTTCTAAATACTTGATGATATGATCCTTGGGCGAAAATGATCTTTAGATTGAAGGGACCCATAAAAAAAACGAAATTCCAATAGTTGTCGGTGGTACATCGTACTGGATTCAGCATTTAATGTTCCCAAATCGTCTGGCTCAAGAGAACAGTCCGTCCGACAAATCCTCATCAGATCCACCGTTGATGTCTGAAGAACTCGCCAAATCTATCGCAACCCTTCCTCCTCATCTTCTCAAACTCTTCAATGCTCTACCCGAGCACCCTCCTTCAGCGGCAGTCGAACCAGAAGCGGCATTTTCACTTCACTCCATTCTATCTACCATAGACCCCATTGTAGCAGCCCGATGGCATTGGCGAGATACGCGAAAGGTCCTGCGTAGTCTTTGTATCGTCAAAGAGACTGGGCGGAGAACAAGCGAGATTTTGACGGAACAATCCCAAGGTACTGTAAAACCAAGGTGCGTTACCCTAATACCCACACCTATTTTATCTCTGCGGCTTGCAATTCTCATTTATTTAAAGATATCGTAGTCTTTGCTTCTGGCTCTATGCAGAGCCTTCCATTCTTGAGTCTCGCCTAAACGCGCGCGTCGACAAAATGATTGAGGTTTTGCGGACAATCACACTCATGCGATCTATCGCTAATACATCGATTTTTAGCAAGGCCTCCTGCACGAAATCTTGAGTTTGCGGCAGCTTGCTACTTCCGCTCAGAGAAAGGAGGAGTCGACTTTTGCTTCCCGAAATGGATCAGCGTCGGATATTAAAGTCGACTATACTTTGGGCATCTACCAATCTATTGGCCAGTATACCTTTTGTCACAATCCATCCCAAGCTGATGGTGATGTATTTTAGGCTATAAGGAGTTCCATAATTATCTGAGCTCCCCTTCCCCATCAGCAAAGGCTTTCGACGATGCTGTTGATAATGTGAAAGCTGCAACGCGCAAATACGCGAAAAGACAAATTTATTGGATCCGTAATAAACTGTTGCCAGCCGTGTACTTGGCAAACGAGCACGAGATGTTCACATCAATATATGTACTAGATGCGACTGGTAAGCACAGCATTACTCATTTTTGATTCATATGATACAAATGTTTCTGAGGCAGAGTTAGGCGATAAGTGGATGTCGAATGTCAGAAATCCCGCGGTTCAGATCAGTCAAGGTAGCAAGTTTTCAATTTCGCGCCGAAGTTGTAACCGATGTTGACTCTCTAAGATTTTTTGGATTGTTACGACCTTCCCGATCCATTCTCCCTCTCAAATATCGCTCGGGAGATGCTTAGCATCAATCCAAAATCGATAGAGTTCGTCATTCCAACCTGTTAATTCTGAATCTAACAGAATGCTGATCGTGATCGTCCGAAATAGCCCTGTCTCTGTACTTCATGCCAGACGCAAGATAATTTGCTCTGTCTGCACCGTCAATAAAGACCAGCCTTTGATGATCGAAGAAGGTCGGGAGTGGGATGCGCATCAGAAGACCCGTATTCACAAACGCCTCGTTGGCAAGGCGAGTCGAGATCTAGTAGACAAAGAGCACCGGGCGGTACGAAAGCAAAGCGATAATTCAGAAGCTGAGGATAATGTTGATGACATGTTATTGTTCTCATGATGGTGTTCATAATTAATTTTACAAGGAGGAAAATATCTCCGGTTCCCGCAGACACATACAAAAAATATAAACCTACCTGGCATTTCGCAACTCGCCGTTGTTTGATCAATTCTCCAAAGCCCACTGTGGTAACCACTCTTCCCAATCTTCCCAATCTTCCCAATCTTGCCATCCGCTCATCTGGTCGTCCTCATGATATATATAGTCCTCACCGTCCTCTTGTTTTTCCTTGCGGTGGTGACGATGTTTAGGTTTAAGGAGTTTGTTGATGATATGGACAGCTCCATTTCTCGCAACCACATCAGGGTAAAGAACTGGCTGTCCGTTCACAAAGAATTTCACGATGCTTTTATGAGGTTTATGAGGACCTGGGATGGGGAGCGTAACGGTGAACTTCTCAATATGAGCGTGGAGAGAATGGTTTGTAAGGAGAGTGGGTAAAGTCAGATTGGCAGCATATACGGGATGGCCAGGAGGGCCTCGGCAATAGTGGTCTTTCAAAGGTGGATGGGGACCGGGATGTTGGCTTTTTCTGGGTGGTCCACGGTGAAGAGAGTCGGATGGATGACATGGGCCACCTGGAGGGGATGGTGGCGAAGGGAAAGAACACGCGCAGCGACGCAGTGGGCGAAAATGATGACAGGTGTCATCTGGTCCCATTTTACCCTGGAAGAAAGGAGGGCGACGACGGATCCCACCTTGTCGGGAAGGCGGCGGGGGCGGATTGATATGGTGATGCAGCCAATCACGAGCTCCTTCAGTCGGGCAAGGAAGATTGTCATGGTGCCAATCATGTTGAGGAGGGGGCGGGGGGTGAGAGTGATGGTGCCCATCATGTATTTCTCCACCCGGAGGGAAAGGGCGTGAGGAAGAATATAGATCATGACTGCTGGGTGCTCTACAAGGAGGCGGGGGGTCAGAACAACGACGCTGACACGGGGGAGGATGAGAAGAACAATGTCGCGAAGGTTGGTTGTGGGAAGGATTAGGGATATGGTGCTCTTGATTGTTATAACTTTCGGGCTGTTCATACGCGTACCCTTCGGGCATTTCATCGTTCATATTCACATCGTCACCGTATCGGGAGACGCCTGGGGTTTCGGCGTGGTACAACCATTGATACCTTTCAAACGAGCAACGGCCGTCAGAGCTATCGCAAGAAGTCGTGTGCAAAGTCTCAAATGCAACCGGATTTATACAGCTGGAGTATGCTTCGGACCATTCCTCGATCTCAGGTATCTCCAAAGTATTGATTCCAGCGTCTGTGTAACTTGAAGCGGTTGTATCGGAGGACTTATTGTGTATATAATCTACCATGGAAAGGATTATCAATTAGGATCAAAACGAAGTGGTTTTTGCAAAAAAAAAAGTACCAGAGTGTATTACGAGGTCTGGGACGATGTGGAACTCGAGCAGCTTCTTCAGGATCCTCTGGCCGAAGGGAGAGAACAAGAACAACTGGAGTTTCTTGGGTAGTGCTTGGAAGGCACGGTTTGTTGGTGCGAAGAATGTTGTGGCGGGTTTGCCGTGTAAAGAACCCTTTTTGCCATCTTTACCTGGAACGTAGCGCAGGTCCATGTCATTGGTGAGTCCTGTGCGTTGGAGGGCCGAGGTCTGACGAGAGTAGATTACTTAAAACAGTTTCAATACATAACCTGCGGGGCTTACTAAGGTTGAGAAGGCTGAAGGGACATTGAAGAGTTCCTGGAAGATCGAAGGAGGGGGAAATAACGGATGGTCAATGACGTGAATAATGCCTAAATATGGGTTAGTTGTATGGTGAGGTCAAGTCAGTGAATTTGAGGAACAGACCGTTCACCGATCCGATGTTTGGTCGGACAACCTTAGTGAGAAGATTGATTTTTGTGCTCGGTGGTAACAAGGAACGGTCCACCCGGATGCGGAGGGGTTGACCATCAAGAGAACCGTCAGGAAGGGTAAGGTTGGTAGCGTATGTCGTGTTTTCGGACAGTTTATTCACGTCGAGAGGTGCGGGAAGTATGTGATATGCTAAGATGGCACGAAGTATCCATATCAGGATTTTTTTGTGCTTTTTTTTATCGACCTTATTATCGAGGGAGGAAATCTCAAGTTCTTCCACGAGAGAGATGACCTCTGAAAGACTACATGCTCCAGAAGTCTCGACGAGAGCATCGACCTCGGCGTGATGAGGGTGTTTACGGGGTGGACCTTTGTGAGGCAGATGCAAACCCGAATTGGGGGTAGCAAAGAATGTGATACTGTTGGTGTAAGTGTCAGAACTTTCGTCTCAAAAGTGGCGAGGATTAACTAACTTTGCAGAAGAATCATTAAGAAGAGAGACGACCTCATCGCTTACATTGACGACCCTTACCAATCGCGAGAAACTAGTGAAGGGAGTCAGGTAACGAGGGATAGGGAAAATCGACAGGTAAGTACTCTGGATCATCGCTTAAGACTTGATAGATGGTCCTATTCTCCGGTGCGGGGATCGGAGGAACGGACGGAAAGTGAGGCCGGCCAGGATAACGGCATTCTTCATCCTGCCTTTGAGTTTCATCGTCCCAGTGGCGATTGAATTCAAAAAGATGCTGATTCGCTTTGGAGCAATCGTACGGACGCAGAGACCCGGAGTCAAAATCTGGAGTTGGACGTTCAGGAAGAGCTGAAACCAGGAGGACAGTTCCCAAGATTAACAGGGTAAAGGTGCGGAGGAGCATTGTGCTATGTAGTACTCCAGTGGGGACGGGGGGAGCAGAGTTCTCAAGACGTGAATGACCATCGTGTTTATGTAGACCCTGACCCTGCACCGCAGCAGTCTGGATTCATTTGGATTCATTCATTCATTACCTACGCATGCCTTCAATTGGATCGAATGACGAAGTGCACGATCAGCTGAACCTGTTGGAAATGGAGTATCAGTACACAGCCCTAAGGACTTCCTGGGGCTCGGTAACCGTGCTTGTGGCACGATATTCACGATACTTAGATTGGATCAGAACGTCGCACGTGATCACGATACCTCGCACATGCACGATATTCCTCTTATGGCAATTG
>Ga0210387_10000659_pt1 | contig 24952 bp, 19 predicted proteins | sample IncBWC7OmetaG_FD_160108 | JGI IMG/M metagenome (GOLD analysis project Ga0210387, IMG submission 160108) | Forest soil microbial communities from Barre Woods Harvard Forest LTER site, Petersham, Massachusetts, United States - Inc-BW-C-7-O ...
ATCCACAGGTTTTTGAGAACGCGCGATACGACGTGGTTGAGGCCGTTCCAAGGCAAGCGTATCGCAGGCATCGACCTTCTCACTGAGCCCAAACGCCTCCGCGAATTCGCGGATGCCGATCTAGTGAAACTCGACGGGCTATATCGCGATCAGCGCGGCCATGGTGGGCGGCGTTAGTTCGCACAAGTTTGGACAGCCCCAACGGACAACGCCGAGGCCATCCATGTACCAAAACTCAAAGTAAAGGGGAACAACAATGAAGTTGCTTCGTAAGCCGAAGAAAGTTGAAGGCAGCTCTGCTTTCCACCCTTGGTTGACACCGGAAGTACTCGGGAAGTCGGGCAAGGGTACGGTCGCTTTGTTGGGAACCATGCGTCCCAGCAATTCGGAGTACGGCGAAGGCATCGTTCTCGACGTTAAGGTCGGCGGTTCGTTGTATTCGTGGACGGTGCGCTATGACACTCCGAACTATTCGAGGCTTCATGAGAGGTTCGGAGACTCAGAAAAGAACTGGAAAGGCGCGGTCAAAGTCGAAGTCAAAGAACATAAGGGTAACGAATATATCGCGATCGTCTGATTGCGTGCGGTGTCCGCTTCGTCTGCAGGGTGAGTTGCAACTTCTGCGGACGAAGTAGGCCGCGATTAAAAAAAAAGGGATGCGCCCCTACGACAATCCGGTTCGTGCCGCTCGGCGAAAGGTGGAATTGTGTGAGCGGAACGGCAGCGAGGAGGTCCGCTGCATCTACTGCGGACAGACAGACCCGCTTGTCGTGCGTCCTCGCCGAATTCAAGACCACCACGTTTTTGGCTGGGAACGGGATTCGGCTACAGCACCCGTTTGTTTGAATTGCCACGCTTCTGCGCACGAAAGTATCCGTGACGCAAACATAGCCATGACGTGTGAGAAGGACTCCAAGGTCTTCGCACGCGCTGTGTTTCTGTTGCTAGCAGTTCATCTTTCGATGCTGGCTGCGGCTTGTCGACGATTCGCCAAGAAAATGGATAAGCAATGACGTGCTACACGATCTCCACCTCAGAGCGCATGTCGTGGTTTCCGGCGGCAGGAAAGCGCGCGCAAAGAAACGCAAGAAATCTCAGCGCACACCCAAGCTGTGGCCTGACTATGCTCTGGTCTGGGACACGGAATCCACGCTCGATCTTGAACAAAGGCTGAATTTTGGTATCTGGCGTTTCTGCGAACTGCAAGATGGCGACTACGTTTCTCTCCAAGAAGGCATCTTCTACCGCGATGGACTACCCGCCAAAGATGTTCGCAAAGTTGTTCGCTATGCCAAAAACAGATTAGCTGACAGGCTGGTTCCGGAAGCAGACCGCGAATTGGTCGTGCTCACCCGGTCGGAATTCGTCGAGCGAGTATTCTGGGAGTCGGTACGCGCTGGCGCCCTCATCATTGGCTTCAATCTGCCTTTTGATATTGCGCGAATTGCGGTTCGCTGGACAGCGGCGCGCGAGGGTGGTTTTTCCTTCGTTCTCAGCCAACTCAGTAAGAAGGGCGTCGCGAATATCCATCGCCCCCGCGTGCGGATCGCGCCGCTGAACGGAGTGGCCGAGAAGATCGAGCTAATGGGTGTGCGTCATAAAGGTGAGCAACATCGCTGGCGTCGTGATTGTTTCCTTGATCTCCATACCCTGGCATTCGCACTCACCGACAAGAGTCATTCACTAGAGAGCGCAATCGAGGCATTCGGCTCGACGATCAAGAAGCAAAAGCACGATCCAACCGGAAAGATATCGGACACGGAAATCGATTACGCACGGCAAGATGTTCGCGCGACGCTTGGTTTACTCAACGCACTCAAGCGCGAATATGAATTGCACCCAATCGGTTTGTCTCCATGCAAGGCATACAGCCCCGCCTCAATTGGAAAAGCGTATCTTCGCGCCATGGGAATCGAAGAGCCTTTCACTAAGTTCAGCAACATTCGTCCTCGAATTCACGGAATTGCGATGTCGGCATATTTCGGTGGTAGGGCTGAATGTCGCATCAGGCGTTGGCCGGTTCCCGTAGTTCCGGTCGATTTAACAAGCGAATACCCGAGTGTGGACGCGCTTTTGGGAATTTGGAACATTTTGACGGCTCAACGGTTAGAGATCGTCGATGCCACAAGAGAGGTTAAGAGAATCCTGAAATTGGTATCGCTAGAAAACCTGTTTCAGCCATCGTTTTGGAAAAAGCTGAATTTCTACGCACTGGTGATTCCTGATTGGGAGGTCGTGCCTGTGCGGGCGGTGTATGGCACGAGCGGCGGCACCTGCAACATCGGCTTGAACGAACTTCAGTGGAAACAAAAGCTTTGGCTCGCGGGGCCCGATTTGGTGTCTGCGGTGCTAAACGGTCATACCCCAAAAGTCTTCAGGGCATTTCGCATCGTTCCTCGTGGAAAGCAACGTGGGCTAAAACCAATTAAATTGCGCGGTGAAATACTAATTGATCCGAGAAAAGAGGATTTCTTTACACGTGTAATCGAATACCGATACCAAAACAAACACAATTTTCACTTGGAATATTTTCTCAAGATTTTGGCGAATAGCACTTCGTACGGCGCATACCTCGAATTGAATCCCGTAAGGGTCGAACGAGAGAAGCGACCGACGATCACCGTTTATTCGGGAGAATTGGTTAAGAAGCAGCGTGCTCCGGACACAATTGAGCAGCCTGGACGCTTTTATTTCCCGCTGCTAGGTGCGCTGATTACATCTGGCGGGCGTTTGCTTCTCGCAATGATCGAGCGTTGTGTACGCGACGCGGGAGGGACTTATCTTTGCTGCGATACGGATGCCTTAACAATTGTCGCCAGTAAGGAAGGTGGAACCGTACAAATGCCGGGTGGGGCTTCAATTAACGCGTTGTCTTGGAAGACCGTAGACCAGATTGTTCGGCGTTTTGATTCACTTTCACCGTACAACCGCGAAATTGTTCCTTATTTGCTGCGCTTAACGAAACACAATTTCAATCGAAATAAGACTCAACGGCAGCTGTACGGATTATCGATCGCTGCAAAGCGCTACGCGCTCTATACGATGAAATGCGGCAAAGCTTATTGCAGTCACGCCAATTGCGTCGAAATCGTGGATCCTAAAGCTCACGGTTTAATCTTTTTTGCTCCGAGTGACGAAAGAGAAAAGGATTTACCGAAATGGTGGTGGGAATTGTGGCGTTTTCTGCTGGCCCTCGAATTCAAACAAATTAAGAATCCCGAATTCACAGTTTTGATGATCGGCGGGAAGGCGGTCGATGCTGATACCGCTAGGGCAATTGCCAATCAGCCTAAATGGATTTCCCTGCCAGCAATGATGAAAATGAGAATTTCGACGCCACATTTCTTGGAACAAATGAAGGGAAAGGTCAGCCCGTATGGATTTGTTTTACATCCGCGCACGCGCGAAAAGGTGAAATTAACTTTGCTTACGCCGTTTAGCAAGAATCGCGAAATGTGGGCTAAGTCACCCTGTGTTAACACACGCGACGGCAAATCATACCGGCTAGATGAAATTTCGCGGGCTGATCTGATTACTTTGGGTGATGTTTTGTGCGGATATATCCAACATCCTGAAATTAAATCTTTGGGTCCCGACGGCGAGAAATGCAGTGCAGAAACACGCGGTTTACTTCGAAGAATTCCAATAAAGGGCGGCCTTCATCACCCAATCGGGAAAGAAATTTCACGATTCGAGCAAGGACAAGATGATTTTATCGAAAATATCGATGATGCATTCATTCGATATGACGGTGGGCGAGTCGCGGCGAACGAGAGTCTAAAAGCGGAGATCAGAAAGCTTGGATTGCGAAAAACAACGAAGGAGACGGGGCTCGACCGGAAAACCATTCGTGCCGTTCTTAGCGGGAAAAAAGTAAAGGTCTCAACGCTTGCGAAGGTCGTGAACGGATTGCAGTCACAATCGCCGCGACCGGCGGGATTCCGTTCTCCGGGTAGTCGGAACGGGCCGAAATAACGTCAGTGGGAGATCCTGGTATGCCAAATGTCCGGCTACGCGATTTACGGGCCTACGCTCGCCCGAACTACGGTGGGTCGATGGCTACCCAGGAACTTCGTGCGTTTGCGGCATCCCAAAAAGGTAAGAACGTAAACCGCTCGCGTCAATGGGCCGGCCGATCTAAAATGTCAGTCCAGCTTCATAGCGCGCGTAGACTGCCGCCTTCAACATTTAAAAAAGTTAGTTATCTTAAAATCAACGTTGTGGTAAACTCCCCGCATTCAACGGGCCCCGCTCTCAGAGCGAAGTTCAAAAGAGGCGTCCGATGCCACATCCGAAGAAAGCCGCATCACCCAAGAAAAAACTCATATTACCAGGCAAATTGTCAGTAAGACCTCAAATTCAGATCCCCGTAAGACCGAACATCACGGAAACCAAAGACGGACAGGGACATGTGGTTAGCGCCAGTTGCACTTTGTCGAATGGTGTAACCATTGGCGTTCAATTCCCGCCGTACCCTGACCTGAGTAATCTGACTTTCACGATGGACGGCAAGCCTGCGATCAATACCCGAATCGACTTTCAGGTCAGTACTTTCTCGATAACAATGAAGATTGGAAAAAATTCGAGGGTCGCGACGATGTTACCGCAGGTGCCCCCGTATTACCCACCGTGGAGGATGAGCGTTGGAACCGCCCTCATTGAGCCACCGCAGTACCAATATCTGCAAGCTTTAGATGTGCTCAGGTCACTCAATCAGGCGTTCGCGGATTTTGGTTTGGCCAACTCCTACGGACTAGGGGACATGATGAGTTTCGCGGTGTTCCGATCGACGATCAAAGCGGTTTTTCTAAGCGTATATCCGAATGGTGTTCCTGCACTGTTTCAGCCTTATGTGCCGCAGTCTGGACCCGTTCCACTCAAAATCACGCTCTGGGGCTCGATCACGAGAGGCGTGATATGGGGCGCTGCTACTTTAGGCGCTGCTGCCCTTCTTGCGTCGGCGGGAACTGTTACACTTGCAACTGGGATTATCGTCTTCGCGACGGGTTACGACGCCGCTGTGTTTAGTGACGTAGTCAGCCTCGTCGAGGATTCTTCGGACGATTCGGGCGGCGGCAACCAAGGGGGACAAGTGGGTAGTAGCTCAGGCGGCAACCGGCCTTCGCAGCAGCTACAGGACCAAACGACTAAAGGGAACCAAAAGAGAAAACCCGACACGAGCGGTTCTAACAAGTGAACTTCTAAGAGTGAAAGAACGTGTGCCGCGCTGGAATCTGATTTAGCAAAGTGTTAACTAGTGCGCTCTTGAATTTCGGTCACCTTGGCCCTTGTACGGTAGCGCGACCTACCATGCACTAGTTCTCTTCCACGGATATTCCCTTATAATCATCACGAGGAACTTTCCGTGGATTCAGTTTTTCTGCTTTGGTATATCCGTGCGCCGGACACCGACGACGAAGATGAATTATTGGTCGGCGTATATGGCACCGAGGAAGAGGCACGGGCCGCAATCGGACGTCTCAAAGATAAGCCAGGATTTGTGGATGCACCGGACGGGTTCCAGATTCATCCCCATAAGATAAACCGCGATAGCTGGGCAGAAGGATTCATTTTGGATTAAAGAGCCGCCCAACTCTCGCTCAGTGCCTGGTTAACGCATTTACCGGATAAGTAGGTCGGTCCGACCCTCAGCGCCGGTTAGGCTTGCAAACTCACTCTGGATCACCTTTGCCAATTTCTCCCGTCTGGCGGGAGCTTCGTCCATGATCGGCTGAGATTCAAGAGACACTTGTAGATTGTGATCCAGGTGAAACGAACTCCAACGTTCTCCATCAAAGATAGCGAATTCCCAAAATCTCCAGATTCGATCGTCATCGTCCATATCGAATGGTTCGCCGAACGTCTTCACAATTGGTGGGTGAGCTTTCAAGAACTCCGCGATGCCTTGTAATGCTTGCCTAGTCTCGCTGCTGTCGCTAGCCTGCCACTTCGACCATGATCCTCCGCCAATAATGCCACCCTCAGGCTGCATCAGTTTAGGCGTTAATCTGTGAGCAGTCGCAATATCGAAGTTTGAAGGAAGAATCTCGTCGATCCGCGAATAGACCTTTCCAGCATGCTCCGCTGCGCCTTTTTCATCTTTCTTGCCGAGGAGTTCCCTAAGAACATTCGGCACGTCGCGTACTTGTCTGAGGATCTCATCTCGCGCCGCCGGGTAAACCGCGAGGGCAATGTCCTTCTCGAACGTTTGGATTAACCTGTATGGATCCTTGTCGCGTCCTGAAATATATTCGACAGGTAAATTTAGAAGCTCTCTGTGCTTATAAACCAAGGCACCTATTGAGTGGCGAACGGCGAAATCCCAATTGTGATTCCGGTATTTTCTGTAGCAATCAAAGAGGCCCTGATGGTATTTGGACAAATCTAACGATCGAAGCCCTTCGCCTAACGATTCTCCAAAGTTCTCATGAACAAGCGTGGTAATCACAATGTTGAATTCACGGTCGAGTTTTGTAAACGCTGCCACGTCCGGACGCTGGGCATGGTGTTTTGCGTCACCTCTAAGCTTCTGAATCGCGCGAACTGTGCCCAAGAGTGGTACATTGACGTTCAATTTCTTCGCAGCATCCAACGCGTCGTTGAACCCGATGGTGTGCTGACCGTTCACATAGATGTCAAAGTCCAACTGGACCAAGATCTCATAAAGAAGGAACTCAATTGAGTCGTGCATGAGGCACACGGACGCCCTCGTATGCTCTGGATTTTTCGACAGCTTCTGAGCCAAGGAATAATCTTCAATACACGCCCGCAAATAGGGGTACTGTTCCAATGCGTCCGTCACCTTTGTTGTCATGGTGTATTCCTTCGAAGGCCAATCGACCATGGCCACAACCGGTAAAATACCATAACGCTTCGTTATACCCCGGTTGATCCTGTAACCGGACGTACGGCCACACTTGGTGCGGAACTAACATTCTTAAAATCAAAACCGCCGAGTAAAACCAAATCGCGTACGCGGCGCGACTGCCCGTTAGAACGATGGCGCGAAATCGCAGGACTGTAAAATACCGTGCAACAACCGTGCGACGGATTTCATGGTTTTTACCTTCGGCGCAAACTACTGCAAACAGGGAAGATAGAAACGGACTCTCGCCGGGGAATCAGCCTCTGATTCCGATATCCGCTGGTCCCGTGAAATAGCTCGGCTCACCGTTAGATAGTCCCAACGAATATTTAACGTCGTTGAATGGCCCCCCCTCGTCGTCGTTGAAACCGCCCTCGCAATACAAACGAAATTCGCGTGACACTAAACCTGCTCGCAAAGTCCCTCGCCAACCACCACCGGCAACGCACGCGCGGATCGTCGGAATGTTCTCGCGTCCATTTGCAACGAGACGGAAATCGCAACTTTACGACGGCACCATTTCCACATGGCCCCACGCCAGTTGAGGTGGTCCCTTTTTCCCGTCCCTATACGCCATCCCGTCAAAGCGGCGACGGGATAGGGGATAGGCTAGGGCGAAACTGCCCTATTTAGTCTCGTGGATTCCAGAAACGTTCTCCAGCTACCGATGAATCGTGATTTGGAATCGATTTGACTGGTAGTGAATGCCGATGTCGATTTGGTTTAGTGGGAAAGTTTGGCGGTCGGACGGATTGGGTCCGTTTCCGATTGTCACGAAATCTTGATTGCAATCTTCGATGTAGGGAGCGCCCGGCCAATAGCTTTCGGACGCACCGTGGGGTGTGCGCAGAGAATTGACGACATGAACCTGTTCACCCTTGTGCGCCAGTATCCGGGCGACTTTCGTGTTTTGAGATTGCGCCAACAAATCCAAGTCGTCGGGTAGCGCAAGGAGACTCTCGGACCCGCGACGGACATATGCTGGCCCGGAGAAGTGCGGACGCTTAGTACTGTACGGCACAATAACGGCGAGGACTTGGCGGCCATTCTCGGAGATGATCTGTTGAGTCAAGGGAATCGTCGGTTGAACATTTTTGAGTTTTTGGTTTAAGGCGCGCTGCAACTGATCTAGGTCGGCCTTAGGCGGCTCGATTTCGCCGGAGTTTCGAACTCCGATAAAAAGTACGGAGAATGAATCAATTGGCGTCGAGTTGGCGAAGGCAACAATAGTTTTCACCCAGTCCTTGCCGTCCGACGAGGTCTTGCGCTCGACGAATTGATCCTCGAAGTTGCGCATCCGCTTTAACAATTGTTGTTCGCTAACGTTCACAGTGCCCTTCTAACCGATGAACCGATCACTAGACGAACGGTCGTCCTTGGGCCATGAGGCGAGCTTCAACGGTTGGACGGTCATCATAAAAATCCTCAAGTATTCGCTGAGCGTACTTGTGTCCTTCCTCGAATTCGTCCTGTTTTACTTCGCGCCAGTCGTCGTGCAAGATGTCGTTGCCCAAGACTCGAATGTTTTCGTGCGCTCGTTTTTGACGCGTTTCGGTGATAATCCTGTCTCCAGCCGCCGCATCGATTCTGTCAATGAGCTTATTTGATTTTTTTGGATTCCCCTGCTTGTCCTTTGTTTCTACCTCTTCGTAACCATTCTTCTTGAGAGTTTTCTCCAGCACAGAGCGCAACATCGCCGAACCACTACGAAATGCGCCGTTGGCAGCATCTAGTTCGGCTTCGCGGAATTCCTTCGCGATATCTGAAGGCACTGAAATCGGAAGGGGCGCTAGCTCGATTGCTACAGGAAGAAAATCCACAAGCACGGCTGTTTCGCTACGACCCTGGTCATAAAGCTTCGCGACAGCTCCTCGGCTACAAGCGTTGCAGCGGAAAAACTGCCACAAAACACGTGAATAGTTCGTGCCCTCGTAAGTGTTCCCAGTGTTAACGAGCACCACCCCGAGCCCGGTATTACTGTGTCCTTTAGTATCAAAACTTGTGATCGCATCGCAATCAGGGCAGCGCGCTAGTACGTTGTTTTCGTGCCAGTTGTAGCGAGCCTTTGTCATGCACAGGAGTGTATCAAAGAGGTTTCGACGAAACTGATTTTTCGAACGGGCTTGGCGAGCCAGTCCCGGTGCTAACGATCAGGCCTCCGACGACCTTCCACGGATTTCCTTTTTGACTTTCTGTAATGCTGATGCATCCGGTATCCCCGCAGTCTCACACTACCGAATTAGATTCGTTTGCGCGAAATTGCACGGCAAATGTAGTTGTTAGACGAAATTCAACGGCACCAGCAATCTCTTGTTCCCGGCGCAATCTCTCCGGTAAAAGTGCTCGCGTATCTCCGCTAGCTGCAATAAGTTGCACCAGCGCGATACAGGATTTAATTCCGTTTCATGTCGTTTTCCGAGATTGCACGCTGCAAAAACACATTTAATTCGTTGCTCCCACGGGTCATCGGTGACAAACAAAATTCTTCGTTGGCGTCGAAATTGTCACGATCAGTTTATTGTCGTGAAATATCACCCATCGTAGAGTCTTATGCTCCGACTCGAAGGCGATGGTGTCGGGGCTCTAAGGCTTGGTAAGAGCTTCTAATGCAACAAATTGAGCGGGTTCCGCAGTCGTCTTCGTGTGGCAGGGACGCTGAAAAACGCCGAGCAGCGGAGTATGTACGCATGTCCACGGAGCACCAACAATATTCAACCGAAAATCAGCGACAGGTCATAAGCCAGTATGCCGAGCGTCGGGGGATGGTAATCGTACGGACTTATACAGACTCTGGGAAGAGCGGACTCAGAATTGACGGTCGTGAAGGGCTGCAACAATTGATACATGATGTTCAGAACGGCAATACTGACTTCAGTGTGATTCTGGTTTACGACGTGAGTCGGTGGGGCCGGTTTCAAGATGCCGATGAGAGTGCCTATTACGAGTACATTTGCCGACGCGCGAAAATTGAAGTGCATTACTGTGGTGAACAATTTGAAAACGACGGCAGCCCGATCTCGACAATCGTCAAAGGCGTCAAGCGGGCAATGGCTGGCGAGTACAGCCGCGAGCTCTCTGCAAAGGTGTTCATCGGTCAATGTCGGCTTATCGAATTGGGTTATCACCAGGGAGGTTCGGCAGGCTTCGGCCTCCGTCGAATGCTCCGCGACGTTACCGGCCAGCGAAAGGGAATACTCGTCCGAGGAGAACAAAAGAGCATTCAAACGGACCGAGTAATCCTTGTTCCAGGGCCATTACACGAAGTCGAGATCGTCCGTTGGATGTATACAACGTTCATCGAGGAACGAATCGTCGAATCTAAACTGGCAAGTATGTTGAATCAACGGGGAATTGCCACGGATCTGGGAAGACCCTGGACTCGTGGCACCGTCCACCAAGTCTTGACAAGCGAAAAGTACATAGGCAACAACGTTTACAACAGAATTTCTTTCAAGCTCAAAAGAAAGCGTGTCGTGAACACCCCTGACATGTGGATTCGTAGCAATGCCGTATTCGAGCCAGTCGTTTCCGGAGATTTGTTCACGAGAGCCCAAGATATCATTCGAGAACGCAGTCGGAGATACACAAATGATGAGTTGTTAGACCACCTCCGCGACTTGTTGAAACGTGAGGGTCGTTTGTCCGGGTTGCTCATTGACGAAGCCGAAGGTATGGCTTCTAGTTCCGTTTATCGGGGCAGGTTCCATAGTCTAGTCCAAGCGTACAAGCTGATAGCTTACAGTCCAGAACGAGACTACCAATTCATCGAAACCAATCGCCAATTGCGTCAGATGCATCCCACCGTGATAGCGCACATGACGGAGCAGATTAGTAAGGCGGGCGGCATCGTGAGCGGTGATCCTCGAAGCGACTTGTTAACGATAAACCATGAATTCACGGCCTCCCTGGTGATTGCGCGATGTCGGCAAACTGAGTCCGGAGCATTTCGTTGGTTGATTCGAGTGGATGCGGGTCTGAAACCGGATATCACTGTTGCGGTGCGAATGAATGATACAAATAGGGACCCGCTCGATTATTACCTCTTGCCAAGTCTCGATCTCACCTTCGAGAAACTTACGCTCGCCGAGGACAACCCAGTCAGCTTGGACACATATCGGTTCAATACTCTCGATTTCTTTTTCGATATGGCTAAGCGGATTCGAATTCCGGAGGCAGCATGAACGACGCAGCACCAATGGTTCAGATGATTCCCATCTATCAAATTAATGTCTTGAATCCGCGAACCCGAAACAGGGTCGTCTTCCAAGGCATTGTGTCGAATATTTCCAACATTGGATTAAAAAAACCCATAACAGTTGCCCGTCGTAGCGAGGCCGTTGACGGAAAAACGTACGATCTTGTTTGTGGTCAAGGCCGTCTCGAAGCGTTCATTGCGCTGGGCCAAACTGAAATTCCAGCAATCATAAAGGATGCGTCGAGAGAAGAATGCTTCTTGATGAGCCTAGTAGAAAATGTCGCTCGACGCCAAATTCGACCGCTGGAATTGCTGCGCGAAGTCAACAACCTGAAGTCCCGAGGTTACAGCGCATCGGAAATTGCCAAGAAAATCGACGTTACCAAGCCATACGTCAGTGGAATTCTACATCTCCTGAAAAATGGTGAGGAACGCTTACTTTATGCGGTTGAAAAAGGTCGAATACCGTTATCGGTAGCTATGCAGATTGCCGACACTGACGAAGAAGGCATTCAAAGGGCTCTCTCCCAAGCTTACGAGGAAAAAACACTTCATGGTCGCAAGTTGCTCACCGTGCGGCGAATCATCGAGTTGCGCAAAGCTATCGGCAAGCGTTCGAACTCTGGCCCCCGGCGAAAAAGTGATCAATTGCGATCCGCTGAGGGGTTGGTCCGAATTTATAAGCAAGAAGCAGACAGGCACAAACTCCTAATAAAGAAATCACAGTTGGTGGAAAACCGTTTACTGCTCATCATATCGGCTGTCAAAAATCTGTTTCGTGACGAAAACTTCATAACGTTGCTGCGCGCTGAGGGATTAGATTCGCTACCTGCTCCGCTTGCTGAAAAAATACAGATCACCGAAAGGGCTTGCCCGTGACCAAACAAGTCTCAATTGCATTTGACCCTCAAGGGCTGGTCTTGCCAGTTACATCCATCCTTCCACTCAAACAGATAAAATCCACAATAATCGGCACTCAGAAGTATCAACAGGTTCTTTCCTCTGTGCTCGAAGTCGGTGTCATCGAACCGCTCATCGTGTTCCCGCAGAAAGGCGATTCCAATTCGTTCGCGTTGTTAGACGGGCACATTCGACTTGCGGTATTGAAGCAAATCGGTCAGACCCACGCGCGTTGCTTGATCGCGACCGACGATGAAACGTACACCTATAACAAACGCGTAAACCGAATGGCTACGATTCAAGAGCACAATATGATTTTGAAAGCCACTCGGAACGGCGTCTCCGAAGAACGGATTGCGAAGGTACTTAAAGTTGATGTCACCAGGATCAGGGCAAAGCGCGACCTATTAAACGGTATCTGCAAGGAAGCCGCTGAGCTGCTCAAGAATAAACACATAGCGCTGGGAGTCTTCGTGATTCTGAGAAAAATGAAACCAATGCGACAGATCGAGGTAGGTGAGTTGTTGTTGGCATCTGCCAATTTCTCGGTACCCTACGCGAAGGCACTTTTGGCAGCCACCCAGTCCGAGATGCTTCTTGATCCCGATAAGCACAATTTGGTGGAAGGGTTGACTCCGGAGGCCGTTGCGAAGATGGAAAAGGAAATGGAAGTGTTGCAAAGCGGTTTAAAGCTGGTCGAAGAATCACACGGCAACCAGGTTCTAAATCTCGTCCTGGCGCGCAGCTATCTCGCGAGGCTCTTCGAGAATAGTCGCGTCGTGCGGTACCTCGGTCAACACCACGCCGACATCTTCCGTGAACTGCAGACGGTGTGCGAGGGATCCTCTCTCGAAAACTAATCGTTCGTGGCGTCTCGAAGGTCAACCAGCTGCGCGAGAGTCAACCAATGCCGCTTATGCGGAACGCGCCTAGCCGACCGAATATCGACGGCATAGGGTATCGAAATGCCGAGTTTTGACGACAAGACGGAAAGCGTTATTCGACGTAGTCGGGGCTGAATCTCCGTTAGATAACATTTCTCGTCGAGCCATACCGGAAGGTCGGATGATTTCCAAGCGAGGAAGGCGGCACGGTGTCGAAGTTGCGTCTTGGATCGTCTCGTCTGCGCCTCGTCACCTTGCGCGACAGCGCGCCCTCGTACCGCTGATTCAATGAGCGCTGTTGTTGACAACTTTAGCGCGCAGGGTGCGCAGTGATCTCGACCGCGACCAATCTTGGCGCCACATTCTCTGCAATAGCTGTCGATGCGAGGTGGTGACGTTGGTGTTGGTTGGGTCGAAATACCCTTCGCCTCACGGCGATAGAGTTGAGTCAATCGGCTCGGGGGTCGATGGTGGCGAATTTGTTTTCGGATTCCTGACCAGAGTATCCGAGAAACCATTTCTGCGAGCGGTGCAACCGCGCTCGCCCAGGTCCGTGACGTTTGGGCGAGTTGCGCGGCAAATGGACCCATCAACCGGCACGAGCCGTCACGCTGTTCGAAAAACCACTCGCGCCTCAGCGTTCCGCCCGTAATCCAATTCAATACATATTCGTCAACCATCGGTCGAACTGGTTCCAGCACATCAAAGACGAGACTGTCACGCGCAGGGGCATCCATATGCAATACACCAAGCCCGGGATCGAGCCCAAGCGCAGCGACGGCCAGTCGCGTTTCGGATTCTAAAAGTGCATAACAGTAGTTGAGCATCGAATTGACGGGGTTGGCCGCAAGCCTTGGCGAACCGGTAAGGGGCGATACTCTATTCTTGAAAGTCCGCCAGTGATCAGGAACACGGCGAAGATCAACTTTCGGGAACGTAATTGGCAAATCGCTCCACGCGCCCCAATAGGCGTATGCACCGCGTGATTCGATCAGACGAATCGCTTCAATGGTCTTGGCGGTAGAAATGGACTCGCGGAAGTGGTTTATTGCCTGGGCAGCTACAGAATTGTTCAGTGTGTCCCGCGCAAGCGTAGCCTGCGCGACTAGTTTCTGGGCTATTAATTCCCGAGCTATCCGCAACGCGGCCCCTGACTGATGCGCAAGAGCCTGAACTCGACGGAGTCGAGCGTCGGATGGACGGACCGGGCCGGTTGTCGCGAGCACGGAACCGTCGCGATCAAGCATTACAAACGCGGCATCTTGGTCAGCAAGCCATCGAAGCGCTGCCAACGAAACCGTTCCGTCCGAGCCGATTACAACAAGGCGTCGCAAACCATGCCCGACGCGGGGAAGACGTGCCTCGCGACGGTCTTGACCTATTCCGTCCTTCAGGGAAAGGTGCCCGCGATCCACGCATACGTTAATTCCGTATCCGTAGAGGGTTACAATGCCACGTCGAGGGGTCAGCAAATTGCGTGACTGTGGGAGTTGAGATACCGTTGCCGAAGCTGCCATCGGAGCGTGCCTCCTATGGTGGTTAGGGCTTGTCGTCTGCTCGCAACAGGCGGCAGGCCCGCTTTGCCTTAGAATTTCTTTAGGTAAACTTCCACTGATCGACGGAACAACTCAGCCATCGGCACACCCGTCTTACGAGACAGCCTTTTCAGTCTCTGCAAAAGGGGGATCGGCAGCCAGACTGTCGTCCGCTTCTTCATCACGCGTAATTATACAACGTATGTCGATGTATGTCACGTCCGTATGATAGTGATGATCTCTGGCAAATTAAATGATCGGGGATGTCAAGGATTGAAAGCGCCTCGAAAATTCGTTGGCTCGCTAGAAGTCTTTCGACTTGAGAAAATCAATATCGTCATGCAATCTTCAGTCCGATGGAATTACGCAGAATGAAAATCAGAAGAGGTAGCCCTCGCGACAGCTTCACACAGGCTCTGGAAGCGGTTGACAACATAATGGGCCAGGAGCTGAGGGAGCTTTTCTCCGGAACAGTTATGACCGGACTGGGGGTCCACGGGGAAATCGAACATGGATCCGTTAATCAGAAAAGCGTTATCTTCTACTTGCGTTATCATCCGTTGCGAAAGAGTCTGGTACTACTGCTGGCGGGCGACTACCGGCGATACTTCAAGCTCGCTCTGGCCCGCCCGGACCAAGTCGGACGTGACCCTCACAAGTGGGTACTTGATCAAATTCAGCCTGCAATCCGCCATGCACTGGAATGGATTCCAGACTGGTATATGCTGGCGTGCGATGGCGAAAATCAACAGGTGAGGCGTTCGGAAACATTCGATTTTGTCCCAGGGCAGATCGTTTCGTCATCCATCCCGCTCACCGTATCGCCAATCCTGTCACCAAAGCATTGGCGGGCTCCCGCTTGGGTCTTTCAGGTCCTTCCGGCGCTCACAGGCGTCGGGCGATTAAGGCCCGACCACGTTCCAGCGAACGACTCAGAGGAAAAATTGGGCGCGGCGCACACACGCTTGTTGCTTAAGGGAGCCCGGAGAGTCTTTCTTTGGGAGTTCGCAGTTGCAATAGAAAGAGTTCGGAATGAGGAAACCGCCGCTGCAGGTGCAATTCCATCAGAGCTGGTGCGTACGCAGGCACGGGAACCTAATAAACGGAAAGGCTGGGAGCAAAGAGAAAAACTTTACGACGCTATTCGAAAAGTCCTGAGTGAAAGCCCCAGGCTCCAAGGAACAGAATTCTGCGCCGCGCTCGATAAGAGACACGCTCTACCGCTTTACGACTGGGAAGAGACTGGTGAATGGCGAAAAGAGTTTACCTGGAAGATGGCGTGGCGTGATCCTAAGTTGAAGAAGAAAATTCGCCGAGTGCGCCAAGAAGCGCAAAAATACCACTAGTAGCCTCCCGAACCGTGCCCGTATTTCCGCGAAAACCTGGGATTTTTTAGAGCGCAGGAACACGTGCCTTAGATGCCTTTTGCGCCCTAGCAATCAACTTGCGCGCAGGCCATGGAACTACAGATGATGCACGCCTTAACCCTTCGGCTTACTTGCAAAGGACATACAAGCAGGGAGCCTCCCTAAACGAAGCAAATGTGCGATCACCCTACTCGCAAATAATTGCGAGCACTGGAACGCGCCCGGAAGAAACCCCATTCTCTCTCCCGGTTCGTAGAAATCCAGCCGGCTTTCGATGCCGACCAATCAAGGGAGGGTTGAATCGATGAAACGCAAGATAAGAATAAAATCCAGTCGCAAAAACCGATATCGTGCTGTGCGCCGGAGAATCAAGATCCGTCGCAAGGCGGTACCGACGACTGCGCGCCAGTATTTTTCGCGGTCGAAACAATTCCAAGAAGCTTGGGATTCAGTTGGGCAAGTCATTTCGAAGATGAGATCAGGACGTATCTCGCTCCGTAAGGCGTCGAAGGAAATAGGTGTTGATCCAAGCAAGGTATTAGAGCTCGGGCGCTCGGCTCTCCGAAAACAGAAAAGCGGCAAGTATGCTGCGAGAAAAACGGACCACCTGTTACGCATCTTGAGCGTCTTGACACCTGAAGGCAGACGCGAAATTGCTGTCCGAGACTCGCATCAAGCCAGCACGCTCGGCAAGTCTTGGGCTGCGGTCCAGCGATATCTCCAGACCGGCGACGATTCGGCTTTGCGCAAATTCAAAGGCAAAAAGATTACCGACGCGTCGGGGAAGCGCCATCCTCTCATCACCGACCTTAAGCAATTGAATAGGCTCGGCTCGGCAGGCGTTCTGTCTTTTGAATCCTTGTATGCAGGTGTGCGATGAAGAATAAAAACGAACGCGATCCAATCGCCGCATTTCAAAGGCGATCGACGTCATCCCGACGCTTCGTCCACGGTAAGAAGTGTAAGTGCGGTGAAGACAGACCGCTCGCTCTGGTATCGGGCTCTGACCCCACGATCTGTGCTTCTTGTCAGCGCGAGAAAAATGGTCAGTCACCGTTCGACAGTCACCATCCTGCGGGGAGAGCAAACCATCCAGCAACGATCCCAGTTTGGGTGAATGACCATCGGGCTAGGCTGAGTGATGATCAATACGACTGGCCTGACGAGACATGGAGAAATCCTTCCGGTAGTCCAATTCTCGCGAGCGCTGGCTCAATCCGAGGATACTGCGAGACGAATGACTACTTCGCGGGCGAACTATTGATTCGAAACGCAAAAATGCTTGAAAGGCTCGACCGTTACCTGACAAAGCGTCTCGGGCCTGATTGGTGGCGGGAGACGGAGATCGAGGAGTTTGCGCCGAAGCGAAAGCCGGGACGCCAGGTGAGTCATGCCAAATAATCTCACCCCATTACCCGTAGCAGTTCGCGTCTTCCCTGTAATCGAATCAAGCGGCGAGCCTGACCGCAAAAACAAGAAGTGGCGTCTTCCCAATGCGATGTTTGTGTTCGATGCGGAAACGCGGACCGATGCTGCTCAACGGTTAACCTTTGGAAGCTATCGTTTCTTTGTTGATGGCGAACTCAAGCAAGAGGGTTTGTTTTACGCCGATGATTTGCCGGACAAAGACCGGAAAACGCTGGAAAGGTATGTCGCGGATCAGCGTAAGTGGGCACAGAAGTCCGGAGAAGTACCGCTACTTTTGCTAACTCGACGAGACTTTCTGAAGAAATTCTATAAAGCCGTCTACAAGGGCCGCGCGCTGCTCGTTGGTTTTAACTTACCGTTCGACTTGTCCCGGATAGCGTTCTCGGCAAGGTCGGCGCGAGGACGGTTCGCCGGTGGCTTCTCGCTCGCGCTCTGGTCATACATCCGGAACGAGGTCGAAAGACCGGCCAATCATCGGCCTGGTGTTGGTATCAAGCACATCGACTCCAAACGTGCCTTGAAGGGGTTCACTTCGCGCTACCGACCGGACGACTCCGACCTGATTCCCGAAGATTCAGTGACGGGTGAGCCAGAGAAGGGATACAAGTTCCGTGGACATCTGCTCGATTTGCGGACGCTTGCGTTCGCGTTGACCGACGTCGGCTATTCTCTCGAAAGTGCCTGCAAAGCGTTCGGGGTCGAACATGGGAAGCAGCGTGTAACAAAACATGGCGTCGTCACAGCGAACTACATTGACTACAACCGCCGCGACGTACAGGCAACTTCCGAACTCGCGGTAGCGCTCCTTGCTGAGTACGGAAGGCACCCAATCAACCTTCAGCCGACGAAGGCGTACTCGCCAGCCTCAATCGGCAAAGCCTACCTTCGAGCCATGGGAATCGTCCCAATTCTCGAACGAAAGCTCGACTTCCCGCTGCGCTACGTGGGTTTTGCGCAAACCGCCTTCTTCGGCGGACGAACAAGCGCCCACATCCGGAAAGTTCCGGTGCCGGTGGTCTACGTAGATTTCCTTTCCATGTATCCCACGGTCAACGGATTGATGAACCTTTGGAAATTTGTAATCGCGAAAGAAATTCGAGTGGTCACAGGCTGTCAGCGGGAAATGGAAGAGTTCCTACGATCCCTTACGCCTAAAGTGCTTTTCCGCCCGAGCACATGGCGAAGGTTCCCGGCGTTCGTAAAGATCGTACCCGACGGCGACCTGTTACCATCCCGCGCGAAGTACAGCAATGCGAGTAACGACTTTCAGGTCGCGTTGAATTATCTCTACGCGAAAGACGGACCTGGCTCGGACGGTCTCTGGTACTCCCTTCCTGATGTTGTCGCTTCGCTGCTCTTAACGGGGAAAATTCCCAAGATCGTCGACGCATTCAAACTTGTTCCGGCCGGAAAACTAACTGATTTGCGCCCGATCTATTTTTGCGGTGAAGTGCGCGTCGACCCTCGAACACAAGACTTGTTTCGTACCGTGATCGAGCAACGGAAATCCAAAACGAAGCGTTCGAGCTTGACTCAACAAGGTGTCGAACGCCTCGATAAATCGCTCAAAGTTTTCGCGAGCGCAACGAGCTACGGAATTTACGCAGAGATGAACCGAGAAGAGACTGAGAAGCGAGTCAAGATTCAGTGCCAAGGAATCGATTCCGAGCCCTACGAATGTTCCGTCCTTCATCCGGAAGCGCCGGGGGAGTTTTGTTTCCCGCCGTTGGCTTCGCTGATTACTGGGGCTGCTCGTTTGATGCTTGCCTTGTTAGAACACTCGGTCACAAAGCTCGGCGGAACGTACGCTATGGAAGATACCGACTCGATGGCCATCGTCGCCACAGAACGCGGCGGTCTTGTTATCTGTAAAGGCGGAACTCTCCGCACGACTCATGGTGACGAAGCCATCAGAGCCGTGACTTGGAAGCAAGTTCGCCAGATCGTGGCGATGTTCGAGCAGTTGAATCCTTACAACCGGGAAATCATTCCTGGCTCTGTTTTGAAAATCGAGGACGATAACTTCGATCCGAAGACTGGGAAGCAGCGCCAGCTTTATTGCGTCGCCATCTCCGCCAAACGCTACGCTCTCTGCATTAAATCTAAGAACGGAATGCCGGCTCTCTTAGCCGAAGGAAAAAATAACGCGAAGGACCGCTGGTCGCGACATGGACTTGGTCATCTGCTAAATCCCACCGACCCCGAAGCGTCCGACCGCAACTGGACGCGTGCGGTCTGGGAACAGCTTGTCGGAAATTCTCTCGGTCTCCCTTGAAGGAATTAGAATTCGCGAGTCAGCCAGCTATCGGACGTACGACCGTTAGTAGCCCCGCGATGATGAGGTGCCTTCAGGCTCTCAATGCTGGTAAGCCGTACGCCGAACAGATCAAGCCTTTCAATTTTCTTCAGACTTGCCATGTAAGCCCGCTAGGACATCCCGACGGAGTTGATCCGGAAAGTTTTCATCTCGTTACGCCTTACAACGCCAATCCTCGAAGCTGGCTTGAGGCCGAATGGATCGACCAATATACCGGTAAGCACTTTCGGATAATGACTCAAGGCGACCACGGCACTAAACGAACTGCAAGAGTTAAGACGTACGGCGACGTCGCAGCTGAATACAGACACCATCCGGAATCAAAGTGCGCTGATGCGTTCGGAAGTCCCTGCGAAAAACAAACAGCCGGTCTTCTGCAAAGACGGCATATCAGAGTTGACCACCTCAGGTTTATCGGCAAGGAATCGAACGGTCTTGAGAGTGTCGACGCTGGGTTAATTCATGGCGAAAGAAATATCTATACCGAATACGTTGATCCCAAGCGGGACGAATGGACAATCAAGACTTGGCCCGCACTGAAGCAAGTCCCACTCGGCACGCTCGTAAAGGAGTGTCTCGGGCGTTTGTCGCGACGCGAATTGATTGAATTGAGGGCGGGTCGAAGCAAACCGCATCGCAGGAACCGAGAATTACTGGTGTCGATTCTCAGAAAGGTCGGGCTACCTTGAAAAGCAAAGGCGTGCCCAATCTCGCTACGCCTTGTGGCTGTATTCCATGCGGCTTCGAAAGAAATTTTCGGTGTTCTTGTCTGCGAAATACACATAGCAGCCCTTCATGCCGCGCGTCAAAAGTACGCGGTAGGTATTCTTCACCATTTGCTCGAACCGGTCCGCAGCCCGCTTCACCACGGTATCGTAAGACTTTGTCCGGTCTCCTTTCCAACCCGCGTCCTCGGGAACATAGACAAGATCGTTTCCAAAGATGACCCCGACATAGTCGAATTCAAATCCCTGCGCTGTGTATACACACCCGATTTGGTTCACGCCGCCGTCCTCATACGCCCATAGACTTTCCTTCGGAATTCCTGATGCGAGCGTCCCGGCATCCGATCTAGCGTTCCAAGGTCGAGCGAAGTCGCGAATGACCACGTCATCCACGAGCGTGCCATCCGACTTGGGCTTGGACCAAGCCCAGCAAAAGCCCGCCGTTAGCCGTGCAGTGAATTTTTTCCCAAGTTTTTCCTTAATCGCGGCTTCCAGAGATTCGGGTGTGGGCAGAATCTTGAAGTCGAACTCGTCGGCCTGATTCCACATCACTTGCGCGGTTCGCTGAATGCCCAACGTGTTATTCACCCAGCTAACGAACGCGTCGGAACCAGCACAGCGGAATTGTGCCTGCAACTCGAACTCACAGACATTGCAGTTTAGTTTCTCAGCTTCGGACTTTATGTAAGCGACCGAACCGATTTCCCCCGGCCTGACAATTTGATTGTCGTCGATGAAAAACACCGATGTGCGACTCGCCTTCAACAGTTCGTGGATTTGAGATACCTTGCTTCGTTTTGGCTTTGGCGTGAAGCGGTTATTGCTAGTCTCTCGAATGCGATGGGCTTCATCCGCAATCATGACGTCGATCACGTTCACATCCGCGTCCATGTAACTGTTGAAGTACCTTACTTGCGCTGCAGCGCGCGAGCCGACGATCTCTCGGATCGTCGAAGTAAACGCTCGCGAACCCGTAACGTATTGCGCATTGAGACCCAACTTGGACAGGTCGCCCAACAGGTTCATAGCGACGACAGATTTTCCCGTTCCGGGTCCACCTCGAACGATAATGGCAACTTTTTTCTTTCCTTTGACGCCTTCCGTGGTTGCCTCGACGACTTTGTCATACACGACCAGTTGTTCATCGAGCAAAACGTATTCCGGCAAACCCTTGATCAGATTGGCGACATGATTGAGGAGCTTTTTACTGGGGCGGTATCTGCTCTGCTCGACTTTTGCCGAAATTGCGCCGCCATCGCCACGGCGGATTCGCTCGTCCAGAAACGTGGAAAGTCTCGGCACGTCGTCGGCAGTAAAGACTGGAAACCGAGCAATCTGCTCTGCGAATTGGGGTGAGAAGAGAGGATCGTTCGTGGCCGGATTGTAATTGTGGAGGTAAGAACATGCATGTGCGGTGACTCCGCCGCTGCCTTGAAAAGCTGTATGGCAGTCGGTTAAGTAAGTCATGTACTGCCCCACTTGGACGGCGGGATGCAACACGTCGCGGACGTTTCCGCCGACAAACGTGGCTACCTCGTTCTTGCCCGACGCGCCTTTGCAGCCATCCCACTGCTTTAGTTCGATTATCACGGCGTTGGGTAACTTCTCCCCGTCATAGCCGGTCACGAGACAGTCTAGCCGTTTCGAGGTAAGCGGGAGCTGGAGTTCCAGTAGAACTCCGTGATCAAGCAAGGACGCGGCCTGAAATACCTGTGATATCGCACGAAGGGAATTGTTCCAAGAGTTTACTTCCGCGACCGAAGGTTGGTAACGAAACTCGCTGAAAAAAGCATCTTTTAGCTTCGTCGAAATACGGTTGAACGTGGAATCTTCAATGAGGGATCTAGTCGTGCCGGAATAGAGGCGCATGAATGTTCGGCATGCCTAATGCCGATGGCTATATCTTGGGAACCCGTCTCGGCCACTTACCGTTGAGCAGAACGTACTTTATCACCTCAATCTTTTGTCTGGTAATCGGTTCTAACTGCTTCAAAAACCGCTCAGGGATCGGATTGATGTTGGCGTCGAGCGTCCAAGTTCTCGCCCCCACGAATCGCACTTGGTAATGACTCGATCCAGTGGGACTGTGGACGGTGCCTCCCAACAACACTATCCGATTGTAAGCATCATTGAAGCTGACTTTGCGTTTCTGTGTGTCTGCGGGAACATCCCATTCCAACGAATCATCGAGGTCATCAACCTCGCTTGGCCCCACAAGAGGGAACGTTGGAAGATCATCAGCGTTTTCATAGGTACCTTTTTGCTCCCCCGCAAATGCCGAAGTACAAGCAATGCCAAGAAAAAATTTTCCGGCTGAGCAACGTTCCGAATGAAGAGTATACAGGCGCCCCAGCTCTTCGGACCATGCCAGCGAAAATGTGTTCGACTTGATCCCAGAAGGTAGGGGATGGGTATGAACGAGTTTAACTACGGCTACGTCCACCCTCCGAACACCATGCTGTTGCAGTCCCAGTTCCGCGAGGACTCTATAAATCACTTGTACTTCGGGATACCTTGCTACGACTTCCCAGCAAAAGGCCTGCTCCAAATTCAAAATGAATTCGGATAAAACACGCGTAAGAAGAATCAGACATCTCTCCTCTTCCGCAAGATTGGTTAACTTCAAAAGGGCGTTTTGGACTAGCTGCAATTCTTGATTTGATCTCGGAAATGTCTGGTCAACAATATTAGGAGAAGGACAAATCAATGGCGGCATATGTTACTTGGTTGTGAGATTTTCCGTCTTCTTGTTTTGAGCTCGGAGGAGTCGCGCACTGAGTGAGAGCGCCTCACCGAAAAATTGACGCGGCCATTCCGGAACCGTTCCATTTGGTTGAATTTCAAGCTGCTTTAGCTGTGGTTTACCCGATTCAGTGTTCACGTAGATTATCTTGCACATCTGTGCCAATTCGTTACTCGGGTCCTCGGCGGAGAGCACGCGTATGGAATTAACGATATGTTCGCTGTGGGTCTCTATGAGGAGGCGCTTTCCAGCGAGAATAAGAGAAGCTAGAAACTCAGACAGTCTCACTTGAATCGCTGGATTAAGGTGAAGCTCGGGCTGTTCGATAATAATGGTGCTTCCCACCTGAGCAATCAGTCCACGAACCACAATAGGCAAAATCTGCGAGTAACCAAATCCAGAGTCTGCGAGCGCATGGGCCTCGCCACCAAACGTCTTGACTGAAAATTCCAATAACACATCCTTCATCGAAGCTACGTCGATCTCATGTAAATCATGTTCCGCATCTGCCTCCGAGTATTCCCCAGTCCGGAGATAACACATCCAACTGTCTAGTACATACTTGAGCGGTTTTCGTAGAACGACTTTCCCTTTAGGCGGTACGTAGAACACGAGCTGGTCGCGCTTGTCTCGGAGGACATAAGGGAGGAACTCGCCCGCTGGATCCATCTTAGGATCGATTTCTAGGTTGGTCATATAATATCGTCGCGCCGGGGAACGAAGCGGACCGAGATAATGAATATTTCCGAATTCGATTTCGAGATCCCTGCTACATTCACCCAACAACGGTGGCAGCGGAAAAAATGCCCAGTCGTCGGCATCCTCAGACTGCTTCTGTTTTTTTGTTTTCGACTGAGCCCAAAGGCCTACCGGGAGGAGACCGCGTAGCAAAACTTCTACACGGGCGTGCTTGGCGTCAGGTTCCCGAGCGATATCCATGAACTGGAATCCTCGGGACGAAACCTCAAAGTAATCCAAGGGTATTAGTATGTGATACAGGTCGGACTCATCGTCGGCGACAACCTTCCATGATAAATTCAAATTGTTCTCGGCGCTAAATTCAAACGATGCTGCCTTTAGGAAAACCTGCTGCGGACCGCCTTGACGACGCGATACATTCGGAGATTTAGCGTGCTTTTCTGCTGATGTTTCGGATCCGCGTACTCCACAAACAAATCTCACTGACAGGGTGTATTCCAATTCGGTGGTGGGCGACGGAGGTTCTGGTCCGGGGGATTCCGAGCTGCGGGTTCTTAGCAACGCTTGAAGGTGACGAACCTCGATGGTGTCATGCCTCGTAATGCCGAACATAATGTCTTTAGATATTCCGTTGTGTGAAACAAGGGACTTATAGCTTCCAAGGTCGACAAGCCCTCCCGTCAACCGAACTCGCCCTCCTCTGCTTGGGGCATCAGCATCTGATTGAGTCTGGCATAATAAAAGGAGAGTTTTCAGAAGGGTCGACTTACCCGCGCTATTCGTACCGCAGAATACCGTGAGCGGTGAAAGTGGAATGCGCCACTCCTCGGGCCCCTCGAATAAACGAATATTCGAAACCAGGAGCTCCTCGATCATCTAGTTGGCACTCCCTCCCCAGCACTTCATCGTGTCGTGATGCCGCTTGTGTCGGGGTGAGAATATCACTCTTTACTCTTATCGAGATGTTCTTTAACACGTAGGTGGGTCTTACGGTGTGCTTGGCCGCCGTAAGTATTTTTACAGAGGCGTCGGTCTTCGACGCTGTGATCACCTTCAGTTTCGGTCTCATCGAAATGAGCAAAAGGGCAGTTTCGCCCGCTCCTATCCCCTATCCCGTCAAAGCGGCGACGAATCCACCGGTAACCGCCTCGTAGGGCAGGAACCCCGTTCTTTGGTGTGAGCGTTACGGCTGCGCCGCTGACTACGTCACTCCCATCCACTGCTGCTGCTCGACGCCCAACTCCGCCACAATTCCTTCTCCCTGCAGGTACACGAAATATTCTCCAGGGGAAAG
>Ga0210387_10000660_pt1 | contig 24908 bp, 28 predicted proteins | sample IncBWC7OmetaG_FD_160108 | JGI IMG/M metagenome (GOLD analysis project Ga0210387, IMG submission 160108) | Forest soil microbial communities from Barre Woods Harvard Forest LTER site, Petersham, Massachusetts, United States - Inc-BW-C-7-O ...
GCTTCTCCGCGACAGGTTTATGATATCGTGCTCGCTGGTGCATATGGTGCTCACATTATCACTGTGACCGATGAAATCCTCAAGAAGGTAGGTTCTCTTGGTAAGGGGCTGGAGCAGTTCTCCCTTGAGACATGCCAGATGTTTTATAATGATGCGAAGGCGTCAGGTTTCACTCTGTGACCATCCTCTCTGTCAAAAGTGTTATTTCGATCTGGAAACTTCGCAAACGAGGGAACAAAAGAGCCTTCATCCTCGTTGATTGGAGAGGGTTCTTGAAGGGCTATTATCTTTTCGTTCCCCTTCTAAATGCCGATTTAACCCCACATAAGTGGTTTTTTGAAATTAGGGGTTGACACCGTTTATTCCTTGTGGTAGACATGTTGCATCGCACCCAAGCGGTGCCCTTTTATGATGAGGAATGTGAAATGATTAAGGCTTCAGTGATTGCACTGGCGTCTCTCCTTGCCGTCTCTGGCATTGCGAACGCTGGCACCCATGTCAATACGGCTACATCCAGCCGTTCGGTTTCGGGCTCAACTTCCATCGCGAAGAGCGGTTCCAATCGCAACTCGATCACCAATGTCGTTGGCGGCGGTGGTTCAAATGGTCTGAATGGTCTTCAGGCTCCTAGCGTTGTCGGTCCCTCGATGGCTACTGCCTCGACCGACTCGTGTCTCGGCTCCATCTCGTTCGGGGCTTCTGGTCCTGGCGGCGGCATCTCCTTCGGTACGACAACTGAAGATCGCCCCTGCAATGCCCGCAAGAATGCGTTGCTCTTGAACGCTCTCGGTCAAAAGAAGGCTGCTTTGCAGGCTCTCTGCACCGACCAGAGCATGTATGCAACACTCGCCGCAGTCGGCTTCCGTTGCAAGATCAATCCTCAACTCGCCGTGGCTCAGACGACACAGCCAGTGTCGGTTACGCCATTTCTCCCCTTCGGCTTGCACGCTGGTGCTCGCTGATCCCTGACGCTTTTTCGTTCCTAGGCGGCAGGTAATCATTCCTTTAGGAACTTTCATATAGGAGACTACACTATGATTAAGATGATCACTACTGTAGCCATCGTTCTCGCCCTCGCTTCGCCTGCTTTTGCTGGCAAGGCAAAGGTCAACGTTACGGGATCGACTGGCACTTCAACATACGGTGCGACACAGACAGTCGGACACGTGCATGGCAATGCATTTGGTGCGGCTGGCTCGTTGACTGGTGCTGCGGCTCAGGCTGGCGTTGTTGGCGGCGGACTCGCTGTCGGCACTGGCACTGGCAAGCACAACAACCTCGCTATCGGTGGCGTGGCTGGCGGTCTTTCCGCTGGTTCGACTTCGGTCTCAGGAGCAAGTTCGCTCGTTGTCGGCAACGGCTCAGCGTACAACTCTTCGGCTGGTCAGTCGGGCTCGTCTGCGACCATTGGCCTGAAGGTCAAGTGATATAATTCGACCTTAATTTAGTTACATTGCCCTCCCTTTCACGATAAATATGCTGAAAGGGAGGGTCTTTGCATGGATATTACAAGCGATCAAGTCAAGTCTGGGCGTTGCTTCACGCTAGTCCCTCATAAACAGGTTTATATGATCGTTACCGACGAACATAATGGACTCATTGAGTATCATATTGTCAATATCGATCAAGGGACCGTTACTTGTTCTTACCCAAACGCAGCTTTGGTAGCTTCATTCTTGAATAAGTGGAAGGCTAAGCTAGTTAAGACGATGACTGTCCCGCTGCTAAACTCGGAGTCAGAGCCTCTATAATATCCACATAGCGTGGCTTCATGTCCACTGGACCGATGTTTCTATTGATACCTGATACGAGGTAGTTGCCGCTGATCAAAGGGTCAAGCTGTTGCGTGCCAGTGGTTGTCAGAGCCTCAGGAATGTTCAAGGTGATCGTTGAGCCAGCCATGACGGTAGGGTCTCCATTCACCTTCAGATTTATATAACACTGCATGACATTGGACAAATAAGCCATTTGCTGCGGCGTTGACGTAGGGATGTTTGTGGGATTAACTAATGAGTCGAACGGGATCATGCTGAAGAGGCCAGCAGTGGCTCCGTAGGCAGCTTTGAAGGCTCCTGAGTTCATTGCCCCTAGAGCCAACTGGACAGGGTTAGAGACGTACTGACGAGTGCGGTGGTCGTATGTAGCCACCTGTTGATTGAGACCGCCCATGGCTATTCTCTGTGTCGATGACACGATCTGGGGAACTTCGTAAGAGATTATGTTATCGTATGTGTTCACGAATATCGAGTGACCTACACCGTCACCATGGACAAATGTCTTGACTGATCCTGCGTTTGCCATGCCCTCAATGGTCTTGAAGTTATGGCCCTGAAGGTTTTCGAAATACAGGAACGTTGATGATGGGTTTGCGGAAGACACAGCACGACGACGGATCATATCGATGGCGTCGAACGGTTTCATGTTTGGAATGATTAGTTTCTGAATGCCATCAGTAGCTTCAGTGATTAGCTCAGTTGTGGCCTTCAGGAACGTAGTATGAATATCAGATACGATGGACGCGATGTCCGTGTTGTAAGACTTCTGGATGTAATTTGCTTTTGACTGGAGGGTTTCTTGACCGACACCGTGCAATGTGTACTGCTTTCCCTTCTGAGTACCAGTGATGTCAACGAGTTCGGCCTTGTCAAGTGCGAAGGTATAGTTCGCTGGTGTGAGCCCAGGAGGGTTGAACGAGAAGTTTATAGTCTCATCCCCCAATATAGGCAATTGGCTAATGGCGTCATCCGTATCGAATACGTCAATTTCACAAATGTTGTTCTGGGTGAAGATCGACTCATAGACACGAGCACTGAGGAAAGACTGCGTAAGGTCGAGACTTCCTCTTGGTGAGTTGATAAGGCAACTGTTAATCTGTACGTCGCCAGGAGTTACGCCAGCCATTAGCCTATTCTCGCAAGTACGTTAAGAGCGGGACCGCTCACAGTTTGAACAATGGCATATGTTCCTTGAGAACCATTGCCGCCAAGGTAAACGTTATTGGTTCCTGAAGTAGGACCAAGCCATAGCTTAGAAGAATTCATACCCATTTCATTACCGTTGCCGTCATGAACGACAATGGAATTAGGGAGCACGGTAATAGTGCTACCATTGACTTTGATAACAACCTGAGTGTTAGAGTTGAGGAAGAAGTTCTTACCAACCTGTATTTGAGTGTTACCCGAAACTTGCGTGTCGAAGTTACCATTGGGAACGTAAGTACCTTTGTCAGTACCTACTGACTCATAGCGGACGCCACCGATGTACTGGATATGGTCTCCAGCGATGTTGATATGATGACTGCCGTCGTTATGATCTGACGAGTGATCGCCAGTTGACGTTTGCTGCGTGCCACCTGTCGCGTGTTGGAAGTGCATTCCGCCCGAGGCGTGGATGGTATCGCCGCCCATAGCGTGCATATTGTCGCCGCCATGCTCTGCGTAGTGATCCATACCAATGTGATGAACCTGTGAGGCACCGAGCTTAAAGTCATGATTTGCTTCAGTTGTTGCTGTGCTTCCTGCACCCACATAATGGTGGTGCGTATTGACAACGAGGGAAGTCACGCCATTGAGCGGTGAATGTTCCTCATACGAGCCTGAGATATGACCATGAGAATAGTGAATGTTTCCAGGGGTTTCATCGAAACGCCACCAGTTGCCTGATCGAGACTGATAGAAATCTACGTATGGATATGGGCCATTATTGACGCCCGAATTGCCAGGAAGTGACAAGCCAGGAGCACGCTGGTTTGTGTTCGCTGCGGGATCATTGGGGAGAAGTTGGGACAAATTCGCTCCTGAAAGAGAATATTTATTTGACATCCGAGAGGGAATGTGCTAGGTTCCTCGCTTAACAGAAGGAATGCAGAAATGGTACTCTTTTTCTGGATTGTGGTTCTCTTGGTTCTCTGCATCCTCTTTCCATGGATGCTGTTTGTGTTCGGGGTTGCAGGGATCATTTGGCTCGTGGTGATGCTCTTCGCACTCATCCTTGCTCACTTGTTGACCTTCGGGATCATCCTGCTCTGCTTGGCCCTCGTGTTCATGTTCCTCGTTTTGGCTGGCTGAAGGAGTTATATAATGAGTGAGAGAAGCGTAGCTATGGTATCAAAGCCAATGGCGGTTGCCATCGCAATTCGCCGCAATAAGTTCGAACGTAACGGTCTCGGAAAGCATTTCGATGAGACGAATATCTCGGAGACTGACCTTGAAGAGGCCAAAGCAGCCATCGCGGCGGCCAGAGCTTGGGACGACGAATACTACCACGACGCCTTTTTGGACGAGCCCTATGGCTCAGAGAGGATTTGACAATGGAAAAGCGTGATCTGACTGATTGGGAAAAGCTCGCAATCACGGTTGCCCTCGACGTTCTCTATGCGAAGTGGTCGAAAGACCCCGAGAGCCAAGGCGTTGCACCCCGAGCACTAACCGACCTTGAAGACCTGAAGTTCGAATTTGGTCAGGCCAAGATCGTAACTATTAGTTAATTCCTGGGATATCTTTCTCAGTGAGGATGGTGAATTTCCATCCTCTTTTTTTTGCGTATTGCTCAGCCATCTCCCACTTGGCCTCGTTCACAGCATACGTTAGCTGGCGAGCCTGGAAGCCTGCTGTAACCCTCTTGGGACGCTTCGGTGGGGCACACTGAGCCAAAGGCTTGACCTCCATCAGGTGGGTCTCTACGCCCGTTGCGGTGTTCATCTTGACCACGAAGTCAACGAAATAGCGATGGACCTTGCCGTCCTTCGGAGATATATAAGGAATGGCAAGCTCTTCGGATGACCATTCGAGGATGGATTTGTTGTGGTCGAGCCACATCATTATGCGAAGCTCCCAGGAGCTACGATACATAATCTTTGTGGGGTCTCCCTTGTACTTCTGCCAGTTCTTAGGCTTAAAGCACCCCTGGAGAAATCGCTCGCCCTTGCGAGGACGAGGAAGCACTTAGAGGAAGTGAAGTACTAGGAAAGCACCTACGCCGAGGATCACGAGAACTGCCCAAACTGGAATGTTCCAATGAGTAGAAAGTGATGTTACTTCGGCTGCTGCCTTTGCTTCGGCTGCTGCTGCTGCCGCTTGAGCACTTGAACCAACTGCTGACGTAACGTCTGATGCAATTGTTGACTCAATACTTGTTACGACGTTGGTTGACGAATTTGCTGGTGTTGTTACTGTGGTAGTTGTCATTTAGGGTCTCCTATGGTTGCTGGATATTTATTAGAAGATGGCTTTCAACTGTCTCATTGCCTGCGTTATATAATTGTTCGGCAAGTAGGTGATATACTTTCTGTTCTCGTTCTTCATATTCTCGTCGTCAAAGATCGTTACTGGTGAATAGTAAATATCCTCAAGTGAGGATACTGTGTCGTATATTTCAGTATCGACTTGACTGTTGTTTGAAATTGTTAAGTGTGCATTCGACTGTGAGCCGACGATTGAGAAGGCCGCAGCGTTGATTGTGTTTGCGAAGTTGTAATCGCCGCTCACATGTTGGATGTTTAGTACGTTTTGCGTGTTACTTTGATAACAGACCTGACCATTTGCTGTGTTGTTTCCTGTCCAAGTCACGGTGACTACTTCATTATTTGTGAAGGTAGGGAAGGCAACATTTGCTGCGAAAGCAAACTGTACCAGATGGTTCGTAGAGATAGTCCAGTCGATCTGACGACGTGTGTAACCGAGCACATTATGGCTTGCATCGAATGTAGGCTCGTAGTATTTGACCAGACTTGGGTCCAGTGCATTGAAGGCTGAGACGGTTAGACCTGAGCCTGTATACCAGTTGTTGATCCAATAGGCGGTTGTTTGCTGTGTGAGTACCCAATCTCCGTACTTCTTATTCAAGTACGTGTAGAACTGAGTCTGATCCATGTACCAATCGAAGCCATCGATCTGATTATTAGATAAGAAAATCATCCACTCAAGGTATGGATCGTCATAGACCGCCCCCGCCAATTGATCTGAACGAATAGATTGGTTTAGCGTATAAGCTGCCAGAAGTGTCGTGTTTGAAACTAGGTTTGAGACCATCTTGATCGACTGCGTAATATCGATAGCTGTCTGACCATTGTAGTTAATGGTAGGGAAGTTGATGAAAAGGTCGTTCTGCGACAAGTGTGAAATCCTCAATAAATACTTCGGTCGAGATATTTATTAGGGAAACAGATGGCCACAGCAATTCCAACATTCGTGTCAGCAGGAGCGAGAGCTTTGGGTGCTATAACCCTTGGTGCTGGTGCGATTGCTATCTTGGATGGTCTTATCGGGAACAGACTAACGCCCGTTCCTACGAACAATTACACCATCAACGGATTGTCTCAATTCCCTTCTGACTTAGTTCAGATTAACGACCAGATGTATTGCATTATGTTTCAGTTCTATAAGTACAATCGTCCTTCTATTTTGGTTCCTCCCACTCTCATTCCTTATGGCAGTATCGCCCTCCCGTTGCCTGCTGACATGATAGATAATTCGGCCCAGAGCTATTCAGAAGAGGCATCAAGTGCAGCCGTCAGTGCGGCCCTAGAGTCGATCCCTAGCAACGTTGGTAGTTGGGACGATGTTAATCAGCTACTAACGTCAGCGGTGGCTGGCACTGAGAAGGCTGGCCTTAACACGATTGGTGCTGCCGCCACTGCGTTGGGCGACAATCAGACAACAGCACGCATCCTCCAATTTGGGGGCGTGGCCCAGAACCCATTCCTGTCCGTATTATATAACTCTCCTACTTTCAAGCGACACGTATTCCAGTGGACACTCATTCCCGAGACGCCTCAGGATACGGAGAAACTAAATTACATCTTGAACAAGTTCCGCTACCACTCAATGCCAGACTTGAACTCAACGATTGGTGGCTTGTTGCTTAATTATCCTGACATGTGCATTCCAGCGATTACTCCCGCAGGCTACATGTATGACTTCAAGCAGTGTGTGATCGAGGGCATGAGCATCAATTATGCTCCTGGCGACAGTCCTTCATTCAACACGAACCAAGCCCCTAATGCTATCAAATTGACGATCAAGTTGCTCGAAATTGAATACTGGATCAAGTCTGATTTGCTCACTGCTCCAGGCTTCGGCGGTGCTCCTACAGCTAACTTCGGCGGCAATCTGGCTCCGTATGGATCGGCTGCATAATGGCCAATACGAACCCCCGCTACCTCTATAACCCTCCGTTCAATTCGAACACCTTCAATAAGGTGCTTTGGTCTGACCTTCCATTGAACCTCGACGTGTCTCCATTGACAGGCGACTTGATGAAGATCGTCAACGTGGCCTGCATCAACAATTCAATCGAGAGCATCATCAATACCTATATCGGTGAAAGACCATATAGTACAATGGGTACTGCCCTTCAATTAAGGTTGTTTGAGAACAGTAATAACCTCGAAATCCAGATGATCCAAAACGCCGTTTACCTCTCTTTGGCACAATACGAGCCTCGCATCAAGGTCACAAACCTCGTGATCACCGTCTCTCCTGACCAATATTCCTACACGATGACGATCTTCTATGTCATTATAAATACTACACAACAACAGTCAGTGACGATAATTTTGCAGAGGAACCACTAATTGGCTAGTAATACACAGCTAAACGTAGCGGTGCTCGATCCCGACACCTACAAACAGGCATTCATTACGTATCTCAGTGGGTTGCCTCAGTATTCAGGCTACAACTTTGAGGGCGAGAACTGGAATGTTTTGCTTGACGTGCTCTCTCGTCACAATTTCCTTCGTTCTTTCTATACGAACATGGCGGTTGCGGAGACTTCACTTCGTACTGCCAAGTTGAGAGACAACATCATCTCAAGAGCAAACGACCTTGGATATATCCCTTCATCAATGAGTAGTTCAACGACTTCAGCCAATATTGCTATTCAGACCAATGGCTTAACCAACTTCACGATCCCCGCAGGCACTCGCTTTAACGGTCTCAATTCGAACGGCAACTTCGTATTCACGACTGCCAACGTCTATTTCCAGACATCTTCAACTGGAAGTTACAACTTCAACAACGTTGAGTTGTACGAGGGAACCTATACGACTGACGTGTTCAACGTAGATTATTCCGTTGAAGACCAGTTGTTCGTGCTTTCAAACCCATCCATCGACACCAGTTCTTTGAAGGTGAACGTATTTCAGGACAATGGTGCTAACCAAACAACCTATCAGCAGGCTACGAACCTATTCAACCTTAACGCAAATTCAACGGTCTACTTTGTCCAGGGTACTTCCAACAACCAGTATCAGATTTACTTCGGTGATGACGTGCTTAGTTATTTGCCTCAGGATGGTGCTATCGTTCAGGCTACCTATCGCGTGTGCTCTGGCCCTTCCGCTGATGGCATTGGCTCCTTCGGTTTGCTCGATAACCTAGGCACGTTCAATGGTGGCGTGATCAACAGCATTTCGATCACCCCTAACGACATTACCTCTGGCGGTGCCAATGCCGAGAGTGCTGCTTCGATCAAGCTCAATGCTCCATTGAGTTTCCAAACACAGCAGCGTGCGGTTACCTCAATCGATTATAGAACGCTCATCCTCAACGAATTCCCTGCCGTGGGCGACTGCTATTCATATGGTGGTGGTATCACTGCCAACGCGGTCCTATACGGCTACGTGCTTATCCCTGCGGTCACAGTGGCAGGCAATCCTCTCACACAGACCTTGAAGAACCAAATCCTAGGCTACTTAAATAATCTGGACGTAATTCATCCCTTCACCCAGATCGGTGACGCCAACACCCTATTCATCGACGTGTCAAGTAACGTTCACGTGAACTTCAACCTGACAACGAACGAGCCTGACTTCTATGAGAACCAAGTCATCAACACGATTGCTTCATTCTCTAATACGAACCTTCAGAAGTTCAACACGCCAATGCGTCTATCGCAGCTATCAACTCAGATAGGATATGTAGATAATACGGCTATCATCAGTAGTGAGACAACCCTACAGATCAAGAGAAACATTCCTCTTCTCCTTAATGTGAACAATGCTCTAGCTTTCAGTTTTGCTAACCCTGTGTCTAACGTTTACTCTGACCTGTTCATTTCTAACAATCAGACAACACAGATTACAGATACAATCAATAAGGTTGCTAATGGCACTCTATTCATTGTTACATTGAACGCAGCCAACAATATCGTCAACTACAATCCTATTGGTACTGTGAACTATGCTAATGGAAGCGTCTATGTCCCTCTATTCAATCCTCAGGCATTCAGTACAACCAATACGTCTGCCTTCTATATGCACGCATCACCGCAGGGTAAGGACGTTTATGGCGGACAAAATGATATCTTGAAGATCGACACAGTATCAGGGATCACTGTCAACATAGCGAATAACTAATCATGGATTTAGTTAGCCAATTCACTCCACAGATGTTCCCACAGTGGGTCCAGAGTAACGGCCCGAATATGGTTGCCTTCATGGAAGCCTACTTTGAATGGCTTGAGAAGGTAGGCAATGTTGAGTACATAGCTTCTAATTTGATTAACATTCGTGACATTGATAAGACCTTCGACCAGTTCATCATTGACTTCCAATACGAGTTCATGAACAGTTTGCCTGCGAATATCGCAGCCAATAAGAGATTGCTTCTCAAGCACATTCTGAACCTCTATCAGTCAAAGGGATCGAAGAGAGGCTTTGCTTTGCTCTTCCGTATCCTATTCAATTCAGACATTACGATGTATCTGCCTGGACAGGACATGTTCAAGCTATCCGACAACCAATGGATACAGCCAGCCTATATCGAGGTTACCGACAGTCCATTCCTTGCTGCTTTGGTGGGTCATGCCATCTTCTCAATCGGCAATCAGGCAACTGCCTTGGTCGAGAGTTATGACATTATCAGTCAAAACGATAAGGTTATCAATATCTTATCATTGTCTAACATCAATGGACAGTTCCTATATGGTGACACGATCTATTCAGCCGAGGTTCCGTACACACAGACAAATGCTCCCGTAATCACTGGCTCACTGTCAGCTTCAGCCATCATCAATGGCGGCATCAATTGGAAGGTGGGCGACTTAGTTAATATCCAAGGTGCTGGCCTTTCTCAGGCTTCTGGTGCCCTTGGACGTGTCTCAACGATCATGGCCGAGAATGGTAAGGTGGTCTTCACCATCGACTTCGGCGGCTTTGGCTTCTCAACTAATGCCCTCGTGACCGTAACTGGTGGCGGTGGTGCAGGAGCTTCGTTCAAGGTTGGTAGTTTGATCAATCAGTCAACCATCATTGTTAACATCGATCAAATCAACCCATACTATAACACACAGCTTGATATCGCGACCGAGGGCTTCCAGCTTAACTTCACTACGCCTACTGGCACATTTGCTGTAGCCGAGAACATTATTGCTACATCAGCTAATAGTGTAGAGCTTGATTTTGCTTACCTTGTGCAGAACAACATTTCAACATTCGAGACCCTATCCAATACGACTCTAGGCATATCTGGACTGGATATTGTGAACCTACAGAATAATTTTATGACTGTAACAGGGGCACAGGCATCTCTAGCTTTGCTCTCAAATGGAGTAATCTTAAATTCAAGCACTTCACACTCGATTGTTGGGATTAATTCTTGTATTTCTCCTATTCAGATCAATAGTTGCAACGGCACCATTATTGCCGCTAATACTACATCCATTACCATTGACAACGCTAATAACTATATTCTCGCATCTGCTAATGTAGTCGGTCAGACTTCTGGTGCTCATGCTAATGTGAATTCAGTTACACGTTTGACCAATTGGTTGTTCCCTAACTTTGCTAATACAGCGAACCTCGATGTTCCATTGAGTCAGCTATTGACCAATGAGACTTTGGTTGTTGGTACAATTGCTTCGCTTGCTGATCCTAACCCAGGAGCGTTCTATGGTTCAAATCCAACGGTTACGGTTGAAGAGCCTCTAATTGCTCAGCTTGGTATTCAAGATGGTCTAGGTGGTGTTTGGGGGGCAGATGCGGTCGTCGCCGCCAACGCTATCTTTGCTAATGGCATCGCGACTTCGGTGCAGATCATTGCGGCTGGCTATGGTTTCGAGCCTCAGGATCAAATCCAAATGACCAGTCCAAACAATGCAAGTAGCATTCTAGGCACTGCCATCGTTGACTCATATGGCGTTTCTGAAGGCTTCTGGACATCAAACAACTCGATGGTAAGTTCAACAACGCACATAACCGACTCTTATTACTACCAAAACTTTGCTTATGAAATTCAAACTCAGGTGGCTACGTCACAGTTTGCTAATGCCGTGATGGCTTTGATGCACCCTGTTGGCTACCAGATGTTCGGTCGCTTTGCCTTACATGACACTCAGATTGAAGCCCCAACTCTCGTGTTCGAACAGGTCCAATTGTATAACACGGCGGCAAACGGCAACATAACCCTAATAAATACTGAGTCTTGATAGGAGAACCTTTTGCCCGCAACACTCACAATAGAGCATTCAGTTAACAATCTTCAGAACTTCCTTGCTGACATTAGCTCTGGTTCGAACGCATATTACTACTGGGTGGGTCGTACTCTTCCTTGGCCAAATGACGCTCAGCCTCCTGCGGCTAATCAGTCCTATCAGGAGATGGTCAGCGTCTATCACGATATGGTGTACGGCAAGCAATTAAGATCGACCGACAACATCTATGCTCTTGCTTCCGTTTCCCCATGGGCAAATGGCACCGTGTATGCTCAGTACAACACCACAGATCAGAATTTCTTCAATGAGGACTTCTGCATCTATACCGTCACTGGTACACAGTGGAACATATATAAGTGCATCGATAATGCTGGCGGCATCCCATCAACAAGTCCTCCTTCTCTTAAGCCTTTGGTTGGCTGCTTCACGGCATCTGATGGTTACACATGGAAGTACATGTACACGACCTCTGCGGGTGCCTTCCAACAGGATAATTTTGCTGCCATTACACCAAACACAGCTATCGAAGCAGCCGCTATTCCTGGCACAATTGACGTTCTTCGCTTGAATGTTCAGGGCGTTGACTATCAGGGCTTCAACGAAGGCATCATCCGTAGTGTCGTTTCTCCTAACCAAATTCAGTTGGCTAACACAGCCATCCCGATTGACAACTTCTATGTAGGCTCACAGCTTTACCTGAAGTCTGGTCTCGGTGCTGGTCAGTTATCTAATGTCGTGGCCTATGTAGGTGCCTCTCAGATCGCCACAGTTAATCCTTCATTTGCTTCATATGTGGACATGCAGTTGACAAATACTCATGGCACAATTCAGCAAGGTATGGTCGTGTCTCAGCAAACTGAGTCAGTATCGTACATCAATGGCAACGGCTACTTCAACGTAGGCGACACCGTTATCCAGTCTGATACTGGTTATGGTGGTCAGGTGCTTGGATCAAACAGTACAGGTATGACATTGACATCTCCAAACAGTCCAAACACCGTGACTGTTGGAGCTAATGGCTATCCGATCTATGACACGAATTCTATAACAACACTGACTGGTGTTGTATCTATTACCGCTGCGTCGAACGTCATTACCTCTAATTCTGCCAACGTATCTTTCGCCAATCTGATGACACTATCAGTTGGTCAGTATGTTCGCGTTGGTAATGTAGCTTCGGCCTTCGGTAACAACTTCAGCAACGTGCGTCGTGTGACCTCAATCACCAATGCAAACACAGCAAACGTGGATATAGCATTTGCTAACACCCTCGTTGGCAACACGTTGTATGGTATTCCTAACGCTGTCGAGCCCGTTTCATCTTCATATCTAGTAGCGAATGCTTCTGTTATCGAGACAAACTTAACAGCTTTGACTTTGCAGTATGGCAACACTACACCAAATAACTCATCATTCATCTTGGGTGAGTTGATCAAGGAGTACTCTAACACTGGTTCTGACTTGGCTGCTAACGGTCTAGTCTCATTCGTGAATAGTTCAACCATGATCCTGTCAGGTGTTCAGGGTTCATTCTCTGTAGGTAATGAGGTTGTTGCTTATGGCACGTCATCAAATACCACAGCCATCATCTCAAACATCTCTAATTACCCAAACATCACCCTTGGTAATTTGCTTGGTGGCAACTTCCAGAGTGGCGTTCCTATCAATTTCTATGCTCTCGGAGCAAACGTGGCTTCAGGCAATGCGGTGCCAGTGTCTTACATCTTGATCCCTTCGGACAACGTGCAATATATCCTTGGTCCAACCGTGACTATCTCAGGTGATGGCACAAATGCCACAGCTTATGCCGTGGTGAATACGGCTCCTGGGTCAATCTTTGAAATCACGAAGCTTGTTCCAATCAATGTCGGAGAAGGATATACTTATGCGAATGTTGCCATCACTGCTCCCCACGCCTATGGTAATGGGGCTGTGGCTACTGCTGTTGTTGCTCCTATTACTGGTCATGGTGGTGACCCATATACCGAGCTAGGTGCTCGTAACGTTGGCATCGCTTTCGACTTTGGTAGTGCTTCAGAAGAGATTTATAAGTTCCCTAATTACGGTTCATATAGACGTGCTGGCATTCTGAAGAACCCTGAGTTTGCTGAGTTGTTCGTCAACATCAGTCCAACAATTCGTAACAACCTCACCCTCCAGAGCATCTCAGCACCAGCATTCACTAATAATGAAATTGCTATTCAGCCTTCAACTAATGCAGCCTTCCGTGTTTTGTCTCAGGCCAATACAACTTTGATCCAGATCGACAATATCAATGGACTAATTGCTTCAAATGCTGTGGCAAGTAACACATTCATTCGTGGCTTGACTTCGAACGTAACTGCCTATGTTGCTGGTCTCAATACCCTTAACTTTGCTGACAACGGAAATCAATTGATCCACGACAAGAATTCTAATGCAACAGGCACTTTAATTGACGTTTCCAACTCAAGTCAGATCGTGCTCGCTAATGTCGGCGGCAAGTTTGGTGGCATTGGTGACGTGATCTATGATCCGACCGTCAACAGCTATGCGAACGTGACTTCTGTATATACCGCAAATGGTACGGTGAATATCTCATCGATCTTCGGTCTCCGCTTCAATCAGACAACTCGCATCACCCTGTCTTCGAACACTACCGCCTTCCAAGTAGGCGAGCGTATTTTCCAGAATGTACAGGATGCGAACGCCTTAGTCATTGATACAACTCATGAAATTGACCTTGGTTACACCCTGAACACAGGTACATTGTCGGCTGGTGTTGTCCTATCTGATACAACGAGTGGTGCTAACGCTGTGATTTCATTCGTGAATTCGAGTTATATAAGATTGACAGGCGTTCAGGGTAAGTTTTCTAATAACGACACGATTACCACACTCACAGGAAGTGCGAACGTGACTGCGGTCTACCCTGTATTGGTGGCTTCAGACGTGCTTTCAAACTTCGTGAATAACAACGACACCATCCAGGGCTTGTCTTCGGGAGCACTTGGCGTATCGAACCTTCCTGGCACTATCGTCAACCCAGACCTAACCAAGAACACTGGTGAAGTGCTCTATATCAACGATTTTGCTCCATTCACTCAGAACTTGTCCTCACAGCAAATCTTCGTAACCATCTTCGGCTTCTAAGTCGTAATAAATAAAGCTGTAATTCGAAGAACGAGGAAACCTCTTGGGAACCAATAGCCTAGATACCAATTTTGATCAAGCACCGTATTGGGCTGACTATGAGGCAAACTCACAGCAATATACGGTCCTCTTCAAGCCTAGCATCCCTGTTCAAGCTCGCGAGCTTAACAACATGCAGTTTGGTCTTCAGTACCAGATTGGTTCGTTCTCAAACAACATCTTCAATTCAGGTTCGATCATCTCAGGATGCAATATCAACCTCGATCCCAATTTGCATTACGTAAAGCTGAACGACAACTATGCCAACGGTGCAGCCGCTACAGTTTCAGACTTCATTGGTTCATTTGCGGTTTCTAACACTGGTCTGAAGGCTTCTGTCTTTTCTGCCAATCAGGGCTTCATTGCTCAGGCTCCGTTCCTTAACACCCTCTTCATTAAGTATTTGAACACTGGCTACACAGCTAACACGTCAAATCTTTCACAGAACGTGGCTATCTCTGTATTCCAACAGAATGAAACATTGACCATCTTCAATCAGGCCAATGTGGCTATCGGCACAATCAACGTAGCCAATGCTTCGATTACAGGCAACTCAGCCTATGTTGGCAACTCATATGCTGTTGCGTGCGATGCTGGCCAAATCTTCCAGAAGGGCATGGCCCTTACTGTTGCGAAGCAGAACCTCGTTGTCACTCCTTATACGAACCAGCCTTCTGGCCTATCTGTTGGCTTCATCTCCCTTGAGAGTATTCTAACAGCATTCGAAGACCCATTGCTAAATGATAATGCTCAGGGCTCACCTAACTACGCTGCCCCTGGAGCAGATCGTTTGGTTATCACTCCTACTTTGACCGTTGCTAACAGCACAACTGCTAACAACAACTTCTTCCCTATCGTTGAGTTCTTCAGTGGTCAGGCTTCTATCATCAATCAGGACACGTCATTCAATGTAATTGGTGACTTGATTGCTACAACAAGCTCAGACACCAATGGCGACTTCGTTATCACTCCATTCAATCTAAGTTCACAGCAAGCAATTCTAGCTAATGGTTCAATCGATCCATTGAACTTCCGCTTGAACGTATCTTCAGGTAATGGTTATATCGACGGTCGTAAGTTGAATTTGCTCAGTCAAATCTTCACTGATGTTCGCAAGGGCACAGACGTAAACTTCCAGTCACAACAAATCATGACTGCCACAATGGGCAATTGGATATACGTCAACCAGCTATATGGTACAATCGATCCGACAGACTTGCCTCAGGTAGGTTTGCTTGGTGCTGCTTCATTCGGCGTATCAAACAATGCTGCGAAGGGTATTGCTGTAGCCTCAATGGTTCCATCAGCTAATATCGGCACAGCTACCTTGGTAGGCTACGCCCCTCAGTCTGCTCCTGGCAGTCCAACATCTGCGGGCTTCCTATACCTAACAAACATCAACATGAACGCAGGCCACTCATTCACGAGCGTCCTTGGCGTCTACAGCAACAATGCCTCACGCCAGTTCTTCGGTGACGTGCAGCCATGGCAGGGCTCATATGGCATCAACCAGCCACAGTTTTCTCCACTCATCTATCCTCTATCAGCGGGTGGCGTACAGTCACTTAAGACCGCAGCCAACACTCGCGATACTCAGTTCGAGTTCCAAGTTGGTACTGGCGTTTCATTCAACACGGCTGGTCAGGCTACTCTCACAATCCCATCATTCTCAGGTGGTGTGAACCAGCTTCCATTCGGTACTGGCAACCTAACGACAACCGCAATTGCAACCAACATCAGCGTCACAGCATTGGCTAACAGTGCCGAGGCGAACCTCGCTGGCTCATTCACTGCACCAGCCGCAAACTTGACGCTGACAGGCTCCGCTACGTCTTGGACGACACAGCTATGGCCTGGAGCACTCATCCTGTTAGCTAATTCGTCAGCCTCAGAACTGAAGATGGTGGCGAGCGTAACTAACGCAACCTCATTGCAGCTTGTTGCACCTACGGTTGCGAACTGGACAACTGGCGGCAACGTCGCGGTCAACTTCCTTGCTGGTCAAATCCTACCTCTATCTGTGATGGCAAACGCTTCAGTTAACATCATCAACTCAACCTCAATGACGCTCTCATTAGGTAATGGCATCACCCCTGCAATGGCAGCGAACGTCTATTACCCTGTTGAGCGTACCGCCGCTGCTCCTGCACGTAAGACTTTGCAGAATAACATCTGGGTTTCAATCGTATGTTCAAACAATGCAGCCAATACAGTCGGCCCATGGTCACTTGGTGTTCCTGATGGATACAAGCTGAACCACGTCTATGCTGGCACAACTCTAGCTAATACAAACCCTGATCTAGTAGGTCAGTTCACTTTGGTTAACGGTCAGACTGATACATTCTACGGTCTTACACAGCTACAGTCAAACGGCTTCGTTGCTAATGCATCCTCAGAGCTATTAGTTAACTTCCAAGCATTTTTGCCTAACTGGTCATCAGGTGATGGCTATTTCTCTGTTGAGTCATACCCTGTCGATGACACTGGTCTAACAGCCAACTCAATCTTCACACAGAACATTCCACAGTACTATTCAATTGCTTCACAGCAGGCATATGACCTTAGAGAGTCAATGGACTTCCGCTTCTATTCATCAAACACTGTTGCTTATGCTAATACGATTGGTGCTGCCGCAGTCAATCCAAACACTGCTTTGTCATTCAATCAGACAAACATCACTCCTGTTATCCCTGGATCACAGCTTGAGACTTCATACTCATACTATATGGGTCGTTACGATCAAGTAGGTTTGCAGGCTAATGGTAACATCATCTTCAACGAGGGCGTGCCTTCTCTTAATCCAGTTCCTCCAGGCCATGTAATCAACGGCATGAACCTTGCTACTGTGTTCATTCCTCCTTATCCTACATTGACACAAGACCTTATATCAACTGCTCCTCCCGCATATGCGAAGGTTACTTACGAGTACACAACCAATAAGCGTTACCAGATGAAGGATATTGGTGCTATTGACGCTAGAGTAACTCAGATCGAGTACTATACTGCTCTGTCTGCTCTTGAGCAGTCAGTTACTAATTTGCTGACATCAGGCCAGAACGGCACAAGTATCTTCCAGAACGGCATCTTTGCTGATCCTCTACAGAATTTTGCTCTAGCTAATTGTGCTGATCCTGCATTCAATATTGCTATTGACGGATCACAGAACATTGCTCGTCCTACATTCAGCCAGTACCCTGTTCAGCTAACCTACAATGCAGGTTCAAACACTGCCCTTGAAGGCAACCGCATTATCATGCTCGATCCTGCTGGTACAACAACTACAACTCTTATCTCTCAGCCATTTGCTTCTCAGATTAGAAATTGTGCTCAGGATATCATCTATACCTATTCAGGCAAGGCTTATCTAAATCCAGATGGCAACTACCAGCCTGACGTAACAGTCAACCCTGCTGTTGTGGCTAACATCAACGACTATGCTAACTTTGAGTCCATTGCTAATGCTTGGGGTACTCAGTGGGGCACATGGAACGAGTCAACATCTTCAACAACTGCCACTGGCGGTTTGCTTGGTATCGTTGCTGACCCATATTCATGGGACGGTGGTGCTCAGGTTCGTGCCACAACCACAACATCAACCACAACCAACACTCGAACAGGCACACAGCTTGTTGCAACTCCTGTTTATAACGAGGTTCAGCTAGGCACTGCGATCACCAGTATCTCATTGCAGCCATTTGCTCCAGCTTCCGTAATTCAGTTCACTGTCAATGGTTTGAAGCCATCAACTCAGCACTGGATTTACATGAACGACGTTGCTCAGTCACAGAATGCGTTCCAGACTGACGCCACATTGGTTAATAGAATTAACCCTGTCGGCACTCTAGTTTCAGATGCTCAGGGCACAATCTATGGCTTCTACTTCTTGCCTGCAAGTACATTCAACACAGGTTCATTGAACTTCCAGTGCTTGGACATCTCAAACAATGTAACTCAGCTTAATAACATCAGTTCACAGGCTTCAGCTACGTACTATGCAACGAACCTAGCCTACACAGAGAACAACCTAGAGCTTCAGACTGTTACAGGTCAGCTATCTGAAACAACAGTTACTCAGTCAACCTCTTCTACTTCAACAAGTAGCGGCACAACATTGATCGTTGATCCTATCGGTCAGACATTCTCTATCTTGAACAGTCTTGTGTCTGATGGTTCAGACTGCGTGTTCCTTGAGAACATTGTCCTTTACTTCAACAGCAAAGACCCTAACTTGGGTGTTACCGTCGAGGTTCGTCCTCTAACTTCATCTGGCTTGCCTGATCAATACAACCTACCATATGGTGCGGTTCACTTGACATCAGCACAGATTGCTACATCACAAAATGCTACAGCACCAACTGTCGTTTCATTCCCTGATGCTTTGCTTCTTGAGACTGGTAGTAACTATTGCTTCATCGTCATCCCTGATGGTTCAAATCCAAACTACACCCTATGGACTGGTTTGCTTGGTGCGGTTGATGTAACAACTGGTGGTCAAATCTATTCACTATCAGGCACAGGCGTTATGATCATGTCATCGCAGGCTGTTACTTGGACTCCATACCAGACAGAGAGTATCAAGTTCGCAATCAACGTGCTTCAGTACCCATCTGCACCTGTTCAGGGCATCGCTTCATTCGTGAACGATAACTCAGAATACTTCCTAATCTCTAATAGCTTTGGTGCGATGCAGTTGTCTGATCCGCTCGTCCTCGCCAATATGACCAACAACTGCATTGGTTTGGCTAATGCCACAATCAGTTCTGTGTCAAACAACGTCATTACAGGCAACACAACTGGTCTCGGTACTGGCACGCAGATCATCGTAACATCAACAACCAATGACATTGGCTACTTCGGTGCAGTTTCATCAGTTATCAACTCAACTGCATACGTTTCAACTGTGCGTCCCGCAGTTAACGACACCGTGGCTTCAGTCTTCATCGCTAATGGTAACCCAACTGGCTTTGTTGCTGACCGTACAGCTAATGGTTCATTCTTGCGTATCGGTGGCTCAACTGCCAACTCAAGTAATTATCTAACAAATGCATACTCATACATCGTGCTCGACACACTAACTGGTGCCTTCACAACGGCTACTGGCTTGCACGATAAGAAGTTCAACACGCTCATGGGCAAATTTGCTCCAACGATCCCTGGATTGTCTAACATCACCATTACAACCAAGACAACAGGCAACTCTGCATCTGGATATACACCTGACAGTTCATATGCTAATTTGATGATCGGCGTATCAAGTGACTTCTTGTCTGCCGAGAAGGCGGTGCTTTCACGTTCAAACGAGGTTCAGTATCTTGCTGGTGCTAAGTCATTGTTTGTTAACTGCAACATGACTTCAAATTCAGTCTATCAGACACCAACGCTCGACAGTGTGAAGCAGGCTGCTTACGTCGTTCACAACTTGGTTGTTGCTGAGCTTCCTAACAATCAGATTTATACCTCTGAAATCCAGAACCAGGGATTGGGTCTGAACCGCTACATCTCAGACACTATCAACCTTGCCTCAGGTATGGAAGCAGAGAACTTCACAGTGTATGTGGGTGCTCATTGGCCTGCTGGCACACAAGTTTACGTATATGCTAAGCTATTGAACCAGTATGATCCTGGCACATGGCAGTCAAAGCTTTGGTCACCAATGGTTACACAGAACGCATATCGTGCGTCACCAGTTAACTTGACCGACTTCACAGACTATCAGTTCAATTTCGCTAACACCGTATTGACAAATGGTCAGGCATACAATGATCCAAACAATAGTAACACCTTGAGTTATCAGGTAGGTGGCGTTACATACGCTCAGTTTGCTACGTTCGCTATCAAGATTGTTCTATTATCTAATAACTCACCTACGGTTCCTATGCTAACTGCTTTGAGAGCCGTCGCAACTACTGCTGCTTAATGTACGCAAAAATAATTGATCACCCTAATTTGGTCCGTGATATGGACACAAAAGCTGTGCTTAATATTGACATAGCAGGTAAAGAACGCTTCCTAAAGGCCCGAGAAGAAAAGCGAAAAGACAAGCAGCGTCTCAACATTCTTGAGACTAAAGTTAACGAGATGGACGATAAATTAAATTTGATCCTCGATCTGCTCCGCAACAAGGCTTGACAGGGAACAAACCCTCCCCATATGGCGTTCCCAATGGTCTCTAGTCCAAGGAGGAACAAATGAGAACATTTATCGCAGTTTTGGCTATGTTGGCGTTTATGGGCGGTGCGTCTGCCGAGATGCATGGACATGGCGGTTTCCACGGTGGTGGCTTCCATGGCGGTTTCCATGGTCCTGTAGGCGGCTTCCACGAGGGTTTCCGTGGTGGTGGTTTCCACCATGGCTTCGGCGGATTTGCTCGTCCTGGGGGCGTGTGGATCGATGGCGTATGGTGCCCATGGCCTGCCTATTATGCTGGTGAATGCTCTTACGACTAAAAAAGTGCTTGACAAGCCTTTTTCATTGGCGTAAGGTGCTCGAACTGAGTTAGGGTTGCTTCCGAAAGGGCACCCACCACGGGACTTTGAGTGGCGAACTTCTTTGGTTCGCACGGTCTAAATGCCAGAGAGGGCTTGGCTAACTCATTTCTTTTTTGGAGACTATGCAAATGGCTCGCTCGAAAAAGCTCTCCTGGCAGGACAAGGCAGTTGCTGCCACTCTCGGTTCACAGTTTGGTGCGATCATCAACTGTGCCCTCTCACGGACCATCCCCGCACCGTACTTCCTTGGGAAGGCGTCACTGACGAGCGATGGTTTCCTCCTTTGCGGTTTCGTGGACAAGGAAGGCGGTTTCCGTTCGGGTGCCTTCGTTGGGTCGAAGGAAGACCTCGACCGCAATGTTCGCGGTCTCATCAAGCATCTCAAGTTGCTCGCCCCCGAGGCGGTTGCGTTCGAAGCAGCCATCAACTCCTGGGTTGGAACAAAGGTCTACTGACATGGGCTATTATTCAGTCGCCGTCTTCCATAACGACTTCGCCAATGAGTTGGCGAGAGACCCCCATGCAGGCGAAAAGATCAGTGCAGCCATCAGTGGCTTCACTATCAAGGCTTACCGTCCAGAGCGTTCACACTTCCACTATGGGAGTGTGATTGCACAGAACCACTTCGACTATGCTCAGGTTTTGGTCGTGGGTGGTCGTGTCGGGACTGGCATTGGCGGTTCGATCAATGATCCCGAGGTTCATCTCGATCAGGAAGCCCTATGGCAGATGCAAACTTGTCTGGAAACCCATGGCTATCGCGTTACGAAACGACGCAAGAGCCTCAAAGCAAAGGTGAAACTGTGATGGAAAAGTCAATGCTTCAGGAAATCCTTGAGAGCCTGATCGGTGAGGCTGGCGAGTACAAAGTCGGTGAGTACTCAGGTCGCTCAATGTATGGCCGCAAATGCCTTGCTGTGTACACCACAAACGATAGCATCCATTCCTTTGAGCTTGGTGTCCGTGTGGGTCGAGTAGCCGCTCTGAGCAATTCCTTCTGCGACCTTGAGGATGCAATGCTCGATACGAAAGAGGACAGCTTTGGGTTTAATTCCGTGGTCTATTGGCCTCGCGTGCCATACATCAGCTATGACGAGAGCGACGAGGATGGCGATGGTGACCTTAACGATTAAGTGCCTGCTTGCACGCAGCGTCTATGTGGATGGTGAACACCAGACACAATATCTAATTGCTGACTTGCAGCCTTACCGTGCCAAGAAGTGGTGGCAGGTTTATGTCCACGACTGCTGGTGGGAGGTTCGAGCCGTTGACATCGACAAACCAAGGAACTTCAAATGCCCAATATGAACACGTATTTTCAGGTCCAGGGCACATGGGCTCATAGCCAAGGTTATGACCTGACTGAGGCTCGTCGTTTCCTGCTTTTGCTGCTCAACCCCATCAATGGTGAATTCATCCTTGAGGTTGCGAAATATTTCTGGAAGGGCTACAATGGCACATAAGAGCTTTTTTGAACTTCACATTCAATTCAAGGGAAACGAGGAAGCACGTTACGACGTGATGGTCGATACCCTTGTCGCAGTTCTTATCGAGCGTGGCCGCAAAGGCTTCAGCCGATATGAAACTCCGTCCGATTACTCGAACGAAGAGGCAGTCTTTCTTAAGCGTAGGCTTGAGGAATTGGGAGTACCAAAGGTACTCGTTAAGTATGACTCAAACCGTTCTTTCTACAGTTTGATCATCATCTGGGATAGGGAACTTTGATATGACTATACATGACAAGGCGTTCAAGCGTGTGATCGACGTGTTCGATCCCGACACAAAGGTCCACATTGTCAAGGACAAAATTCGCGAAATCTATTCTAACATTGGTTTCAGCGGATCGACCTTGAAATACAAGGTGGACAGCATGTACAACAAGGCGTTGTACAACCATAGGAAGATCGAGAAGCTGGCTGGTCGTCGTGCTGGCGATGCTGAAGAGCTTCGCCGCCTATCGCGTGAGTATCGCCCTTCGGAAGTCCGTGTGACCAAGCTCTTCTACCGTCGAGCCAAGGATGCGGTCGAACTGAAGCGTACACGCGACCTGTTCCGCAACCGCTAATGGTGATCCTGGCCTTGCTCCTGCTTCTTATGAAGTGGGAGTTTGCGGATGCACCATGCACTGCTGCATTAGAAAAGTGGGACTTTACCTCCGACTCGATCCCACCGAGAGTTTTGCTTGCCTGTAACATAGTGGAGCATTGATATGGAACCGAGAAAACCTCCCTTAATTGATCAATTTATGGATTGGTTGTTTCATTGGGGCTACTACAATGGACTAACTGCTCTAGTGGTTGCTGCCCTATTCCTCCTTCAGGTGGTGATAGGCGACTTCATTCGTTGGGAAGTCGGACCAATAGAGGCAGCGGTCGCTGCTGATCCCGTGGCTGGCACTGCCCAAGGATGGGCTGGTCACGCCTGCTTCGATCAAGGCCCTAAGAAGGTTTGTGCGTTCGACCGAGCAAACTGATCTATCCCTCAGAATGGATGCAATAAATAAGAGAGCATTCATTCTGAGAGGAAGACTTTTTGTCGATATTAACATCCCCTATTGCAAACACGAACACAATTGGTGCGTTGGTTTCAAAGACGAACCAGCTTCTTGCTGCTCTCAGTGCTAACACAATCACAGTAGACGCGACGGCTGGTGGTTCTCAGACCACTGGCAACGCTGCTGTTACTGGTTTTGTTGCCGTCACTGGCCTCACAGCAAATACATTAGCTGGTGGCAACAACACAGCTTCAGCCAATCTCACGATCACCAGTAACGCCATATTCTCTAATGGTGGCGTTGGTCAGTTCTTTACGATTGAGTCGAATTCAAGTGGCTCTTCAGCCAATATTAACGTCACAAACCTCAACATTCAGTCTCCGACTGCTATCCAGGGCAACCTGTCCTTCGGCAATAGCTCAGTCAACACTCAGGTCAATTCGAGTGTCATCACAACCAACGTACTGAACGCTCAGACGCTCAATGTTGGCAACGTAGCGGTCTCAACGAACCTCACAGTCAGTGGCAACCTGAATGTCCTAGGCAGTTTGGTGACTGTCGGCAACGGCATCGCCTATGGCTCATTCATCCCATTTGCTAATAACGCATACGGATTAGGTAATTCCTCATTCTTCTGGGCACAGACATTCTCTGACGCATTGATCGGTCAGACAATCTCACTTGGCAATACCACAGTCAACACAACAATCAATTCAACTGCTTTGACTGTGGGTGGTGTTGGTTCTGTATCTATTGGTAACTCCACAGCCAACCTATCGATCAATGTGCTCAATGGTTTCTTTGCTGGTAACTCAACAGTTTACACAACAACTAATGCCACTGCACAACAGTTTGTAAGCCCATCTTCAAATGCTACTGTGTCTGCCCTATCTGTTAACGTAGGCTCAGCCTTCATTAACTCTTCGGCTCTAGCTGTTGGTAACTCATCAATCAATACCACAATCAATTCAACAGTTTATTTCTCAGGTAATAGTACAGTCTTCACGACATCTAACTCAACCGCAGATGTTTGGGTAGGCACAACGAACACGGTTATTAGTTCTGTTGCTATTACTCTTGATGGTGCCGTTGTATTGAATACGACATCATTTGCTATTGGTAATAGCACAGTCAATTCATTCATGAATACGACTTCATTCTCAACATCTATCCTCAGTGGCAATTCGATTGCTACATTTGCTGGTAACACAATTGCTAATGGTATCGCTTCTGCACTCGGTGCATATAGTGGTCAGGCAGTTCTAACTAAGACAAACTATGGTGTCATCCTACGTAATGATGATACCAACTTCCAGCTATTGATG
>Ga0210387_10000661_pt1 | contig 24879 bp, 30 predicted proteins | sample IncBWC7OmetaG_FD_160108 | JGI IMG/M metagenome (GOLD analysis project Ga0210387, IMG submission 160108) | Forest soil microbial communities from Barre Woods Harvard Forest LTER site, Petersham, Massachusetts, United States - Inc-BW-C-7-O ...
TTTCTATATCAAATAAAATAATCACATATAAAATGATATAAAAAAATCATTTATATTCTAGAATTCCCGCAGGGTGACCTAGCTCATAATCAATGGAAAGCATCGCAAACTCAGTAGTTGGCCGATCTGCCTGAGATGGGACATCTTAAGCTTGCTGTGCTCATTTCGTTAGTAATTACAATTTCATTTCATAATATGCAGCATTCAGGACCGTTTGGTTATTTAATTTATCACTGAGACTTCGTTTTACCGCTCAGTTCCCGCTCCAGCCTCAAGATATCTTGGGTGTGGGGGTGTTCCCACAAGGCTTGCGCGACGTCGGCCTCAATCGGGGGAAGAGGTTTCCGCGGGAGACCACCATATCCGTACGTCTTTTGGAGCAAGAATTTAGTACCAGAAATAGATTCCTTGGCAATGGTGTAGTCTGCCCGAGCGATAATGCCCTGAATACGCTGAGCCTCAGGAAGAATCGAGAGATCTTTCTTGGCTGCTTCTGACAGCTCGAAGAGCTTCATGATGGCGAGCTGATCATCAAAACAGAAGTAAGTGATGCTCAAATTGGACCAAAGAAACTGCGTGAGCATACCGGAGCGAAATTGGCAAGACCGGTTATGGCTCCGTGAGCATTGGCGAATGCTGATGGGGTGAGGAAATCAACGAAGCCGCCTAGCACAACAAACTTTGCATTCGGGTTCTTGCGGGGATAAGTCGTTGAAAATTTAGAACCATGCACGACATCGGCAATTCTCGTGAGTTTTCCGACATTACCACAACTTTTGTTCAGTTTCAGTGGAGTTTCCTGACGATTGAAACAGAAAACGTACGTAAGTTTCACTCCAAAGATATTGGGACATTCTATGGCGAGTTCTGTAATAATTTCCGAGTCCAAATCGATACCCGAGCTTGCCCCAGGATCTTCAATTCTTGCCAATGAGTTGGATGGATATCGTCAATTGGGCAACCCACAATTGTAAATTATCACCGGAATGGGACTCTCATCTGAAACTTCCGTGAAAAAGGCCTTGAGAGCCTTCTTGTTATTAGCCCATGCTCCAGCAAAGTAACCACTGGCGATGACAATGGCATAATCCGCGCCCGCCTCCGCAGCATCTCTGGAAAGCCGGATTGTCTCCCGTGTGCTCCCGGCGCCTGTCCCGGCGATGAGAGGTACATGCGTAAGACCCGCACCATCAAGTGCCGTCCGTGCTGCCTTAATTAACGTTGTGCGCTCCGCGTGTGAAAGGTGAATTGCCTCTCCCATGGAGCCGGCGATCAGCAGGCCGACGCCAGTAGTCGCGATCCGAACGACATGGGCCTGGAATGAAGTAATATCTGGACCGCGACTAGTGTTGAGGACAGAAGGAAAGAGGCGGAAACTAAACGTCATAGTTGATTACTTCTACTCACCAAGGTCTTCAGAGTCAGGCAAGAAGAAAGAAGGGATTGGAGCAAAGATGCCAGGATTCAAAGGACGAGTGAAGGATTCATGGATGCCGTTTCCTCCATTCTTTATTTTGGCGGTCATTGCGATGAGGATGAAGAATTGGAGTTTGAGCCACTCCGAGGTATAAACCTTGTAGCCTACTTGGGCAATCTTGATTCTTGACTGACATCCTGCATGGTCACTCTGAGGTCACAAACGAGACCAGGCAATAATGTTTGGTCAACATTGGTCATTGCATCGGGTGCTCTACTAGTAACTTGACAAACAACACTTTGAGGAGTTCAAACTGCATGTTTTTATGCAAGACCCTGTAAACGAGAGGTGCTTTCTTTTTTTGTGACTGGACAAGAGTCACAATCGGGCTGACCGAATATGACATATGTTTCTCACGATATTTCGTTCACTTCGATTATATACTTTTTGTATTTCTATACCATATTTCTGCAATGCGCATTGAAAAGTGCTATTTTTGCTCTACGAACGTATATCCTGGACACGGTTAGTCAATGTCCAACGGAGGTTATCTTCCTCTCACTGATAGGAGTTTAGGGTCTGCATTCGTAAGAAACGATGCCAAAGTCTTTAGATTCTGCACATCAAAGTTTGTTTCAATCTACCTAAGACGTTTGTCTGTTCATTGACATTGCAGCGTCCTAGATGTCATAAGAACTTCAAGTGAGTGCGGTATTTTTGCACTGCCTTTGTCCAAAGTCCTCATTTCTCTTAGAATGAAACGGAATCCACGAAAGGTACGGTGGACGAAGGCTTTCCGGAAAGCGGCGGGCAAGGAGATGACTATAGTGAGAAGCCCTTTTGAGCACAGCTCCCTATACTTTGTCTTACCAGTTTGCGCCAGGATTCGACCATCGATTTCGAAAAACGAAGAAATGTACCTGTCCGTTACGATCGCGAACTCGTTCAAACCACACTCAAGGCCATGAAACGAGTAGGGGAAATCAAGAGGCGACGAGAACATGCTTTCTGGAAAAACAGGTGAGTTGTTCCTTAGCTACTGTATCTCACATGCTCAAACAAAGTTTTGCTCTTAGAATGGCTGCAAGTCGAGAGAAGCAACGAGCACATCGCAAAAAGACTCTGGACGCTGCTAAATCTTCAGTCAAACTCATCGAACCAATGTCTGTCGAGTCTCTGGAATCTGCCAAAGTTCGGGAGAAAATCAAGGTGCATACAAAAACCAGGATTGCTCTAGTGCATGGCGAAGGTCGGTCAATGGGCATGGATATCGATTGATCATGTAGGATTCCTGCAAAGTTTCCTCGTTGCTTTGCATATACGTCGTTATAATACAAAATGGATTTATGTTGGTGTAAAAGCACAAATGCAAAAGAAAACAGTAGTACCCATTCATTGAACATGTTCGATGTTGAGGATAACCGATGCTTTGAAAATTCAGAAGGGTCCAGTAAAAACGGTTTCCACCAACTCCACCCGTTGGACCATAAGAATCTATTCAATTACGAGGCGTAAATCAGCGATGCTTGTACTTCGCCTCGATATCGTGTCGAATGTTCGGATCCAAAGAGTTATGAAGGCCCAGCAAAGTCTTGCTGACGGCTTCACTCGCACCAATCATCGGTTTCAATACTGCAATAGGTACTGCTCGGATGACGGAACGTACGGGGCCCTGAATCTCTCATTAGTTATGAAACAGGTAGAGCCGTCACTTATAGACTCGCCTCATTCCCCGACCTCTCGTAAACTTCCATGGGAACAGCCAGTATTGTTTGCGCAGCAGAATTGAAATTTCTCTGCAGACTCTTATACGCAGACTGCATCCCTTCTTTGATGTCCACCGGCTGCTGAGCATATTTGCTAATCGAATCTAAGGCTTCGTCGCTTGCGTTGAGTCCTCGTTGCATGAACTCGTCTCCAAGGACGGGAACTTGGAGGGTTTCCGTGGTAATTGGATGTTTAAACTGACCCCCGAGAACACCTTCTGCCTGCTCGAGGATAACTTGTGTGCCTGTTGCTAAACGAGCGCCCAGCTTGATAGCTTCCATGGCGGTCGACTTGACAAATGCAGTTGTTCCCTTCTGCACTCCTCGAACAATCCTTCCATCTTTTTTGTACTGCGCGATGGGTAGCAGAACGAGGTCGGCGACTCCGGAACCGACATTGACAACAGAGCGGATGGGAGCCACACCAGAGATGACATCCACCAGTTGCGTAGCTTTGACATCTGGTGTCCAAAGATCATTCAGCATGTCGAAAAGTCGCGGCCATCCGGTAATCTGAATAAGATAAGTTGAGAAGCAATCGAGTTTGAATACGTATAGGACACACCCCATTCAATGTAATATGACGGAGAGTCATCTCTGCGCCGTCGAAGTGGAAGAAGTTCATGAGCTCGATTGTTCGACCCTCCCGTAAAGCTCTGTAATCGACGCGGCGAGGCTTGTAGTCGAGTTTGAGATCGACAGGGAATATTTCTGCAAGTTCTGTGGAGAGGATCTATGAACATTCCCTGATGCTTCACTGTTTCACGTACGGAAGTAAATATCTCCGTCATCGGACTCCCCAGTGGCAGTAGGAGCAGCATTAGGGTCCTTGAAACTGAAGAACTTTTTAAGGAAGTCAAGTGCGTCTTGATCAACGTATAGCCGGAGAGGTAGAATTTTTGCCTGAGATTCTCAATGAAGGAAGTCCAAAAGTTTGTCAGGTAGAAAATAGGCAACTCACCCGTAATCTTGCCTCCTCTGACGGGTGACCGGGCACAGGGCGAACGCTACGAAGTTCTACTCGAACCATGTTGGAGTCTGTCTCTCGAACATTACCACGCGAATCAGAACGCAATTCGGTCAAGAACTTCTTCCAGGTGGAGGTCTTGATGTGATCGAAGATTTCAAGATCCTTAACGGTAGCAAAGATTCTCGATACGATGGGTTCGTCCGGTCGATATTGGTCTACCTCCGCATCTACTCCTGACAGCCGGAATTCGAGACTAGGGCCTCTTGAGCGAGTCAAGCGTTTCCCATGGACCCGAGCTGATCTGGTTCGAGGCTTCGCAGTAGCGGGTGGTCTGAGTGACTGCCATGAACTTTGACTTGTCGTCTCAATGTCATCCTTCAATTCTTCATCAATGGCGGCAATGAGGGCTCCGGGTTCGAGGTCGTCGACGTCTTGCTCTAAGCCAATGTAGACAGAATTAAAGAGAACTGTACTCGTCTCTTCGATACTGGGATCTTGAGTTTGTCCGCTCGCAACGAGTTGTCTAATTTTTGCTAATCGCCGCCGCATTTCCTTGACTTGGTCTTCTATTGTTTTACGAGTCTTGGCCCAATCATAGCCATCGTATAGGAACAGGGCCACGTCGGCATTGTGCACTCGAATCTGGAGAGTAGTCGCCCCAATCCTAGAGCGATGATATGATCAGCGGAAATCGAGGCGGAAATCTGAAAAGAAAAATCACTCTGAAGTCTCATGAGCAGCATCGGGAGGCAAAGTATCGAAATAATTCTCAACAATGTGAATACCCTCGGGGCGAAGAATCTTGATGGTCTCGCCACCAACTTTGGATATAATACCAGTTTGTTGGGCGCCAGGAATAGGTGTTACCCGACCTACTTCTGTCTCTCCAACATCGAACTCATCCAAATCATCATCACGAAGTTCGCGAAGACCTGCTGCTGTGCCAAAGGACTCATCCAGATAGTCCAAGTTCGTGGGGAGGTCGTCACTAATCATGTCCGGTGCGGGACCAACTTCAGGGACTTGTTTGAACGCATGTTCATCCACCGCAGCTGAAGAAGCAGGTCAGTCGGACATTATTCCACTCATTTGAGAGCTGGACCTACACATAATCCCACGCTTAGATGATGATTGTTCAGATATCATGGTGGGTCCTCGCTTCGGCTTTAGCGCTCTATTTTTTCTCGTGAGTATGATCGCTGTGGGCCCTAAAACGTATCACGTACTGCTCATCGACAGTAGGCTTAAAGGCTGAACCCAAGTCACTGGAAAACGCAGTTACTGCTGTCAGAGAATCTGCACATAAGTGTAATCGAAGGCCGATACGGTCTATCACCACCTAAAAGTGAAAAGTCAGTGTGCTGATGGAAGAAGTATAGAAGGTGCGCTTCGCACCCGAGTATCGGGAGATTTCGTAGCATTGGTGTTCCTGGCATTCATGTCCATATTTTCAATTTCTGCAAGCAAAGCATATCCAGTTTCCTGCAAACGTCCATGAGTCTCAAGAGTACTTATCCGACCATAGGACGAACCTTCCAGTATGAAACTCCTACCGAAGTAATCTGAGCTTCAGCCCCAGCGGTACAGTCAGAAAGGTCATCAACGACAAGAAGCGCGAGAGTAGGGACAGATAGATGGAACGACGAGTCTGGAGACTCCCCGACGATATCGGTCGAGAAATCCAAGGCACCAACGTGGAATACCATAGCGCCCGGATGATGGGGTGCTAGGGCACGTATTGAACTATCCATGATCTTGAGAGATATACGTGTTCGTTCGCTTGGAATGACTGACTCGAAGGCCTGTGAATGAAACGTCTATTAGCTTCATCAAGATAACCCTCTCACAGTACATACACCTGGGGGAGCCTTGACAAATCGTCCTATTTCCGAGGCCCAACTAAAATCGGGATATACGTTGTACGTGAGACCCCATAATGTGAGCTTTATCCTTGTTTCTTTGGCCGTCGTCTCAGGCACAATCAAGGACGTGAAACGAAGCTTCAATACCGATTTCGGAACGGATAACTATAAATTCACAAGGTAAGTAATATAGAGATGACGTTTGGAAAACATTGATCTCTACCAGACTGCGAGGCGTGGTCAGAGACAAAAATATTTCCGTTGACCCAGACGAAGTAGTGTCTGCCACTGTCAGATCCATCACCCCAAGGGTAAGAACAGTCTCGTCCTATAGATGCACCATTGGTTATTGATAAGACAAAGGATATATGAAATGATAAATACTTTTCCTTCAGGCATTAACTCCATCAAAACATCCACATCTGAGGCAATAATGTCAAACGGCCGAACGATTGTAGACCATTCTTTTTCCCGAGGAAGCATGATTCTGACAAACGCTGCAGAGACTCGTCACTAAATGATAAGTGACATGCAAGAAATTTCCTACCTTCAGATATTGCAACTTTTATGACAGTCTCACTAGCTGCGTCTCCGCGACTTGCACTCAACCCACTCCCACTCCCACTCCGCGACTTTGCGAAAAATCGACTGCCAATGAGACTTGTATCTCTACTGTCAGCCCTCTCTGTATCTGAATCACCAATGGCAGTACCAAAGGACCGCTCCACGAGTTGGGCGGCATCGTCTGCCCAATATTGCAGACCATCAAGAACGGATTTAGAGATATTAACGTGAACAGAAGGGATGTCCACGCTCAGTGCGAGTGTGGGAATAGTCGGGATAGATGAAGACATAGAAGGCGGAGTGGACTTTGTGAGAGTTATGCGTGGTTGCATCGGCGAGAGTAATGTATTACTCGAACGAAGTTCGTCGGAGACATCGCTTACAGAATTCAGCGGGCCAAGAGAAAGAACGGTAGTGGCCTTGCTTCCCTCGACTAGCGAGTTGGCGATCACGATTCGTCTGCATTCGGCAGCCAATAGCACGTTCCCACCTGAGCCTTCCGGGGTGTGTAACGTTGCTGGCGGCAACGGGTAATCCAACACCGAAAACCTAGGTGGAGGTTTTCCTGGTGTAGGGCCTGTGGAAAGTCTGATATCATGAAAATCTAGGACGAAAGCCCCTGAACGACGTGGACGCCCGGGTGGACAGGGACACCTAATTTGAAGTCGGACCATAGGCAGTTTGATCCAAACATTCGACTGTGTCCCCCGTCTTCTCGTTCGACGCTGAAATAATGGTTTTCAGAGGCAAGAATGAGACAACGGGATGAATTGGACATCGACAAACCTTCCGTGTTGACCCCCCCTTAAGCACATCATGGTGTGCACCCCCACGTTCTTTCACTTGGTAATCAAGCTCCAAATCCAGGTCCTCCAAAACCAACTTCTCCAGCCGTTGTCTCTCCTTCTCCCTTTCCCTCTGCCGCTTCCGGTCATCGCGCTCGTATGGCGTAGTAGGCGGGGTACTCTTCTCATCCTCACTATGGACCTCGTCATTGTCACTACCTTCCTCGTCTGCCCTCGTTGGTCCGTTGGTTAAATCTGCATCAACCTTAGGCCCAACGATTTCTTCCAAAAACGCCAAGGCGCCATCCTCACTCAATGCTTGACCAAGATCCACAAAGAGATGCAATGGCACAACCTTCACCTCCACCTCCTCGGCCGCAGGAGATTTACCCTTTTCCCGTTCGGATGAGGACGACGAAAAAACTCTCTTGACAGTTACCAAGATTGCGGGAGGGGGCGACGTCTGCGTTGAATTTCTATCGTCAACATGGCCAACTTCGACTTCCTCTGGGGAGCTTGATGCAGGTGCAACCTGAATTTGGCTGTGACGCTGGGCATGTCCGTGTTTACTATGTTTATGTCTGAGTTTGCTCCGCCACAGAGAGATCTTCATCCCGTTCTGCCGATGCTTCTCGTCCGTCCAATCCGAGACATCAAATATGGGGAGTCCAAGATATCGCTCGGGCTTCACTGTGGGATCAGGGTGAACGTGGGTAGATGGGTACTGTGTGGGGAGGTGATGGTCCGTAATCAGGAGAGGTAAGGCGAAGGGGCCAGTATCAAGCTCTGGAGCCTGGGAAAGGGTACGATGGAAGGCAAACAGCGAGAATTCGCCTAAGGAAAGATCAAATGATACCGAGCTGGCGTCGATGCTCGCTGTCGTCGGGGAGGGCCTGGCGCGCGTTCGTGATCCAGCAGATGCAGAGGATATAGTCGGCAACACTGAAGCAGATAGACTTTCAAGATGTAATCGCACGTATCCCTGGGGAAGACGAGGAGGTACCAATGGCCGGGTAAAGAAACTAGACTTCGACACGTCCCCGCTGGTCTCTTGTACTGTGTCTGTCCGGGACATATGGGGTAAGGCAAGCACAACAACACCGCGAACTTTTACAGAGGCTTCAAGTCCTAGTCCAAGTATTGATGTTGACGAGGGACCAGAATTAAAATGTGTTTCCGTCGTAGTTCCAGTCCTAGGTTGATGATGCGATCCCCAAGAGTCTAACAGATCTAGAACACCCCGAATGTGCCACGCGCGGAGTGCACAAGCTACTACGCCGGTGGTCAGCGAAAATTGGAGGTTTTCACTGGTGTGGTCTAATTCTCTCTGGGACACATGCGAGGAATGTGGTGATGAGAGTTCTGGTTTGGTAGGCTGAAAGCGACCAGGTGGAGGGGTCGACAACTGAATTAAAATAGGCTCCTCACCAAATGAAAGGATAAGTTCATCTTTGGGTACCAGCTCAGTCTGATTGGCCTTCGGCTCTGTATGAGACTCGAGGAGACGCAAGTCTTCACGGCCACCACAACTACCAGGAGAACGTGTCCTGCTCCTGCTAAGATTTTGACTGGGACTCCGAGATCTTCTGTTGTCTGCAACAGTGGGTGCAGTAGAGATGGCACTTTGGTACATACTGCTGGCTGCCGAACTCGTGGGAGACGTCGGTCGTGGTGGGAGGAAGGCAAGCGATTGAGACATCATAAATTGAGTGTCCTCATCAATGGAAGATGACGATGATGTCGGAGAAACAGACCGTGGGCTATGATGTAGAGAGTGACGTGCAAGACGCGACGAGGAAGGAGAGCTCGGGGACGTCGGCGATAGCGTCGCCGGTGTAAGTGGTGAGGTAGAGGGTAGAATTAGAAGTGATGAACGCAGATTGCACGTTGCGAGAGTTACACCTGAGATAGATACTGTTCGAGTTTCCCCGTGTGATAGTTCATCCTCCTCATTAGTGTCTTTGCATCTATCCGACACTCTGACTGCCGTTCGGTAGCGAATTTCGGGGATGGAGATAGTAAAGCTAGTATGACCAGGATGTACGAGCGTTATCTTGGTGTTGACGGCATCAAACTCGAATCTAGCAAGAAGCCGCTCGATAAGGCTGGCAAAGATAGAGACACCAGCCGGATCGAGGTCTGTATAGAACTGTTCATCTTCAGGAGTGGATAGAAACGGGTCTAGACTTCCTGGAACGTTATGTTCGCCCGATGTTGAGTATATGGAAGAAGCAAGTTCGGGATGGAAAGATTCCCGAAGGGTAGCTTCTTCCCGAGGTGTCAGCTCATCATGAATGAAAGATTCAGCAACCGACGTTACGGATTCAGTGAGATTCGTGTTAGGATGTTGTGTGTGATTCGATGCAGGGAGAAGATGGAAGGTAAGATGGAGAGTATCGAGGGAGAAACCAAGGGTGGAGGTGAGTGGATTTGGCCAGGGAATCCGGGCGGTAGCAGAAGATATGGAGCCATCGTGTAATTTCACAGGAAGCCCGGATAAAAGTGTATTAATCGCCTATGTGCCATTAGTATACCCCAACGAACAAGAGGAACTATGGACTCACTTCGTTATCTAACTCGAGGTTGCTGACCTGGACATATCCGGAACCAATCTGAGTGTCAATTTGATGAACATCAAGTTGGCCTGGTTTAAGTAGATGGCCGAGGGTTTTCTTCAGCACGAATGAAACAAATCGTCCTTGAATACTCGACGGAAGGGCAAAGTTAATTGACGGGAGCCCTGGAAGCCATGATGAATACCAAGACGACATTACGACATGAAATTCCTGGAAGATGGAAGCAGCCCTCCTATGCCTTACCCTGTGGATTAGGTGGGTGGGGTTGCAATCGCTGGACAACGGTGGAGCACCGTGGTCCCATGCCAGTCCGAGTCACGGTAATCGATACTGTCACGTGATCTTGACATGCGACCAATGTAAATATTTAATATCTTATGTAAACTCAACTTAAACTTCAAGTTGGTCACTGGTGTCGGACAACCTTTTCTAACTTAGATGGCTCATCACAGGCCGGAAACCATTGGGATACGTAACACATCATTGTTGCAGCTTGCTACTGAAAATGGAAAGGTGTGGATCCTTAAACTGGTTCCATTTATTTTCATTGGTTTGACTACGCCCTGATTCCGTTTATAGCAGGCCGGTACGCGATCGTCATTGGACATTTGGACTTCATCGGGCGGGTACTGTATACTGCTTACCGACACTATTTTTCTTTTCAGAGTTGGTGCATCTGAGATTTTATAGACTATAGACATTGATTTACATGTAAACCCGAAGCAATCCTTACTGAAGAGCTCTCCGTACACAGGTCTCCGTTGTCAGAACCATCTGTAGGAAGACCATGGCGGTAAATTGTGTACTTGTGCATCAACGGCGGCAACCTAGCAAAATCAAGAATTTCATGCATTCGCATTGTAATGCGCATCATCAATTGTTGTATAGATATATCCTTCCTCCAGTAGAGATTCGATAGAACTTCTATCAAGCACAATAAGCTCGAACAGAAATGAAGTGTATTCGAGAAATTCAACTCACGCAAAATCTTTTAGACTGAACCGTTGCCGGGTTTTCACCGCATTGAGGATCACCCTCATATGCACCCCCTCCCACTCCCTCCCATCGTCCTCGTTGGGATAAATGGAGGAAATTGGGGAAATATTTTGTATACACAGTATTATATCGCGTTGGAGGGTAGTCAAATGAGAGTATGGGTCTCGTCTTGCGGGTGAGTGAGCTGGGTCGGGATGCTTGGAAGATGGGGGAGACTGTGGTGTGGGAGACGAAGATGGGGGTTCCATTGCAGGACTCCTGGGACGATGGGCACGAGTTACCTTCTCAGACGACGAAATAGAAGATATGGTAGGATGCGCATTTGGATAGTTAGTCGAAATGTCAATGTGAGCACTCTTTGTGGATATCCTGTGTGATGAGCGGGTGTCATAATCAACTGTATTGCTGAGATTCAAAGGGCCAGATACGGAGGAACCTGCATGGGGTTGGCGCTGGTTTGTCGAAAGACGTGAAGCAGAAGAAGGAAACCCTTGGTCAGTGCTGTCGGGTCTGCCTTTGCCCTTGTCCATGGCTTCAATCGTTGGGTCATCAGAGACGGTACTGCAAATCCCAGCTGTGACAATCGAGCTTGGTGTAAAGGGCTGTGGGCGAAGCCGCGAAAGTGGTGCCGGACTGAGATTGGTAATAGGCAACCGATTGGGCTCAGAGACTGGAAGGAACGGAGGGGAAGCTTTGGGCAAATCCTGACCAATTTCAGTGATATCACGGCCATCATTTGGTTGCCCTTGCGACTCGCGGAGAGGAGTCTTTGTGGATTCCCTAGGCTACAGGTTCAAGACGATGTTCAGTCAAATACGTGTTCGCGTAATGCGTTGTGCGGTACGCACTGGAGGGCCACGTTCGTATGTCAAAGTGTCCACTATTGCGTGAAGAACGTGGTGATATGGCTCATGTGCATCTGCGACCTGTTGTATATGATCTACGACGAGGGAATTAAAACCCTGCCATCGCGAGAGCACCCCGACTACTCGTACGTATGCGAGATCACTACGTCGAACATAAGTAAATGTCATTGTAAAAAGAGACACGGATCCAAAGCTCACCTAAATTCAATCTTGTTCTTCTCTTCGTCTGGAATATCCCTGTGAAATTGGCGGGCTTTGATCCGCCCAGTGCCATCTTCCAATTCGAAATCGTTCCACGTCGAGTTGGGTTTCATTGAAATAACATTCGCGACCGTCACGACCTGTCAGTGATGCACTGGCAGAGGTGAGAATATTTTCAGGAGGTCCCAAGGAGTAAGCTTGCCTTCAAGGCTTCCTTGCCGTCGATTGTGAAGTTGGCTGTGGTGTGAGCTTGGATCGCATTCAGCATTTGACCTACTGTGACGCGTCGGATCGCTCCATCTACGTCGTAGGACACTTTCTACAGTACATTCGAGCGATGGAAATGAGACTAGCCATCTTCGTGAGTAGACATATGGGCTGACCTGCTCAGATGTAGTTTTCGAGATCTGGCAGTGAATGTTTCCAACGTCGCCGTCAAGACGTTGGGTGCCTGCCCCATTCTCATTGTAGGACCCATCTGCCATCACGTTTGTTTACTGAGAGGCTGTAAGCCAACGTGAAGGTCAGTGTGAAGATTCCCGCTCGGGATTGTCAAATACTCATCATGATGATCAGCTGCCGACATCCGACAGATAAATGTGTCAGCAATCACTGATAGTTATACCACAGTTCAGGTTTAGGGAAGAAGGTAAGCCCAATTGTAATAATTGTCCAGAGATACACCAAAGCGTTAAAGTAAGGAAGTACAACGACAAGCCCAATCAACGGGAAACATTGAAATGAGAGTCATCAATGGTGCTGAACACATGCCCTTCGTCCATCAATTGATCGAGAGCATCACTGGATAATAAAGATCAGGGCGTGAAAAAGACAGGAACCGCATTTCCTCACCTTAGCTTGTTGGCGTCCCCACCAATCGCACGAGCAATGGCTGCAACATGTACACCTTCATCGCTTGGTGGTTGGTCGAGGATGATCTTAATGATGGAGCGTTGCATTGGGGGGAGGTGGGCGAATTCATCGTTGATCCCGACTGAATGTGACTGTGTAGTGTAGGCGGAAGTACCCGCCTGCCCGCCAGCAGGCACGATTATCTGCTGTTGTGCTTGGCCTGGACCAGGAGGCTATGGATAACAATTTGAAAACGTGCTCACAAAAACTAGTGCGTAGATCAAACTGACTGGCCCTCTTTCAAAGATGAGGTTGACAGTAACTGCCTCCAGAATATGGAAATATAGTTCGTGAACGTCCTTTGAAGCACGGATATGAGTCGCGTTGATATATCGTTTGGAGCCAAATGTTTTGAGGGTGCCTGTCACGCGGATATACGCTCGCTCTCTTTCAATCAGGTTAGAAAACGGAAAACTGAGTATTAAGGTGGACGTACTCAATTCCTCCCCATTTCCCTGCGTCTTCTTCACCGGTAGAGTCAACCCAATGACGAGCCTCCATACGTCCCGTACCATCATCAATCCAGTAGACGCAATTCGTTGTCTGCACCTGGATGGAAGCAACTTGCCCGACGACTGTTACCTGAGGTCTGAGATGTCAGGCGACCTCACAGGATTTAGACTAGAGTCACATGCCTGGCCAATTTCTGCATCATCGACCATCCATTCCGCATCTGTATGGGCTTGTGTAGCTTTGATGAGTTGTGCAATGGTGAGGGGTCTTATGGAGTGAGAGGCCTCGCTCCTCTACCGAATTATAACGTCAATTGATGGAGCCTCGGGCAATTCGGGTGAGGACTAACGCGTATTCCACCGGGGCTCCCACTTGCGCTGTAAGGCGAACCTCCTTGTAAATATCCGCCGCCGCCTCCTGCACCACCATTCTGATAGTAAGGGTTATTTCCGTAGTCGTTAACTGTCTCGCGTTGTCAGGGATCTGTGGCATTATAACTGACGCTCGACAACATACATTGGCTCATTGACGCGTCAATTAATCTTCGGAAGGCTGAGAATATACGTGTCAGAGACTCACAGTTACCGTGCACAAGAAAAACCCGTTATGTGGAATTATGTTGACGCGTCACGCGCTATTTGGCTTGCATACACAACCAAATTTGAAAATTGCACAAAGGAAAATAATTAAATCAACGATCACGGGACCTGTTTCAATTTCGAGTCACATTTTTTCCCACTAATTTTGGTGATGAAGATGAAAGGCGTTCATAACCAAACTAGGTTTAGATGAGTGGAGGTACTACAAATCCTACAGAACATGATGTTGAACGGTTACATGTGCAGGGAGATAAAGATTAGTGCGTATAAGTGGTGCACACCCGCGCAATCCCCTTGCCTACTCCTTCCACCACCTTTTTGCGAGCGTCGGTGACCTTTTTGGCAATCCCCAACAAAAATTCATGATCGATCTGCCTTTAGGTGTCAGGAACAACGAATAATGAAATTCCGATAGCATTAGAACTCACGTCCGACTTCACGATGGTTGCACAGGCATCAACAAAGGACTTTCGACGCTCAGTGGTTCCTTCTTGCTCGCTCTTCTTCACCAGCTGCGAGGAAATCTCTCGCAATATGGAAATGGCATTTGCGCGAAGATCCTTCAAGCTTTGGACCAGCTGTTGCAGGAAAGCATATTTGGTCAAACAAGGATGGAGGAAAGAATGGATGTAATACCCACAGCACCGAGTTTGTGAACCTTCACTACAGAGGGGGATTTGAATCGCAAGGTCTCAATCACGAAGAGAACGAAGGCCTATTGCGTTTTTATGATAAGTCGCCCAGTTGCCAAATGAGCACTTACCTCCTGAACAAGGGTCGCGACATGTAAAGCTTCGGACGGCGATGATTTATCTTTAACCTCATCGAATCTTCTCTTCATCTCTACAAGAAACTACCTGTCAGAATGGGGGAGAAATGTCTGAGGACTGAAGGCACTATCGAAAAATTGCGAAACGAGCTCGGGCGGCTCTTTCACTGGGGGCGCTTCTTCCTTCTTTCCATTCCCATTAGTGGATGTCCCATTTTGAGGAAGTCTGACGCCTTTCAATGGATGGCCAGTTTTAATCTCGGTTTGCTTCGCCGCCTCCGCCAGCACAACAGCAGGGGGTGGTCGAGCATGGTCATGATATGGTTCGAGCCATTCGGCTAGAGCACTGCCGTAGTCCACCAATGAGAGTTCGTCCCAGGTCAACTACATGAAAAACCAAGTTAGCATTGGTTTTTTGATCATCTACACTGTGTGTACTTCTTCTAGATCTGCTTCCTTCCTCTGAAGTAGACGCTCTCTCAAAGGAAGCCGGTTCTCGGGATTAGAGCTTTGTTTCGGTCTGTCTCCAATTAGGAGTTTTTCTTCCACAGTGTCATCAAGATCACTAGCTTGCTGAAAAGCTCTGATGTATAATTTGAGGAACACCCAGAGCCAGCCTAGCTGAGAATTTTGTAGCGTTAACAAGGGTTTGACTTGCGTGAGGCGGCGTGATATACCCCTTCAGGCTTCTTGAACAGCAGGGTCTGCTGGTTAAAAGTGGCTTGAGTCCTTGGCTGATAATTAGGAAGAATTTCGAAATCACGATTATCGTGGTGGACTGCGAGATTGAATTAGTACAATTCCAAGTCATCCAAATATACGCTTACATCGATCAAAAATGAATTTCAGCTCAATGAGTTCCATGTCAATTATGTCGGAGGAAATCAGCTCGTGGCTGATTCGCATGCGAACATGTTCCATTTTTACCATGTCTCGTTGAAGAGAATTGTCGAGTCGATCTTCGAAAGCGATGAGTTCAGGTATCTACCAAAACGGCTAAATAAACTGAACAGAGAAGCGAATGAACATACGGAACCTGAGAATACTTTTCGGAGGTGAATGCTCGAACGACAAAGTCACCCGTCTAAGTAATAAACATTGAGAATGTGCGTTGTAAGATTGCAAAGCTTAATTTCACCTCCTGAGAGTTGCTCAAGTAAATCTGACTTGATTCCAAACATTCGGTGGCTAAGGTCAAATCACCCGTTGCAGCAAGGGAATAGGTCGATGCGCGGGAAAGAATGAAATGTGAGAGCGTGTCATGCTGAACTTGTTTGATTTGCATGGCGCGATAATGTTCTAATGCCAAGGAGGGTGCGCCTGTGAAATAAAACGTGGTCAGAGTGAACGCAGGAAGTCGCTCAGTCAAGTTGGACTATTCGGTAGGAGAACCGTACCCAGCAAGCGGTAGATCCGGATGAGCATTAATCGAATTTGAAACGATTGTTTGCTTCTCGTCAGTGCAAACTCCAGGAAGGCTACCGCATTATACAAGTAGTGTTCGTTGTTAGTTAGTTTCCACAGGCTGACAAAGACATTTCCCGCCAAGATGGCGAGATCGTCTGCAGGTTGCAGCTCAGTTGCGGGCAGCTCCGCCCCCAACTTGAGGCCTTCGTAGTATTGATCGGTGTAAAGCGCCGCACGAGTGGATTCCCTTTCGACAGTGAGTTGTGAGTCTGATAAGTCATGGCGCAAAATTTTATGGATATTGGTTAGTCGACGAAGGTCGTTGGATGTCGTCTGTCAAAGAATCTGTGGTAAAATAACGAGAATGATCCCCGAAATGGCAGGAACTCACGAAAGAAGGTGAGTAGGATTCTAAGATGACCGTCCACCTCGATAGATCGTCATCTCGAAGTCCGAGATAAGGCTTGAGGTCCTCAAAACAACATGCTTTATCACTGATATTTTGGAAATATCGTTCCATCAAGTTGACCATTTGTGCTTCATCTGACATGTGTAACAAATCAGGGATACAATCAGCGTAAAGGGCGAGACTACCGACCTGTTGATAGTCCATGGATCCGTGCCCGCTTTTCTAGCTCCAACAAAGCCAATAATGCTGAGCGATCCTTTTTCCCATCCTCCTCTGCCAGTCGGGTGAAGAGGTCTCGTGTCCTTACGATATTTTCGGAGCATTCCATCCTCACAAATTCATTGGCCTCTGGAGACACACCGTCCTGGGAGATGGCGATGTATGAAAAAGTGGCATCAAGCACCGACAGAAATTCCAGCCAGTTTCGGTCACTGTCCCAAAACCAATTAAGATACGACTGGGCTGGGTTGCAGAACACCGCCACTCACTTCTTTTCTACCATCTGCAGCTCTGCTTGCTCTCCTTCTTCTTTCAATAACCCTCGTAGGCGCCAGATATCGCGTCTGATTTCATTACATGACAAACTGGTAGCACATATGCTCTTGCCAATATCACTGCTAAGTAATTTGTGTGCTTCATCGAAAAGGCCCAGCTCCCGAAGTATTGAGAGGTGCAGATGAAATCGATCAGCATTGAGATACGAAGGAGTTGGGGAAGAAGTTATGAGTCGATGAGCGAGCTTGTATAGTAGGGTACGCATGTTAGGAAGTGTTGCTGTATCATTCGCCTTGCACAATGAGGGAACTCAGATGCAATCGAGAAATGGCTCAAAAGGAAACGAACCTGAAGTATGGTGCTTATTACACTCCAATACAGGTAGCGATCCTCCTGAAAATGTTTATGCATTCTCGTTGCAATCTGCCAGAAAGCATGGATAGTGGTTAGAAACATAGACAACACAGGTTCTTCCCATTTCTGCATCTACGGAAGGACGAGATTGTAGCATTTAATATTTGCAAATATTCTTGCAAAGCTACCACGCCTCCCAAAGAGGTTATAAACAGATGCCGATGAATCCAATAAGATGTCGCCACCCTCCCAAGGTAAGGGCGTATTACAGAACCTCCTGACCGGAATCAAATTACTTTACCTGTTGAGCTGATTTCCAGTGTCCTGCACGAACATTCGCAAAAAAAGTCTGCGCGCCGAGTTCTTCGTTGGTCGGCTGCTGCTTGAAGGCCTCCTCAAACATAGTGACCATGTCGACATCTAATGCATGCCAACTTCAGCTTCAAGACACGAAAGGCTCCCAGATTCTAGACGCACGGCGACCCAGTCCTCGAAGAACATGCATCATGGCCGTTAGCACAGAATCATCCGTAGGTTTTGAAGCAAGTACGTTGTCGCATAATACGAGTGATTCCTCTACTTTTTGTGATCGGACAAGCGCAAGAGCTTTCAGAGCCTGAATTCTGAATGTAAGCGGCCAAGTGAATGTCTAGACAATTCAGTCAATTCCCATACCTTGATCAAGTCATTTTTAGGGTTTTTTTTCAGTAGTTTGTTACAAGCAACAATCGCAGATTTATTCGACCCGGTGTCGAGAGCATCTAGAGGCATGTTTGAAAAGTTTTGAGTTCACAGAAGCTGTAGGGGCTGACCGTAGATGGGGCGTATTTGACGGTCAAGAGCAGTTGACATCAGTGGTAGAAGTTTTCCTTTCACTTCTCAGCAAAGACCCACAGAAGTAAAGCTGGAAGACAACAAAACCAACAGTATATAACCAGACGTAGGAGTACAAACGGATTTTTTTCTTGGTTGACCCTTGCCTTGCACGCCAAATTCCGATCCGTTCACAGCCGATCCGAATTGACATCACGAGGGCCCATTGATATTGAAACAGGTATTCACACAAAAGATCTGGAACGCTTTTATAATTCGTATCTAATTCAACGACAACGAGCATGGTGCCAGTATTGCTCTCTCGGTTAGTTCAAGTTCCCGAGTTTTTCTCCCGAACGGAACTCTCATCGTTCTGCAGTGCTCTTGACCCATTTTTGGGCATGTTCACGGGTATCTTCGCCTACTATCTTTACGAAACGAACCCTCGGACAGCCCTTCCTCCTGACCAGAGGCTCGCAGAGTTAGCTCGGTGGAAATGGGCAACGTATCAGCGTAACAGGGAGGAGAAATTGCGTATAATTGAGGCCTCCGAGTGACCAATACTACCCCCTTTGCAAGAATCAAGAAAATATTATCTGATATTGATGGTGGTATTGTTCTGTCTGAGTCTAGTGGAAGTCGAACAACAGTGGTGACAAGTTGAAGCTGAAGATCTATCTCAGACAGGGAAACCGAATGACGACCACTCGAGCAGCTCAACGATGGAATTGTAATGTGTGTCACCCGTCATTCATTCGATTTTCCAGCGGCCTCAGGCTACTATACGTCGGGCTAGTACGTGTCAACTTCAGCCATAGTCTACTCTGCTTTTTCATGTGGAATGTCAACCAGCATATATATCGTCACTGAATTGCTTATCCATTTTCAGCACGGAACAACCATCGTTTCTACCACGACTTCGACTGACCTCGGGCGTTCATCATCGTCGCCACCAATCACGCTGCTGATACACTTGGTCAATCTAGCCAAATCTTCAGATTGATATGACGCCATTCAGAGAGCCGTCTACTCTCTGGAACACTTTCCAGAACTTTCATACGGGTATTTGGGCACCTCATCAGCTACGACTATTTCTTGATACCCTTTGTCCGTTGGACGTTCGAACACTGCGCCCGATCCTAAACTGGAGCGTTTCCCCTGCGATTGGCGGGATGATATCGAAGTTGCATTGGCTTGGCAAAAGTCCGCGACCGTCATTCCTTGCATTCTCATCCTGCGCACTGTTCATGATATATCTTCTTGATTCGTGAGGGTGTTCCTATGTCGAGTGCAAACCCACAATATGTTTCTTCGTGCTCTCATTTGTTTCGTCGGACCTCCTGCGCTCTTCTTTGGAAATACCGCCCAATTTAGTCGCACCGTGTATGACAATTACCTCAGCCACGATCTGTTACTCTTCACCATTTATTGTGTCAGCTTTAGCGCGTCCAACGATGTTGTCTTAAAGACTGTCCCACATGTAGCGTCTGTTATCGTCTTCATTTTATAGGTGTTAGCAAGCACAAGAGCAGATCGGAATTGCGGGGCTCTAGAGATTTGCCAAGGGTGTTAAATCGGGCAGAGTCAAGACTTGAGATTTACTGTTCTATAACCTGGTTAAGGAACATGCATGATAATTTGAAATTTGAAAACGATGGATTAATGTACAGTGGGATTATTATTGAAGAAGATATCAGGAAGTGAGAACCAGTAAACAAGTACGAAGAATTGACGACAAGAATCCAGCGAAAAAGGACGAATCAAAAACATTGAGGACGAAAGCGCGTCTAGTACCCGCATGTACACATAACTTTCCTTACTGGTATTGAAGGACTGGAACACCTTTCGGGGGGTTTGCTTAGTCCTCACCTTCTTCAGGACCTTGTTCGACGCGCGTGTCCGCAGGCAATATTGCTTTGGCAATGCGTGTGTCACGTAATTTGCGCTGGACTGCCAGGGCGAGATCCTTAAGAGAATTGTTAGTTGGTTATACAAGCTACAAGGCACGAACATACGATGATGAGCGTGGAGAGTCGTCTGATTCTTCGTTGTCCTCCGACAACGTGATTGCCATCATCGAGAACCTGGCGCAGGTTGTTAATGGTGGTCTCCTCGACTTCATCGATAAGATACTGAAACAGTCGATCAGATGCTTGCTCCTCCAGAGAAAATAACAACAGTCACACACCAAGGGAGCTGCGGTGAGGCCGAAATAAGTGTCACTGTTGCGATGGTCGATGGTGGTCTTTAAAGATTGTCAAGATTGTCAAGTCAAACTCAAATAGAAGACTTGTTGCAGCTTACCATGAGTGGATCTACTTCACGAGACACGATAAATCGAAGGTAAGGATGATACCTCCGGCGGTAAGAATTGCGATACATGGGTAGTCGCAATGAATAATCACTTTGTCCGAGGACAAAGGCGAACGAGGGTAGATACGGTTCCGCTTGAGGACGAGATTTTATGAATGGCATACTCGGGGAGAATAAACAGGGAGAAAAGCGGGGGGTGGTGGTTGAAAAGAAGAGAAAATTTCCACGTTCGCCGTTTTAAAGCGACGGAGGTCCAGAAATTTGGGATTTGCAACGGGTTCTACATCGAATAAATTTCTGAATTGTGCACGGGGCGAACCTGAAACCGACAAAAAAGGGAACGAAGATTCCGACGTCGATTTGATCCCGTTTCCTTGGTCGAACAATCCACTCTCCGTTGAAAACGAATCGAACAGTGAAACAAGGAGAGGGAAGGCTCCGAGGACTAGCATAGAAGTCTGGACGACTGGCACGTCTGGAGGCAGCTTGGCACGTCGATTGGGGTCCGACTCTAGCGAATGACAGTCGATGGCTATCTCAGTCGACAGAACATTGCTCGCGTTCTTATACTGAGGCTCTTCTAGACAAGTAATGCCGGCGGATGAGAGCTTGACACCACTCTTCAAACATCTCCCGATCTCATATTGCGCAACACATTGTGGAGCATGCCAGAGAAATGACACGTCGATACCAGTCTCTCTCACTATGGCGTCAAATGACCCCAACACACGCACTACTCATCGTCCTGGAGGAAAAACAAAACAAAGACATATTTTTCCCTTTACTGCCCAACAGGACGATTTGCATGCGGAACCATTGGGAGGCGTGACCGTCAGTCACGTCACGTCACGCCACCCCTAGGCGAGTTGAAACATTATTTCAAACCGCTATCCTTGCGCTCAAATGAAGCCCTTCAAGATTAAATCACAAGAGTGTGACAATATGGCAGGATGATCCACTATCAAGTCCCTCCAGACCTCTTCGCAGAAAAACCGTCGTCAGCAGACTGCTCCCGCCTTCCCACTGGCAAAGGATGCAAGATTGGGCCCAAAAACACAACGGCAAATAATCCAGGTTATTGATAGCAAGAGCAAGAAACATACCTCAATTTCTGGGGATCAGAACAAGGGGTTTGTAGCCAGGATATCGTGAACGGGATAGCCTTCGGCTTGTCAACGTGCAAGTTGGCTTTCAAGATCGACGAAAGTCCTATTATGTCGGCCAGAAGATCCATCAAATCCAAAGGAAGTCGACTAAGTGCCGCTCGCATGTTTGGAGCATGTTGATTATTGCACTAGCGCCAACCCGGACGACGTCTTTTTGAAAGCCCTTCAATTTTCATTAGGCCAAAGGCCAGTGAGAATTGAGGTTGGCTTGTGGAGCGATGCTGCATTTGTTCCAGAATAAATCTGCAGGGTGGGACTGCCACAGCTTGTCGCAACAGGGGGCGAACAGGGGGCGAAATTTAATCCGTCGACTAGTAGGCCACATAGAAGACCAAAAGAGCGACAAGAACTAAACAAAGGCCAGCGATGAGACAAGGTTGATCGTCGGGGTAGAAATATCAACATCGTGGCCGAGGGACAAACAAAAGCTCGAGCACCTCCAGGTAATAAAGTCTACCCGTAATTGAAGACAGCACTCTTTCCCCATGCACACGGCTTTGATTCTTTTTCATACCCCTCATCGTTGCGGCCTCTCTCCTTCATCGCGGATTTTATACAATCCTCCTACCATCAGGTTGGCGTGTTCAACACACAGTGGAATCGGCTATCCAGCCGACGGCCCTACCAACCGCTCGGAATTTTTCTCGTTGTGGTTGGGGAGTTTCGAGAGAGCGGGATATCATGATATCACGCTGGAAGTTTACGGTGGGACACACTATCATCTTCTATGTCCTCATTCTTGTAATTACAATTGATTGCACCATGGTTCACGCGTTCACAATGCAGGGGCAAAACAAATCATTTCCGCTGAACCGCCATAATTCCTCCTCCGCACCATGAACCGCTAGGATGCATCAAACAAACCTTTCCTCATCACCGATTAGAGCAGCAATGTGCCAGCACTCCCGAAATTGTACGATTATTTGGGGGAGGCCCTCACGATCCATCCTGGGCCCGCAGAGGAAACCACGAGAAAATTGTCAGTTTCCTCCAACTCTGTTCAAAATCAGGATTTACTTCTGGCAGCGCTTCCTCACCCCATGCCATGAAATCACTTGGTAACCGACTGCGAAGCAGAATGTGAGCACGCTTGCAATCACGTATACTTAAATAGCGGTCTCATGTTGTACCCGAGTCGATCTCTATGAAATCAACCTCCGGTGACGAATTCCCTCCTTGCATCACAATAGACAATCATTTTCGACTCCGGAAAGGTTCGCATACAGACAGGGCTGTCTCTAGTCATCCTGATACTGATCGCTTGGCCGTGCAGGTCACCTCCATTTTGTGACTCACACAGTGAGCAAACATCATCCAAGATCATTACATTCCTGCAATATACGACTTCGAAAGTAGGGAGCAGAGCTGGATCTAGCTGAATCAGGGAACGTCGCTAGCTGGCCAAAAATCGTGGAAGTCCCGTCCATCGACGTTCGATATGGTATCGAGAATAACTTCCCCTCTGCGAAAACAGCACACTACCATGAATCGGTATTTCATATGAATTAATTGGTCGAGAGTAAGCGACCTGAATTTGACAAAGGTGTAGTCCCGATGTATTACCTGGAACAAGAATAACTACAAGCAATGTTGAGTCCACGAAAATAAGATTCGTGTCGGACAGTTTGATAACAGTGCGTACTATGATTTCCAATCTTGAAACCATGACAGAAAGCTTCAAGGGTGTTCCAGCGGGGTGAGAGGTTTTCGTGACAGGACAACACTGATACTGGCAGAGAAACACAATACTGTCTTCCGATAAAGTGTGACACAAAAGGTTGCAATAATAAAACACAAGGTGTTGGATGCACGATGGATTTCTGGCTATTGCCAGCCACTCGTGGAAACAATATGCTTCCAGCATTTGGACATCTTGAATGCAGGGTGGAACATGTGGGCCTCTTATCCTGGCGGTTCGCGTTCCGATCTAGCTAAACAATCCTAGCTTCGAAAGTCGTACTGCAGGAGACAAACGATCCTAAGTGACCATGAACCAGAACATGAAGGTAACTTGAATAGTTAAGAAGGGCTGAATCGAGAAAGTTCCTATTTGCATGCGAATCCTGCGGGAGTGGAATATAATTGGAGAGCTGTAACTGTCTTAGAGAACAGCCGTAGCGAAATCAAACCCGCGAAAGCAGGAAAGATGACCAAAGAATGATGAAAATGTCAACATCCTGAAGCCGCTACCACTCAGGATACCCTGTGCAGTTTCGAAATCAGACTACGCACGACAGAAAATGAAAGTGCGACCTGAACCTCATTTTCGGACCAGCAACTCCTGCAGCATGGACATCACTCCCGCAAAAACTGCTCTTTCACCCGTACTTAATCCGTCATCACTGCTCTGAGACTTGCACAAAGCAATGCCTACCACAACACTTCGTCGGTGGATCTCCAAAGGGCCGTCCGATTCCGCAGTCCACACTATTGTGGCTATCTGGGCCGCGTAAAGTGAATGTAGAATCTGCGTATGTTCCGAAGGCGCATTTCCAAATAAAGGCGTCAATTGGATAGCAGCAGGGGGGGCAGGGAGAGGTTGGACGTTAGGATGCGATGGATCTGGAGGAAGAGCAGAGAGAAGGGCGGTGGTGGCGGGAATTGTTGCTTGTATCTTTTCAAGGCATGTTAAGCATCTTGCAAGATATCCGATGTTGAATCAGATGCACCAAATTTCCAACTTTGCCCATCTGGGTAACAAGTACCAGAATGCGGTCTGCAAACGTTTGGAGGAGAACTTCCGTACGTTTACCGTCTAGGTCCTTCGATAATTGACAGGGGGGCACGATGGCCATTTCTCTTAGTAACTTGAAAGCGGTCAGTGCGGAAGCGGAAAGTCAAAAGTCATGTGGTGGGTTTGCCAGTGACTATAGTAATTATTTATTGTGTCTCCAAGTCTCGATTTGAACACATGTTCCATGATGTTAAAGCTGCATCAGCCTCACCTTCAAAAGGAAAGGCAAACTTGAAGGAGGAAAGTTATTGGCACGCAGGATGGTGGGAGTTTCATCCTCTCTTCGAACAAGCACAAAGGTATGTCTTTCCAACTAGTAATCGTCGACGTTCCTCCTCAACTATTCTCAGACCAGTGCAATGGTCTGGTTCTTCCACCATTTTCACCGGTCATCCTACACAACCATTACTCACAGCACACCACTTCTCCTCCTCCAAACAATTTGTTATTCC
>Ga0210387_10000662_pt1 | contig 24867 bp, 21 predicted proteins | sample IncBWC7OmetaG_FD_160108 | JGI IMG/M metagenome (GOLD analysis project Ga0210387, IMG submission 160108) | Forest soil microbial communities from Barre Woods Harvard Forest LTER site, Petersham, Massachusetts, United States - Inc-BW-C-7-O ...
GGATGCGCGCCTACAACCGGTCGCAGAAGCGCTCGACGAGCGGCGCCTGTTGCTGGAGACTGAGCCTAGTCAACCGGCTGTCGTCAGCTGAGGAGGAATGCGCATGTCGCTCACCGAGAAACGCAGCACGCACAAGGCCGCGAAGCTTGCGCCCGCTCAAATCGAAGCCCTGCTGCCACAAGTTGCGGGCTACCAGGTCGATGAAAAGCGCGGCGCGATCAGTAAGGCCTACTCGTTCCCCGACTTTTACGAGACGATCGCGTTCGTGAATGCGCTCGCGTACATCGCGAACCAGGAAGACCATCACCCGGATCTCGCGGTGAGCTATGACAATTGCAAAGTGAGCTTCTCCACGCACGACGCCGGTGGCCTCACGGAGAATGATTTCATCTGCGCGGCCAAGGTCAACGCGCTGATTCGCGGTTAGCGCTTTGGGCGCGCGCGGATTTTTTTGATGGTCACGCGTGCCACGTGGGCCGTCGCAGCCTTTCGGCGGCGTGCGCGGCTGCACGGCATTTGACGCCGAAGGCTGCGCCGTCCTGCGCTGCTCCGCGCGACCATCAATTCAAGTCGAACGGGGACCCAGCGCGCCGCTCGCGGTTCGCGCTTACGGTTCGCGCTTAAGGTTCGCGATAGAAGCGAGGCACGCGGCGCGAGATGTCGGTGAGCACCTCCCACGGGATGGTGCCGAGCGTGGTCGCGATTTCTTCGGCCGAGATGGCGTCCTGACCGAGCGGTCCTTTTTGAGCGCCGAGCACGACGCATTCATCGCCGACGCGCACTTCCGGGATCTCCGTTACGTCGAGCATGGTCATGTCCATGCTGACCGCGCCGACGACCGGTGCACGCTTGCCGCGTACCAGCAGCGAGCCGCGATTCGACAGCGCGCGGCTGAACCCGTCCGCGTAGCCGACGGGGACGGTCGCGATGCGGCTCGTCCGCGCAGTGCGGAAGGTTGCGCCATAACCGACCGGTGAACCCGCTGGCAGCTCACGCAGCGCGACGATTTCCGAGCGCACGCGCATCACTGGCCGAAGCTCGGGACATGCACCGAGAATGGGCTGCACGCCGAACAGGGCGATGCCGGGACGCACGACATCGAGCCAAGAACGCGGGCTCTTGAGCAGCGCGGCGCTGTTGGCAGCGTGACGCAACATTGGCGTGATGCCCTCGTTACGCAGTGCCAGCGTGGCCTGTTCGAACAGGTCGAGCTGGTGCTCGATGGATTCGGTTTCGACCGCGTCAGCACAGGCAAAGTGCGTCATCAGACCCTGAAGCCTCACCTCGGGGCAGCGATGCAGGGCCTTGGCCATGACAGCGATGTCCTTGGGAGCGATGCCGAGGCGCGCCATGCCGGTGTCGATCTTGACGTGGATGTTGACTGGCTCCGCGCCGGAGAACTTCACCTCTTCGGCGATCGATTCGAGCTGGCCAGGGTCATGCACCACCGGCGTGAGATCATGACGGAGCAGCTCGCCCCAGGCGCGGCCGTAGTAGCCACCCGTGATTAGAATCGGCACTTGGATGCCGGCCTCGCGCAGCTCGATGCCTTCCTCGAGTAACGCGACGCAGATGCCATTGGCGCCCGCGCGCTCCAGGGTGCGGGCTACGGCCTTGGCGCCGTGCCCATAGCCGTCCGCCTTGAGCACGGCCCAAACCGCCGCGCCGCCTGCCGCCCGCTGCACGAAGCGCAGATTGTGCCGCAAGTTTGCGAGATTCACCTCGGCGCGCGTAGGCCGAACTGCATCTGACGGGACCGCTCGCTGGGGGCGAAGCACCCGCGGGAGTGGAGTCGCCAAAGCGGGGGAAAGCGCGCTAAGAGCTGGGTGCCGCGTCATCGTGCTGCCTGAGTGGTTACCGGAGGGGTGTGCAGTGCGTCAACTTAATCGCTGATTGTTGGCTGCGCGCATGTCGTGAGGGCGCGCGCGATTGTGACTGTGCTGAACTTTTCGGGGATGTGGCCGCGGGCTTTCGTTTGTCGCGCGGCTGCCTAATAGCGCTCTTTCATTGAAAGCAACGCTTCATGCACGCTCGGTAGTCCGGATCGCAGGCCTTGCACGCCGGGCTGGGTTTGTCGGCGTCCGGGACGCAGGCGTGCGTACACGTTTGGTAACTGTCGCGACAGCCGCTGCCGCAATCATCTTGCGGCGCGCCCGCGAGTTGCGGCGCGCCCGCGAGCGTTGCCGTCGGCGCCGCTGGCGGCGTCCCCGCGTCGCCATACCAGCGCGTAGCGATCGGTGGCGGTGGCGCGTGGACGCTCGTGGGCGCGGGCACGACCAGATAAAACTGTCGGGCCTCGGCCTTCTTCGCGTCGCCGATGTCGAGCTTTGGACAATCGACATCGCCGGTTGCAAAGGCGCGCGCGCGGCGTCGCGCATACTCGATTCGATCTCGCGGTTGACCGTAGGTGTACATCCCCAGCCACTCCTTCCAACACGCCTCTCGGTGGGTCGGCGCGGTATCGACTTCCAAGTCCAGACGGTAACAGTGCTCGAAGCGCACGTTGCCCTCGTAAATGGACTGCACGCTTGGTCCGCAGGCGCCGCTCGCGCTCAGCACGAACAACGCCATTAGGAGTGAACGCCCGAGGTGAGATCGCGGGGCGCGCCGCGGCACTTCGTTCTCGGCTGGGCTGTGCACGGCATCTGTTTTCCCCGACGCGGCCGAGAGGCGCAAGCCGAAGCCGGGCGAACGCGGTCATGTCGCGGCTTTTCTCATGCTATGTGACGCCCAAAGATGTTCACGGGACTGGTCGAGCTGAAGGGAACCCTGGCGCGGCGCGCACGGCGCGGGCCCGGCTTTCGCCTGGCGGTCGAAGCCGCGCTCGGCGACCTGGTGTTGGGCGAGTCGATCTCGGTGAGTGGGGCATGCCTGACCGTCGTCAGCTCGGACGCGCGTGGGTTCGAAGCGGACGTATCGCTCGAGACCGCGCAGCGGACCACGCTCGGATCGCTCGCGCTTGGTCGTTCGTTGAACTTGGAACGCGCGCTCCGGGTTGGTGATCGCCTGGGCGGACACCTAGTCAGCGGTCACGTGGACGCGGTGGCTGAAGTGCGACGCGTGACGCCAGCCGGCGACGCACAACGCCTGGTCGTCTGTTATCCGAGCGAGCTCGCGCGCTTCATCGCGGTCAAAGGCTCGGTCACGCTGGACGGCGTGTCGCTGACCGTGAACGCCGTGACGGGCGACAGCCTCGAAGTAATGGTCATTCCACACACCTTGGCCGTGACCACGCTGGGCGAGCTGAAGCCGGGCGCCGCCGTCAACCTCGAAGTAGATACGATGGCGCGCTACGCGGTGCGCTTCCTCGAAGTCAGCCGCGGGACGGCTGACGAAGCGTCGCTCAAGGCCGCCTTGCACAGCGCTGGCTTCGAGCCGAGCTCGCACTCAGGAAATTCATGAAAAGCGAAGTGTCACCGTCTCTGCGACCCCTGGACATCGCGCCCGAGCATTTGGAGCGCGTGCGCGCAGCGCTCGACGACATTCGAGCCGGCAAGATGGTGATCTTGGTCGACGACGAGGATCGCGAGAACGAAGGCGATCTGTGTCTGGCCGCGGATCGCATCACGCCCGAAGCCATCAACTTCATGGCCATGCATGGGCGCGGCTTGATCTGCCTCACGTTGACCGAGGAACAAGTGGCGCGCTTGGATTTGCCGATGATGAGCGCGCCCGGGCGGAGTGGACCGCGGCTCGGCACCGCGTTTACGGTCAGCATCGAAGCTAGCGAGGGAGTCACGACCGGCATCAGCGCGCAGGACCGCGCGCACACCGTGCGCGTGGCGAGCAATCCGCGCGCGGTGCCTTCCGACATCGTCGTGCCCGGTCACGTGCTGCCTCTGCAAGCGCGTCGCGGTGGCGTTTTGGTGCGCGCAGGTCAGACCGAGGGCTCCGTCGATCTGGCGCGCTTGGCGGGTCTCAACGAAGCGGCCGTGATCTGCGAGATCATCAAAGACGACGGCACGATGGCGCGCATGCAAGATCTGGAGACCTTCGCTGAGCGGCATGGGCTTCGGATTCTCACCATCGCGGATTTGATTTCGTATCGCTTGCAGACCGAGCACCTGGTGTCGCGCCTTTCGCAGGGCGACATCGTGCTCGATCGCACGGGCACTTCTTGGCGCGCCATCGTGTTCGAAGCCGTGCTCGAGAAGCGTCAATTTTTAGCGCTCGTGAAGGGCGACCTGGACGCAGCTCGCGCGACGCTCTGCCGCATGCACGCCGGCTCTACGCTGGCTGATGTGTTCACGTCGACGACGGGTGACGGTGCAAAGCACTTGGACGAGGCCATCGACGCCATCGAGCGCGAGGGCAGCGGCGTGATCGTGTACTTGCCACCCCAAGGGGACTTGCGCGACGACTTGGAGCGGCTGCTGCGACGCCTCGAGCCGAAGAGCTCGCCCAATTCATCGCTTCGGACGAGCGTGCCGGCTCGCCCACACGGCGGGACACTACGCGAATACGGACTCGGGGCGCAGGTTCTACGCGAGCTCGGGTTATGCAAGATCCGACTCTTGACCAATAATCCGCGGAAAATCGCAGGTATTCAGGGCTACGGCCTGGAGCTCGTGGAGAGCGTCCCGCTGGTCTCCATGCAAAAGACCTCCTGAGCTTGCGTGAGCCCGCTAACCGTCTAGCATTCGGCCCGCGCGGCTTGGGCCGCTGCTCGCCGTAGGAATCCTGATGTCGAACGAGAAAGCTCCCGAGTCCATCGAAGGCACCTTGATCGTCCCGAAAGGGGCGCGCTTTGCCATCGTCGCCGCACGCTTCAACAGCTTCATCGTCGAACGTCTGGTCGACGGCGCGCTGGACGCGCTGAAGCGACACGGTGTGGAAGTGCAGAACATCAGTATCGTTCGCGTTCCGGGCGCATGGGAGATTCCGTTCGCCTGCGCGCGTTTGGCAAATAGCGACAAATTAGAGGCCGTGATCGCGCTCGGCGCGGTGATTCGCGGCTCGACCCCGCACTTCGATTACGTCTCGAGCGAGGTTTCCAAGGGCGTCGCGCAGGTTGCGTTGTCCTCGGGGACGCCGGTTAGCTTCGGCGTATTGACGACCGACACGATCGAACAAGCCATCGAGCGCGCCGGAACCAAGGCTGGGAACAAGGGCTTCGACGCTGCGCTCGCGGCGATCGAGCTCGTCTCGCTCGGTCACGCGCTCACGGAAGCCGGTTTCTGACCCGGGCTCAGCATGGGCGCGCGTACTCAGGCCCGAGAGGCTGCTTTGCAAATGCTGTTTGCCGTGGAGGCCGGTGGCACCGAAGTCGAGCGTGCGATCATCGACTTCTGGGCTGAGCTCCCCGCGGACGATCCCGAGGGTCGGCCCTACGCGGATGCGCTCGTGCGCGGCGTGTTCCGCGATCTCGAAAAGGTCGACGAACAGATCAAGAAAGCCAGCCAAAATTGGCGGCTCGAGCGCATGACGCGGGTCGATCGCAATGTGCTGCGCATGGGCGCGTGGGAGCTCATCGAGCAGAATGACGTGCCCCGCGCGGTGATCTTGGACGAAGCGGTGGAGGTCGCGAAGCGCTTCGGCACCGAGGACAGCGGCGCTTTCGTAAATGGGGTGCTCGATCGCATCGCCGAAAATCTGGGACGCTCTGACGTCTCTGGGGCCGCGCCGCCAGACAGCGACGCGAATTGAGGTCGCTTGGATCTGCGGTTCACGACGCCCGAACTGCGTAAGCTCGATCTCCTCGGCACCGAGGTCATCGTTTCGACCTTGGCGTCCGACGAACGTCCGCCACACGGTGTCACTGGGCTGTTGGATTTTCGTCTGGCGGGTCGGATCTCACGGCTCATCCAAAGCGGTTTCGCGACGGGCAGAGTGGGTGAGGTGGTGCTCGTCCCGGGCAAGCCCAAATTGCCGTTCGACAAGCTGCTGCTCTTCGGCATCGGCAAACAGACCGAGTTCAATGACCCCGTGTTTCGCGCGGTGCTCGACAAGATGCTCCGCACGCTCGAAGGTTTGCGCGCGCGGACCGCGGTCGTCGAGCTCCCCGGTCGTCACTTCGATGCGATTTCGCCGGAGCGCGCGGCGGATATCCTGCTCGAGTCCGCCGGTGGCCAGAAGGAACACGACGTGTGGACGCTGATCGAGCCGCTCGAGGCACAACGTGCGATCACCCAGCACATGATTCAAGAGCGCCGGCGCGTGCGTCACGTCTGAGCGCGTTTCACTTTTTTTGTTTGGCGGTCGCGTTGCTGCCCGCAGCGCTCGGCAAGCCCGGTGTTGGGTTCACGTCGGCCTTGCTGAGGATCACGCCACCCAAGATCACGTTGCCGTTCGTATAGCGGTCGTACTCGAGGACCATCCCTGGGTAGGTGTCGCGCTCGACGGTGTTGAAGTCATTGGCCGTGGTGACTTTCTCCACGCTCGTCGCTGGGCCGAGCGCCTTCAGAATCGCAGCTGGGATCATGCCGAAGCCGAGAGACGGCGGGATCCCGCCGTTGAAAAAGCCGTACACCTGAGGCTTGCCCTGCGCGTCCGGGCCCGCGGGTCGCTCGTGGCGATGAATGACGATACGGTCCGTCACGCCGTCTTTCAGATCGAACTCGACGGCCTGCATGATGTAGCGACACGTGTCCGGTGTCTTTACTTCGCAAGGCGCTTCCATCAGGCGCTCGATGGTTGCGACGGTCGCGCCGAAGCGGATCGGCCCGATCCCCTGACCAGCCAGGATGGCGAGCCGCGGGCCGATCGGGACTTGAATCGTGCGCGGTTGAACGATCGGCACCGAGGCGGACGTAGACGCGCTGGCTAGGGCGCTCGCGCTGGCTGCTGCCAGGCTCGAGCCGGGCCGCGATTTGCAGCCGAATGTCGAAAGAAAGCAGACACTAGAAGCGACGAACAAAGCGGCACGCGAGAGCATGAAACCTCCGGTGGACGAACGTGTAGCACGCCCCAAACATGCCCGACCACGGGGCGGAATTTGACCTCCGCGCGCGGGCGGGACAAAACGCCAGCGCCCACGATGCGAGCCTTTGCGCCCCGGCGCTTTCTGTTTATCACCGGCAAAGGCGGCGTGGGCAAGACGACCGTGACCGCTGCCCTGGCGAGCGCTCTAGCCGCGCGTGGGCTGCGCGTTTTAGTGACCGTGTGCGGTGCGAAGGAACGGCTCTCGGCACTGCTCGGTGCCGACGCACTGACGTCGTCGATTGCGCCGCTGAGGCCTGGTATTTGGGGTGTGCGACTGGTTTCGGAAGTCGCGTTGCGCGAATACGGCGCGCTGAAGCTCAAGAACCGCGTGCTCGTGGACGCAATTTTCGACAGCAAGTACGTGAGTGGATTCCTGAGCGGAACACCCGGTCTGAGGGAATGGTCGCTGCTCGGCAAAGCTTGGTACCACGCGACCGAGCAGGACGAGGACGGTCGACCGCGCTTCGATGTGGTGTTGTTCGATGCGCCCGCCACGGGGCATGGCTTGGATATGTTGCGCGTGCCGAAAGTGATCGTCGATATCGCGCCGCCCGGGGTGCTCAGGAGCGATGCCGAGCGCGCCTGGGAGATGTTTCGCGATCCCGCTCGAAGCGGCGTCGTGGTCGTGACCTTGCCCGAGGAAATGCCCACCAACGAGACGCTCGAGCTGTGCGCTGCGTTGCGCACGGAGCTCACCCTGCCGATTGCGGAATTGGTCGTCAATTCGCACTTGGCGCCGCTATTTCCGAAGGTGCAGCGTGAGCTCATGGCCGAGCTCGGGGCACCGCAAACGACGACGCCAGCGGGCGATGTCCTGGCCAGCGGAGCGCGTCGCGCGCAGCGCGAGCGCGTCCAAGACGAATGTTTGAAGCGGCTGGCGGGGCTCGGCGCACCGCTGCGCACGCTCGAATTTTTGGCGGAGGGCGCGGCAACCCCGGAAGCAATCGCCAAGCTTGTGCAGACCTTCAACGTCGACTGAGCGGGGGCCTGAAGATCAGCGATCGAGCTGTGCGGCGGCGTCGGTATCCAGCAACCACACGCCGCTCCGCGCCAACGCAGAGGGCGTGTGCTCGACATCGACGGGACCTGTCAGCGCGCGAGCGACCGCTTGCGCTTTGCCTGCACCCGTCGCAAGCACGATGAGCTGCCGCGCGCCTTCGATCACTGGCGGAGTGACGCTGAACCGCTCGGGCGGTGGCTTCGGACCGATCACGGGTAGGAAACGGCGCGAGCGTTCAGCGAGCGCCGGACTGCCCGGAAAGAGCGAGGCTGTGTGACCATCTTCGCCGATGCCGAGGACCATCAGTGAGAGCCGTTCCGGCAACAGCGCTTCGTAGGCGCGCGCGACGGCGTCTCGATCGCCGAGCTCGGTTTGCACGCGGTGAATGTTGTTTGCGGGCAATGCCACACGGCTGAACAACGCGGCTTCCGCCATCCGAAAATTGCTATCCGGATGGGTTGCTGGAACCGCGCGCTCGTCGCCGAAGTAAACGTTTACCCGGGTCCAATCTATTCCTGAGATTCTTGCGAGCTGTTCGTAAGCGACCCGCGGTGTCGTGCCGCCGGCCAACGCCAGCGAGGCCTCGCCCTCCGCCGCAATCGTCGCGATCAGCGCCGCGGCGATGCGTTCTGCCGCAACATTCGCAAGCTGACTCGAATCACAGACTTCGGTTACCATCGTTCGGCAAGCCTACACCGCCTCCCGGACGGAAGGTCCGTGACTCGGCTCGAAAGTGGTGCGCCCTTGGCTTGCAAGCGCTATGGTGCCTCGCTCCCGACATGGTTGACCCGGCTTTGCTTCGCGATCGCGTGCTCGTCGGTCGCTACCGGCTGGATGAACGGCTGGGTGCCGGCGGAATGGGCTCTATTTGGCGAGCTCAGCACCTGGTTTTGGCGGCTCCAGTGGCCGTCAAGCTGATCGACCGCGAGGCCGTTCCGGACGAGGAGACGCTTGGGCGCTTCATGCGCGAGGCGCAGTCTGCCGCCACCCTGCGCAGCCCGCACGTCGTCCAGATCCTCGACTACGGGGTGGACGACAAGCTGCCGTTCATCGTGATGGAGCTGCTCGACGGCGAGAACTTGGCGCAGCGTTTGCGCCGCCTCGGTCGACTGCCGTCGGCGGACACCGCGCGCATCGTGACGCACATCGGCCGTGCCGTGGGTCGTGCCCACGAGGCGGGCATCGTGCACCGCGATCTGAAACCCGAGAATGTATTTTTGATTCGCAACGAGGACGAGGAGATCGCCAAAGTCCTCGACTTCGGCGTGGCCAAAGTATCCGTCGGCGCGCTCGGTCAAGTGGGTCAAGAGGGCACGCGTACGCGCACCGGGTCGATCCTCGGTACGCCGTACTACATGAGCCCGGAGCAAGCGCAGGGGAATAAGACCGTCGACCACCGCTCGGATCTGTGGTCGCTGGGTGTCATCGCGTTCGAGTGCTTGACCGGCAAGCGCCCATTTTACAGCGATGGGCTCGGCGATTTGGTCCTGCAAATCTGCATTCGCGACATCCCCATCCCGTCCGAGGTCGGCTCGGTGCCGCTCGGTTTCGATGCCTGGTTTGCTCGTGCCGTCGCGCGGGATCCCGAGGCGCGCTTTCAGTCCGCGCGTGAGCTCACCGACGCCCTGCGTGAGGTGCTGGGCGGCGAGGCGCGTGAAGTGCAGTGGACCGGCCCCGAGATCTCCGTGACCTCGCATGACGACGCGCCCAATTCGCAGGCGCGGACGCGCATCGATTCGCCGCCGGATTCGGCCGCGGCCACGGTCGTTGCGGACTCGAATTCTAGAATTCGACTGACCAGTGGCAGCATGCCGGCCGATCAGCATGCCGCGACCGTCGTCGCATCGAGCGCGGACGGCCCGCCATCCGCGCGCGCTGAAGTCGCCAAGACCTCCCGCCCGAACAGCGCCGTCATTGCGGAGCTCCTCGCTCACGTGGAATCCGAGCCGCCACGCAAGCGCTCGGGCGTGGGTCTGGTTCTGGCAGTGGCGGGCACCGCGCTCGCGATTGGGCTCGCTGCGGGCTTCGTATTCATCAAGAAAAATCCTAGATTGCGCCCCCTGCCCAGCGCCGAGCCGCCAGCGCATGAAGCTGCAGCCCCCCGCGTTCGGGCCAATAAGACGCCCGACCACGCTCAATCGGCACACGAAGAGCTGCCGGTGGCGAGCGCATCCGTGAAGGCCGCAGCGAGTGCTCATGCTGGCTCGGCCCCAGTTGCCTCGGTGCCTGCGGGCGCTGCCAAGCCGCCGACCTCGAGCACGGCCGCGGCTGCCGCCGCACCCGATGCTGGCTGGGTCAAGCCCGCCTGGGCCATTCCCGACGATGAGCCGCGTCGTGTTCGCACGGACGACGCGCGCGACGCCGGGAAATAGTCGCGCGCTATTGGCGCGGTGGGAGGATCGCCTCGAGGTCTTCGCTTTCGGGCAGCGTCGAGCTGACGATGTCGATCTGCGCCTTCTGCAGCTTGCCCGAAAGATCCACGTTCACGGCCTGCCAGCGCGTGTACGCGTCGAGCACCCAGATGCCGCTTTCGCGCGTGCCGTTACCAGACCAACCGTTGCCACCGAATGGTAGGTGAGCTTCCGCTCCAGTCGTGGAGTTGTTGATGCTGGTCATGCCAGCGCTGATCTCTTCCTTGAAGCGCAGCATGGCGAGCGCATTGCGCGTGTAGATCGCGCTCGACAAGCCGTAGGGCGTGCCGTTGGCGGCGGCCATCGCTTCGTCCAGGCCGTCGACTTCGACCAGATTGATGGTTGGCCCAAAGCACTCCTCTTGTGCGATGCGCATGGACATCTTGACCTGGTCGAAGATACGGGGAGCCGCGTACAAGCCGAGCGCCGCGTTCCCCGAGAAGCCCTCGGGCTCTTCACCGGGAAGGATGCGCCGGCCGTCGAGCAAGAGCTCGGCTCCGTCGTCCAGACCCGTCTCGCGCTGCGCGAGAAAGCCAGCCATGAAACGCTGATTGATCATCGGTCCGTAGTCGACGCTCGGGTTCGATGGGTCACCGATTTTGAGAGCGCGCGCTCGGCGCAGCAATTTCTCGCGCACCAAGGGCAGCACGTGGCGATCGACGATGATGTTGCCGGCGCTCGTACAACGTTGGCCAGCGGTGCCGAACGCGGCCCACAACGCGCCGTCGACGGCCAGCTCGACGTCAGCGTCCGCCAAAATCACCAGCGGATTCTTGCCGCCCAGCTCGAGTGACGGTTGCTGCAGATTTCGCCCGCAAACCTCGCCGATTTTGCGCCCTACCGCGGTGGACCCCGTGAAGGAGATCTTGTGCAGATTGCCCGCGTCGACCTGCTCGATCAGAAATTCGCCGGCCGCGCCCACGCCCGACCCATGCACCACGCTCAGCACACCGGCGGGTAAGCCCGCACGCTGCAACGCGCGCTGGAATAGCGCTGCCGTGCCCGGCGCGTCGTCCGAGGGTTTCCACACGACCGTATTGCCGCAGAGCAGCGCTGGGATGATCTTCCACGCCGGGACGGCGATTGGAAAGTTGCCCGCGGTGATCACACCCACGACGCCGAGCGGTCTGCGATAGGTGAAAAGCTCCTTGTCTACCAGCTCGCTTGGGACGGTTTGGCCGTACAGGCGCCGCCCTTCGCTTTGGAAGAAGGCTGCGGTGTCGATCGCTTCTTGCACACTGCCGCGGGCTTCTCGCAGCGGTTTGCCGATCTCGCGAGTCACGAAGCGCGCTAGCGTTTCTTTTTCTCGAGTGAGCAAGAAGACCAGGCGACCCAAGACTTCCGCGCGCTGCGGAGCCGGCGTGCGCGCCCAGGCCGGCGCCGCTGCCTTGGCCGCGAGACACGCCGCGCGCACTTCCTCGAGCGTGCTTTGCGGTGCCACCGAGACTAGGTCGTCATGGTTGGCTGGGTTCCGCCGCTCGAAGAGCGGTCCAGCGCTCGAGCGCGCTTTTCCCGCGTAAAAGTTACTCAGTAGGAGCGTGTGTGGAAATGGCGCGGACTGCTCGCGAGTCTGCATACCTTTCAGGGTGCGATCCTTCCTGCCACTCGGCAAGTCGCCGCGCGGGGCCGCCAAAACCCGCCAGCGTCGAGGAGAATTGAGCTAAAAGGCTAGCGTCAAGGACCGCCCAAACGATGAATTTTTCCGTGCTTACGTCTCCGCAATTGGTGATTGAGAACGTCACACCCAAGCTCGACGGAGGGAGATATCCGATCAAGCGCATGATCGGCAGCGTGCTCGAGGTCAGCGCCGACATTTTCAAAGATGGTCACGATTTGATCGCGGCGCGCATTCTGTATCGTCGACCGGGCGAGGCAGAATTTCGGGTCGCGCCCTTCAACTACCGCTTCGACCCGGATCGCTGGCACGGCACGTTCAAGGTCGATCAAATTGGGCTCTGGCAATACACGGTCGAAGCGTGGCCCGACCGTTTCGGTACGTGGCGCTCCGAGCTCGGCAAGCGACTGAACGCGGGCCAAGACGTGCGTCCTGAATTGCTCGAAGGCGCGAGCTTGCTCGTGCGGCTCGCCACGAAGCTCTCGGGCCCGGCGCAGCGCCGCATCGAGGAAGCAGCGAAGCGCTTGGCTGACTCAGCTGTGGCGCTCGAGGAGCGGCTCAAGGTCGCGTTTGCAGAGGACGTGTTCGAGCTCGTGCGTGCGCCGCTCTTCGCGGATGAAGCGTCGCGCCTGGAATCACCGCTCGAGGTGTACGTCGACCGCGCTGAGGCCTGCTTTTCTGCTTGGTACGAGCTGTTTCCGAGGTCGCAAGGGCGTGAGCCCGGCAAGCACGGCACCTTCGCCGACACCGCGCGCCGGCTGCCGGAGATCGCTGCGCTGGGTTTCGACGTCATCTATCTGCCGCCGATTCATCCGATCGGCGAGACGCATCGCAAGGGTAAAAATAACTCGCCGACCTGCGTCCCGGGCGACGTGGGCAGCCCTTGGGCGATCGGTGGCAAAGAGGGTGGGCACACCGCGGTCCATTCGGCACTCGGGACGCTCGCGGACTTCGACGCGCTGGTCAGCTCGGCCAACGACTTCGGCATCGAGGTCGCACTCGACTTCGCGCTCCAGTGCTCGCCCGACCACCCGTGGGTAAAGGAGCACCCGGAGTGGTTCTTCATTCGCCCGGATGGGAGCATCCGCTACGCCGAAAACCCACCCAAGAAGTACGAGGACATCTACCCGATCAACTTCTGGTGCAAGGACCGTCAGGGGTTGTGGAACGCGTGTCGCGACGCCGTACTCTTTTGGATCGCGCACGGGGTGACCATTTTCCGCGTCGATAACCCGCACACGAAGCCGCTGTCATTTTGGGAGTGGTTGATTCGCGACGTGCAGAGCAAGCACCCAGAGGCGATCTTCCTGTCCGAGTCCTTCACGCGACCGAAGCGCATGAAGAGCCTGGGCAAGCTCGGCTTCACACAGAGCTACACCTACTTCACTTGGAAAAACTCGGCTTGGGAGCTGCGGGACTACTTGACCGAGCTCACGCAAACCGAGATGTCGGAATACTATCGGCCGAATTTCTTCGCGAATACGCCGGATATTCTGCACGAATTCCTACAAACGGGCGGGCGGCCGGCGTTCCGACTACGGCTGCTGCTGGCAGCGACGCTTTCGCCGACCTACGGCATCTACAGCGGCTACGAGCTGTGCGAGAACACGCCCGTTCATCATGGCAGCGAAGAATACCTGGACTCCGAAAAATACGAGATCCGGGTGCGGGATTGGAACGCTCCCGGAAACATCAAGCAGGATATCAGCAAGCTCAATCGTATTCGCCGCGAAGAGCCCGCCCTACACGAGCTGACGAACTTGCGCTTTCTCAACACGGACTACGGCTCGATCTTGGCCTACAAGAAATCCGCGCCCGGAAATGATCTGATCATCGTCGTGAATCTCGACCCGCACGCCATGCACGAGACCATGGTCGAAGTCCCGATCGACGAGCTCGGCATCGGCAAGGACGAAGCTTACGAGATGTCCGATCTGTTGACGGGCGCACGCTACACTTGGCGCGGCGCGAAGAACTACGTGCGGCTCGATCCGGTGGAGCGCGTCGGTCACGTGTTCCGCGTCTCGAGGCTACCGTGACGGAGCGAGTCTGAGGGATTCGGACTCGGCCAGGTTCAGCGCACCCTCTGGGTGCCACGTGGGACGGTGAGGGCGTCAATTTCGCCGTGTTTTCCGGGCAAGCGACGGCAGTCGAGTTGTGCTTATTCGATTCGCCGACGGCCGACAAAGAGTCGATCCGCATCCCGCTGGTGCAGCGGACGAATCGCGTCTGGCACGTGTATTTGCCCGACGCGCGCCCCGGGCAGCTCTATGGCTACCGCGTGCAGGGCCCGTACGCGCCGGAGCAAGGTCAGCGCTTCAACCCCCACAAGCTCCTGATTGACCCGTATGCGAAAGCCATCGCTGGAAAGATCAGCAGTCCCGATGAGACGTTCGGCTACAAGCTCACCGATCCCAATCTCGATTTGACGTTCGATGAACGCGACAGCGCGGGCGTCGTACCGAAGAGTCTGGTGATCGAGAATGCGTTCACCTGGGGCGATGACCGACCCCCGAACGTGCCCTGGAGTCGCACGCTGATCTACGAGTGTCATGTCCGCGGCATGACCAAGCTGCATCCGGAGGTGCCCGGCAACTTGCGCGGTACGTATTTAGGCCTGGTTTCCGACCCGATTTTGGACCACTTGCGATTGCTCGGCGTCACGGCGGTCGAGCTCTTACCGATCCATCAAGCAGTGAGCGAACGCCGCTTGGTCGACCTCGGCCTATCGAACTATTGGGGCTACAATACGATTGGCTTTTTTGCGCCGGACCCTGCGTTCGCCACGGGCTTCATGGGCGAGCAAGTGCACGAGTTCAAGACGATGGTGAAGACGTTTCACCGCGCTGGGATCGAAGTGATCCTCGATGTCGTCTACAACCACACCGGCGAGGGCAATCAGCTCGGCCCGACTTTGTGTTTTCGCGGCTTCGACAATGCGGCGTACTACCGCTTGGTTCCGCACGAAGCGCGTCACCACGTCGATTTCACGGGCTGCGGCAACAGTATCAACGTGCTCCATCCGCGTTCGCTGCAATTGATCCTCGACAGCTTGCGCTACTGGGTGAGCGAGATGCACGTCGATGGCTTTCGCTTCGATCTCGCGCCCACGCTGGCCCGCGACCCATACGAGTTCGACGGCTTCTCGCGCTTCTTGGCGCTCGTGCAGCAAGACCCGATCTTGTGCAAAGTGAAGCTCATCGCGGAGCCCTGGGACGTAGGTCCCGGTGGCTATCGCTTGGGCGCGTTTCCGCCCGGTTGGGCGGAATGGAATGGCCGTTACCGCGACTGTATCCGGCGCTTTTGGCGCGCCGACGAAGGGCAGGTCCCCGAGCTTGCCTCACGGCTCTCCGGCTCGAGCGACATATTTCAAGGCAGTGACCGCGGTCCGTACGCGAGTATCAATTTCGTCACGTGTCACGATGGTTACTCGCTGCACGACCTCGTGAGTTACGAGCGCAAGCACAACGAGGCCAACGCCGAGGACAATCGCGACGGCGCTAACGACAACTGGAGTCGCAACTGGGGCACCGAAGGTGAAACCAAAGCGACGCAAGTGACGCGGCTCCGCGATCGCATGAAGAAGAATCTGCTTGCGACGCTGGCGTTCTCGCAAGGCGTCCCCATGATCAGCCACGGTGACGAGCTTGGGCGCACGCAGAACGGAAACAACAACGCGTACTGCCAGGACAATCCACTGTCATGGGTGAATTGGGATCTGGACGAACGCGCGCTCGATCTCTTGGCCTTCACGCGCGAAGTATTCCGCATCACGAAATCGAACCCGGTCTTCCGGCGTCACCGCTTCTTCGCCGGCGATCCGGTGAGCGACAAGGGCTTCAAAGACGTCATGTGGCTCCGTTCGGATGGGGCGGAAATGACGATCGAAGACTGGGGCACGGCGCGCAATCATTTGCTCGGCATGCTGATTCCTGGAGACGCCTCAGATGACGTCGACGAGCGTGGTCGGCCCAATCGCGGACAAACTTTGCTCCTCCTGCTCAACGCGAGCAATCGCGCTCGCCACTTCATGATGCCGACCGTGCCTGGAACTGGGCCTGCCAATGCGACCGGTCACTGGCAAGAAGTCATCAACACCGCCCAACAAACTCACCGCGTTCCCAAGGGTGGCGGAATCAATGTTGCGCCGCACTCTCTGGTGCTGCTTTGCTACGTGGTAGCCTGATGAATTACGCTTCCGTCCCGCCTTCTCCCGTCGATGCCTCCATCTCCACTCTGAGCGGTGATCCGGAGCTCTTGAAAGCGCTGCGTGACGACGCATCGCACAACCCGCACGCCGTGCTCGGGGCGCACCCGGCACGCTCTGGCGACTCGAGCGGCGTCGTGGTTCGCGCGTTTCACCCCGACGCCATTGCCTGTTCGCTGATCGTCGGCGCTGAGGCGCGGCCGATGCTGCACCTCGGTGGCGGCATATTCGCGACGTTCCTGGCGGATGCAAAAGTGCCGCTCGCATATCGCTTGCGCTTTGGCTTCGGCAACGGCTCGACCTGGGAGCGCGAGGATCCTTACCGCTTTCTGCCCAGCCTGGGCGAGTTGGACCTGCACCTGATCGGCGAAGGGACGCATCGCAAGCTGTGGACCGTGCTCGGTTCGCACGTGCGTGTGATGGACGGCGTGTCCGGTACGGCGTTCGCCGTTTGGGCGCCCAACGCCAAGCGCGTCAGCGTGGTCGGTGAATTCAACAATTGGGACGGCCGCTTGCTCCCGATGCGCTCGCTCGGGCCAACAGGCGTTTGGGAGCTGTTCGTGCCTGGCATCGGCGTCGGCACGCTGTACAAGTACGAGCTCAAGACCAAAGACGGCCTGCTTCGCATCAAGACCGACCCGCTCGCGATCGAGATGGAGGCCCCGCCGCTCACCGCGTCGCGCGTGGCGCGCTCGAGCTATGCATGGGGCGACGAGGCGTGGCTGAAAACGCGCGCCAAGAGCAACATTGGCCGCGAACCGGTGGTCATTTACGAGGTGCACCTCGGCTCCTGGGCGCGCGTCCCTGAAGAGGGCAATCGCTGGCTCAGCTACCGGGAGCTCGCCGTGCGTCTCGTCGAGCACGCAAAACGCCTCGGCTTCACGCACTTGGAGTTGATGCCCGTCGCCGAGCACGCCTTCTACCCATCTTGGGGCTATCAGGTTACCGGCTATTTTGCGCCCACGTCTCGGTACGGCTCGCCGGATGATTTTCGTTACTTCGTCGACTACTGCCACCAGAACGGCATTGGCGTGCTGATCGACTGGGTGCCCGCCCACTTTCCCAAAGACGACTTCTCGCTCCGGCGCTTCGACGGGTCCGCGCTGTACGAGCATGAGGACGCGCGCCGTGGCGAGCACCCTGACTGGGGTACGCTCATTTTCAACTTCGGTCGCAGTGAGGTGCGGAATTTCCTGACCGCCAACGCGCTCTATTGGCTGTCGGAGTTTCACGTCGATGGTCTACGGGTGGATGCCGTCGCTTCGATGCTTTACCTCGACTACAGCCGCAAAGAAGGCGAGTGGTTGCCGAACCCATACGGTGGCCGTGAGAACATCGAAGCCATCGAGTTCTTGCGCAGCGTGAACGCGATCATTCACGAGGAGCACCCTGGCTCCTTCACTGTCGCCGAGGAATCGACGGCCTGGGGCGGCGTGTCCAAGCCCCCTTCAGAAGGTGGGCTCGGCTTCGACTTCAAGTGGAACATGGGCTGGATGCACGACACGCTGGGCTTTTTCACCAAGGAGCCGGTGCACCGCAAGTACCACCTGGATCAGCTCACTTTCTCGATGCTCTACGAGTACACCGAGCGCTTCATCAATTCGATCTCGCACGACGAAGTGGTGCACGGCAAAGGCTCCCTGATCGAAAAGATGCCCGGAGATTTTTGGCAAAAGCTGGCCAACTTGCGGCTGCTTTTGGCCTACCAATACACGCGTCCCGGCAAGCAGTTGATGTTCATGGGTACCGAGTTCGCTCAGCACAACGAGTGGAACGTCGACACTAGTTTGGATTGGCACATCGCGGAGCATCCGCAGCGTCGCGCCCTGCAGGAATACATCGCTGACCTGGGCAAGCTGTACCGGGATACCCCTGCGATGTGGCGCGGCGATCCCGAAGCCGCGAGCTTCGAGTGGATCGACTGCAACGACAAAGACAACACGATCCTCAGTTACCTGCGTCGTGACGGTGCCGATCACGTGATCGTCGTGCTCAACTTCACGCCGGTGCCGCGTGACGAGTACCGCATCGGAGTGCCCACGCCGGGTCGCTACATCGAACGTCTATCGAGTGATGACCTGCGTTTCGGCGGCAGCGAGTTCCAAACCTCGTCCGTCGTCGAGACCGATCCCCTGCCGCTCCATGGCCGCCCCTGCTCGATTCGATTGCGCATTCCTCCGCTCGGCGCATTGATTTTGACGCCAGCACGCTGAAGCTCGCGCTGGGCGTCAGAAAAAAGGGGTGATCACGCGCCTCGCTAGCGAACACCTGACCCGCGGAGGTTTGGATGGCTCTGCTGCTGCGGCGTGCTGCGCTCGTGTACGGATGGATCGTCGTGTCGGCGTGCGCCTCACCGACGAATGACGCCACACCGGGCTCAGATACCGTCGATGCTGGAACTTCGAACGCAGCTGGGGCCTCCGGGCAAGCTGGCACACATGGCGCCGCTGGAGGCTCAGGAGCGGTGAGCGCCGGAGCGAGCGGGCTCGCCGGTGCTGGCCTGAGTGCGGGGGCGGATTCGGGTGGAGCGTCGAACGTCGGAGGCGCAGCTTCGGCGGGCAGCGGAGGCGCGCCTGGTCTCGGCGGCACTGCGGGCGCGCTCGGCATCTCGGGAACTACTTCGAGCGCAGGCAGCGCCGGGTCGGGCGGCTCGAGCGGCGTCGCAGGCGGGGCAGGCAAAGGCGGGGCCAGCGGATCTGCTGGTGCAGGCGGTGCATCGAGCAGCGCGGGCTCCGCTGGAAAGGCGGGCTCGGCGGGCGCGGCAAATGGCGGCGCAGGCGGCACGTGCGGGCAATCGGTAACGCTCGTGGCTACTGCCGACTCGAACATCAACGCGGCGTCGCCCAGCAGCAACTACGGGACAGTGGCAGAAGTGAACATCGTGCGCGGCGGAACCGCGAGCAGTGAACGAGCGGTATTTCTGTTCGACTTTTCGTCGATTCCGAGCGGCGTCACGATCGAGTCCGCCGCCCTCGAGCTGACCATCGTGAACAACCCGGGGCTCGACAAGACGATCGCAGTACATCGCGTTGCACAAACTTCCAATCGCAGTTGGGTCGAGTCGCAAGTGACGTGGCAAGAGTACAAAACGGGCTCTAGTTGGACTGCGCCCGGCGGCGACTTCGTCGCGACCCCCACGGACTCAGAGCTCGTGAGTGGGAGCGCCGTTGCGACCAGCGTCGTCACATTTCAGGTGCTGAGTGATGCACAGAGCTTCTACACGACGCCCAGCACGAACTTCGGTTGGCTGATCAAGGATTCGCTCGAGCCGGCCGCGAGCACCGGCGAACACGTGTTTTTTGCGACGCGCGAGAACGCGACCGCTGACTACGCGCCCAAGCTCGTGCTCACTTATTGTCCCTGAGGCGCGCCGCTTGCGGCAGCGGGCGTGCGGCTCAATAACGGTAGCCATGATTGCAAATGGAAGCGATCGGGCACGTGAGCGACGCGCGGGTCGAAGCGGTGGACGACAACTGGGGCAACGCGAAATCGCTGTCCGAAGTCCGGGCGTCGTGGTCGACCAGCCTCGGGTTGAGACCAGCATACGTTTCAAGTTGAGACAGGGGCAGGTCGATGAGCGGCATGACGCGGCATTTCTCGAACAATCTAGGCGTCGTCAGGCAGGAGCTGTTTTCAGAGGGTTCTGCTCAAGGCGACGGCGAGGAGACCGTTCAGCATCGTTGATGATCGCTCCCATTCTGCAGTCCGCGCTTTCCGGATTGAGCGCCGCGTCGAACAGCGTGGACCGCGCTGCAGCCCAAGTAACGCGCTTCGCAGAGGCGCCTTCGTTTTCGAGCCCCGCAGCTACCGTGCAGATTTCTCCGCAGGCACGCGCCGCCGCGCCGAGCAGCGACACGACAGGTGATCTGGCCGGTGCTTTGGTGAACATGAACGTCGCGAAATACGCGTTCGTCGCCAATCTCAAAGTCGTGCAGGCGGGCGATGACATGACGCGCGATCTGCTGAAGCTCGCCTGATAATTCCGAGCTTCCAAAAGTTACGGTCAGAGCCCAACTTCGCGCCGTCCGTATAATCGCGCCATTTTTCCGATTCGATTCGGCAACCCTGGCATGCCCGCTTCAGGCCAGAGTAGTGCATGATTTCCCAGTCTTCCCGGGGCTCTTCCGCTTCCGATCGCGCCGGCGTAGGCTCTGCGGATCGCATGGCAGAAACGCTGCTGGAGCAGCCGCCGAACGTGGCTCCGCCCCTGCATCGCGAGTTTCGGCCGGCTTGGCTGTGCAATCAGGCCTTCCGCGCGGAGGTGGCGCGCAGCGCGGGCGTTCGTCTCGTGCTTGCGCTGGAACGTGATGCGGGCAACGTCTCGATCTTCGAGACCTCGCTGCTGCCAGCGCCCCATCCCCAAGCGAGCAGCAATCTCCGCTATGTCGAGCGGATCCTGAAGTTCCTGCTCTGGCAGAAGGGGGCATTTCACGTCAGCGTTGCCGGACCGCGTGAGGTTGCCGAGCACTTGGCGCGCGAATACGCGCCGGGTGGCGCCCGCGCCTTCGACGCCGAATTTTTCGCGAAGATCTACGAGAAGCCAAGATTCATCGTCGAGTCAGTGCCCTTCGAGGCACTGCCGAAGGAGCGTGAGCAAGGCGCCGCGGTGGGCGGGCACCTCGAGGGCTGTCGCATTGGCTTCGACGCGGGCGGTAGCGATCGCAAGGTTGCCGCCGTAATCGACGGCAAAGAAGTATTCTCGTGCGAGATCGTCTGGGAGCCGAAGCTACAAGGCGATCCGCAGTATCACTTCGACGGCATCGACGATTCGATTCGGCGCGCCGCCGAGCACCTACCGCGTATCGACGCGATCGGCGTGAGCTCTGCCGGCATTTACGTGAACAATCGCACGATGGTCGCATCCTTGTTCCGCAAGGTGCCCGAGGCGGCGTTCAATGCGCGGATCAAAAATATTTACCTCGACGTCGCTAAGAAGTGGGGCGGCGTGCCGCTGGAGGTAGCCAACGACGGCGACGTGACCGCGCTCGCCGGGGCTCTCGAGCTCAAGGACCACTCGGTGCTGGGCATCGCAATGGGTACGAGCGAAGCGGTCGGTTACGTGAACCCGCAAGGGCTCATCACGGGTTGGCTCAATGAGCTAGCCTTCGCGCCCGTGGACTACGGCACTGCCGCGGCCGTGGATCACGAATGGTCGGGCGACCAAGGCACCGGAGTGGGTTACTTTTCGCAGGACGCGGTGATCCGTTTGGCAGCGCGCGCGGGGATTGAGCTCGAGGCAGGTGCAACACCCGGCGCGAAGCTGAAGCGCGTGCAAGAGCTCCTGGCTAAAGGCGACCCGCGCCCGGTCGCGATCTTCGAAACACTGGGTGTCTACTTGGGCTACGGCCTGCTGCACTACAGCGACTTTTACGCGGTGAAGCACGTGCTCTTGCTCGGTCGCGTTACGTCCGGTCAAGGTGGCAGTATCTTGCTCGATAAGGCGCGTGAGGTTCTGGCTGTCGAATCCCCGGAGCTTGCGAAAATCCTCAATATTCACCTACCGGACGAAGCGACCCGGCGTGTGGGTCAGTCGATTGCTGCTGCAAGTCTGCCGCGCTTGAGCGGCCACTGAGGTCGTCATGAAGTTGAACCATCCCACCGCAGAAATCTTCGTTCCCGATCAAAGTCCGCTCGACTCGGCATTGGCGCGCACGACTCACCTCGGCATTGGCGCTCACCACGACGACCTGGAGTTCATGGCGGCGCACGGCATTCTCGAGTGCTTCGCGCAGCCGAGTCGTTGGTTCACGGGGGTCATCGTCAGCGACGGTGCCGGAAGCGCGCGAGACTTCGAGTACAAGAGCTTCAGTGATGAGCAGATGAAGGACGTACGCCGCGGCGAGCAAAAGAAAGCCGCCTACGTTGGGGAATATGCGGCGCAATTCCTGCTCGGCCACCCGAGCTCCGCCGTGAAGGACGCGAAGCACGCCGGTGTGCTCGAGGATCTGAGCGCGATCTTGCGCGTGACGCGCCCGGAGGTCGTCTACACCCACAATTTGGCTGATAAGCACGACACTCACGTGGCGGTCGCATTGCGTGTGCTTGCGGCGTGCCGAGAGCTCGAGCCCGGCGCCCGGCCAAAACGGCTCATCGGCTGTGAGGTGTGGCGCGACCTCGACTGGTTGTGTGATTCGGACAAAGTGCAAATGCCCGTCGACCGTCGCGAGAACTTGCAGAACGCGTTGATGGGCGTGTTCGACTCGCAGATCGCGGGCGGCAAACGCTACGATCTCGCGACGGCGGGGCGCAGAAAAGCGCATGCCACTTATTTCGAGAGCCACGGGACGGATCAGCACACAGCGTTGATATGGGGCATGGATCTGACGCCCTTGATGCATGAGGGCGATCCGTCGGCGCACGTTGCCGCGCTGATGCGTCGCTTCGAGGACGAAGTCCTGGCACGAGTGCGTCGCCTCGGCGGCTGACGCGTTTCGAGTCGCCCAACAAAGTCGCTCTAGCCGCGACCCTCCGTACTTTGCTCAAACCCAGATGCTGAATACGGGCGAGGCGGTGCCGCGGTATTTTCTGCCGTGGTGCGGGTATTTGCCCAGGAAATTCTGCGGTTTTACCTCGAATTCTTCGATTTTTGGTGCGCGACCGGCGAGGTGCTCGCCCAAGCGCTCTCGCAGAATTTGCAGCCGCGACAATTGTCCGCCGTAGCGCAGGTCGAGCACCTCGAGCCCGAAGGGCTTGTTCTCCTGCAGCCAGATTGCGCGGTGCGCTCGCCATAGGCCTTGCACCTTCACCAGGGTCTTGCCGACGTCCGCTGTGATCTCGAGCAAGCGGCGGCGATCCCGAGCCAGGTACGCGCGGCGGGCTCGCGTTCTCAGATCGGCCTTGAGCGCGAGGCACGCTGACAAGGCGCTGGCAAAACGAAACAGCGCGCGGTTTCTGGGCGCGGCGGAACGCGCCTGCACACTCAGCTGCGCTGACAGCTTGGCGTAGTGCGGCGTCATCGGGCGCCGCTCGAAGTGCGAAGAAAACAAACCAAGCAACGGATCATCCCAGATGAACGATTTCGCCAAATTGCCAGTGCCTAAGATCGCGGCCTCGTCGGGGCAGTCGAGCTGACTGGGCAGCAGAAAGCTGCGCAGCGAGTCGCCGGTCAAGGTCTGAACCATGCGCGCGACGTCGTCATCGCTCGGCGTCTTGCGAAAGCAATGCTCGGCATACAGGGCGAGGCCCGGGAAATTGCTGCGATACGGCGCTTCTTGCCCGTCATCGCCCCACATCGTCATCAGGACGCGTCGCACGCCTTCGGCCTTGGCGACGCGAAGCATGGGCAAGAAGGTCCGCTTCGCCTTCTCGTGCAAACCCCAAAAGCGGTCCCAATTCCACAGCCCCGGCGAGACGATGGGTTCGAAGCCATGTTCGCGAAAGCGGCGCATGTCCGTACGGTAACGAGTCTCGTCCTCTGAAAAATATTGCCAGTAGTTGAGCGTGATATTCTTCGGTATTTTTCGCCACTGCGCTGCGGTCATCGGCAAATCTCCATTGAATGCATGCTGGCCGAGCACTAGGTCGCCCCACATCGTTGGCTCGAGCTTTCGCTCCTGACACAGCCCAGCCACCATCTTCAGATGAGTCAGGTACAGCTCACGCGGGTCGATCTTGCGATTGACCTCGAAGCACGTGCCCCGGCCGAGATCCCAAGGTTCGTCCATGCCGAGATGAATGCGCCGAGATTCATAGGGTGCCGCGGCTGAGTCGAGCAACGCTGCCACGAAGTCGCGCGTGTGCTTGGATTTCACCGAAAGCACCGACGCGGTATCGCGAAGCTTTGCGTATGCTTTGCGGTATTGCAGGACCTGCTCCAAGTGCGCGAGCGTTTGGATGCAAGGAAACATCTCGATTCCGAAGCTTTTAGCGAACGCCACGACGCGCCGGAGCTCGCTCTTCGAGTACGCGCCGCGCATGTAGCCGATCAATGGCTGGCCCTGCACCTCGTACGTGTCCTCGGTGTAGAGCGTGAGCTGGTTGATTCCCAACAAGGCGAGCTCGACGATTCGCTGCTCGAGCGACTCGACATGCGGCACGCCATTGCGCGACGCGTCGATCATCAAGCCGCGGAATTCGAACTCAGCCGTGACCTCGAGTCGCGCCAGCTCGGAGTCGCGCGCGAGCTCACCCAGCGCGCGAAACCAATCCGAGCGCGACTGGTGCTCGATGACGAGGCGCGTCCCGTCACGGTTGATGCTGAAGCCAGGCTGCGCTCTCGGTCGGCCCGCAACGACTACTCCGCGCGTCAGACTGAATAGTTTCGGAAATGTGCGGCTGAGCTCACGGTGAGCCGGGCCTTGGGTCAGCTTCAACATGCGCCGAGCCTAGCCTGCTCGGTTCCTCCGAGGATGGCGGCTTTGCCGCAAAAAATTGGCACAAACGACGAGCTACAAGCCGGCGCTAACGAGCGCGCCGTCGACGTACACCGCGATCGGTTCGGATAGCGTGTGTGGATCGACGCTGGGATCGCCCGCCAGCACCAAGAAGCTTGCGCGCTTGCCGACATCGAGCGAGCCCAAATCGGTCAAGCCCAGAAATTCTGCCGGAATGCTGGTCCCTGCATTCACGATGCTGGCGCCGTCGAATCCGGCGGCCAGGAGCAGCGTGATCTCGCCGGCCTGAATGTTCGTGTCGCGGGTGTTGCCCAGGTCGGTGCCATACAGCACGCGCGCCCCGCGCTGATGCAACTGCTGCAGGTTCTTGACGGCCGCGG
>Ga0210387_10000663_pt1 | contig 24828 bp, 22 predicted proteins | sample IncBWC7OmetaG_FD_160108 | JGI IMG/M metagenome (GOLD analysis project Ga0210387, IMG submission 160108) | Forest soil microbial communities from Barre Woods Harvard Forest LTER site, Petersham, Massachusetts, United States - Inc-BW-C-7-O ...
ATCTGCCGTCCTCAACCGCAACGCCGCAGAAAAAGCCGGACAAGCCGACTTACGTCAGCATCAAACCGGACCTGTCGCTGGCGATTGGCGAAAAGTCGATCAAGCGTGCCGAATTGATCTCGACGCTCAATGCGGCGGCCGAGTCCAATCCCGAACGTCTGGTTTTTGTCCGCGCCGACCGTGGCGTGGCCTATGGCGACCTGATGGACGTGCTGGAATTGCTGCGTCAGGGAAATTACCGGATGAAGCTGGTGGCGCTGGAAGGCGTTGCCGACGCTTCGGTCCCATCGCCCACATCTGGAGCGGCAAGGCCTTGATGCGATGAGCGAGCTTGCGTTGGAGCAACGGCCGCCCTGGCGGCTCTGGACGATCGCGGCGGTTACCGCCGTGTCCCTGCATGTTGCCGGCGCGGCGCTGGCCCTGACACATCTGAACTCCGACGATGGCTCCGACGGGCTCGGCTTCGATGCCTCGGCTATCAGCGTTGATCTGGAATCGCCTGCTGCGGAAGAGACCGAGCTGCCTCCAGGCCCGGACGCCGATGCTTCCGTGGCCTCGCCGGCGCTCGCCGAGCAAAAGGCCGAGGTCAAGCCGAACGACCTGCCGAAGGAGACGCCGAAGGAAAGCGAAGAACCCGATCGCGTCGTGACGCAGAACGAAGAGAAAAAACCGGTCGAAGACGATCCGAAGATCGAGACGGTGCAGACCGCGGCTTCGCAGGAATCGGTGGCGCAGGAAGCAAGCGCCCGGCAACACATCGAAGGTGCGCGGGAGGCCAACGCGACGGCGGCGCCAAATCTCGGGATCGGCCGAGACAATCAAGCGCTGACCACGAAGTGGGCGAAGAAGATCAGCGCCTATTTCGAGTTGCACAAGCGTTACCCGAAGACGGAAAAGATCAAGGCCGCAAAGGTCAAGCTGAGCATGGTGATCAACCGTCTCGGTCATGTCGTGTCACTGGCGATCGCAGAAACCTCAGGCGATCCGATGTTCGACGACGCGGCGCTCGACATGGTCCGCCGCTCGGATCCGGTGCCGCGTCCGGGGGACGACTTGAAGCTGACCGACGACGCCATCAGCTTCAATCTCGATGTGGATTTCAAGGACAAAAAGTAAGAAGTGCCGCCGATAACCCGCCGGCATTTTGTTGGCCGCAAATCGCATCAGCGGAAGTAATACCGAAACGCGGTATAGACGACGACGAGGCCGGCAAAAATCAGCGCAACGGGAAGCTTTGACTTTCCTTGCGCTCCGCCGGCCGCCTTCGGCCGCTGCGCCGGTGGACGCTTGAACGCCGTGACGTTGTCGCTCGCAGCACTCGTTCCGGCCGAGCGGGGTTTCACCTCGGGGGCCTGGCCCGCGCCACCCATCTCCTCATAGTAGCTTTGATAGATAAGCTGGATAATGGCTTCGGACGCCTCGGGCTCGCTGGTTTCTTTCAGTAACAGCTTGTAGCGGTCGAGGAAGGCCTGGGCCGTCGGGGGCAGGGAAGAGGCGCCATTCAGCTTTGCCATCATGGTCCAGGTTGCGAAATCGGCTCTTGCCCTGGTATCGGCGCGTCGCGCGATCATCATGTCGGCTGCTTTGATCAAAATGCCCTCTGTTCTTTGCGCCGGACTTACTGGCGGTCCGATTCCAACATTCGCACCCTTTCTCGGCGGGTACGTCTGCGAACTTTGGAATCATAGGACCACTAGCAAATTATTCTTCTAGTGGAGTTCAGGATTTGACATCGCTATGCGAACTCGCAGCCACATGGTTAGCAAATGTCAAATCTACTCCACCAGGCTATCCGTTTCCGGTGGCGATGAGTATCAGCCGGATTACATAACCGGTCGTCGTCCGCAATATCGCCGAAATAACATCAAGATTTAGACCGAACTGCGAACCGGCCAGCGGAAGCAGGATCAAAAGCCCGATCAGGATCAGCATCCCGAACGGTTCCAACCGCGAAAGCGGCAACGCCAGCGCTCTCGGCAACAGCCCGACGGCCACGCGGCCGCCGTCCAGAGGCGGGATCGGCATCATGTTGAAAATCGCAAGGATCACATTGATCACAAGCGAATTTTTCAGGTTGTCCTCGACCCATTGCGCGGCGTTGTCGGGCAAAAGGTCCACGGCATGGAAGGCCGCGGCCGCAACCAGCGCCAGCGCGATATTGGTGGCGGGTCCCGCCAGCGCCACGAGGACCATGCCGATGCGCGGGTTGTTCAGCGCGCGAAAATTCACCGGCACCGGCTTGGCATAGCCGAACAGAAACGGCGAATGCGACATCAGGAGGATCGCCGGCATGATCAGCGTGCCGAAGGGATCGATGTGCCGGATCGGATTGAAACTGACACGGCCGAGGTCATAGGCGGTGTTGTCACCGAGACGATGAGCGACATAGCCGTGGGCGGCTTCGTGAAAGGTGATGGCGATCACGAGCGGCAGGACCCAGACGGAAAAGTCGTAGAGAGTGATGTTCACGGGGGCACGGTTCCGGTTTGATTCCGGCTGACGCTACCACGTCCTGAAGGCGTTGGTATTTAAGTGGGGCCTTCTGGATATTGCGGCAGGCCATCCTCGAGCCTGACCCAGGCGATCTTTTCCGAGACCCAGATATGCTCGGTCGGCGCGAAGGCGTTGCGGTCGTCGAAAGTGGCCAGGGATACGCCCGCCGCGGTGCCGTTGAAGCGCCAGGAAAACAGGCGGGTGCCGCATTGTTTGCAGAAAATGCGCTCCAAATGGTCGGAGGATGGATAGCGGCCGGTATCGCCCGACACGGTTATCGCGCGCTGGTCGTAGAGTGCGCGGGCGAAAAAGGGCGAGCCCATTGCTTTCTGGCAATTGCGGCAATGGCAGACGCGCACGTTGATCGGTTCGCCTTCGCACTTGAAGCGAACCGCGCCGCAGAGACATCCGCCTTCTCGGGTCATGGTCTTTCCTAATACGTCGCCCGGCCGCCGGAAATGTCGAACACCGCGCCGGTGGAGAACGAGCAGTCTTCCGAGGCGAGCCAGGCCGCGAGCGCAGCAAGTTCCTCGACCAGGACGAAGCGGTTTTTCGGAATCTTCGACAGCATGAAGTCGATGTGGGCTTGCGTCATCTGGTCGAAGATCGCAGTCTTGGCCGCGGCGGGCGTCACCGCGTTGACCATGATGTTGTATGCGGCAAGCTCCTTGCCGAGCGACTTCGTCAGCGCGATCAGGCCGGCTTTCGAGGCCGAGTAATGCGCGGCGTTGGGATTACCCTCCTTGCCGGCAATGGAAGCAATATTCACGATGCGCCCGTAGTTTTGCTTGATCATGACGGGTGCGATGGCCTTGCAGCAGACGAAGGGGCCGTCGAGGTTGATGCGCAGCACCTTGCGCCATTCGTCGAAATCGGTCTCCCAGACCGTCTTGTTGATGCCCGCGATGCCGGCATTGTTGACGAAAATATCGATCTTGCCGAAGGCTTTCAGCGTTTCCTCGCGTGCTTTCTCAACGGCGGCGAGGTCGGATACGTCAACCTTGATGGCGGTGACGCTCTCGCCGATTTCCTTGGCCGTCTTCTCGGCCAATGGCTGATCGTGATCCCAGATCGCGACCTTGGCGCCGGAGGCGACAAAGCGCTCGGTGATCGCGCGCCCAAAACCCTGGGCACCGCCGGTAACGACGGCGCAGCGGCCGTTCAGATCGATCTTGTTCATGTTAGCCGTTCCTCTCGTTGTTCCACATGGTGAGGAGTGCGAAGCACGTCTCGAACCACAAGGCCAATAACGTCTCATCCTTCGAGACGGCGCTCTGCGCGCCTCCTCAGGATGAGGGCTTTCCTTAAAGCGTCCAGCCGCCATCGATGATGTGCGCGACGCCGGTGGTAAAGGCGCTTTCGTCGCTTGCGAGATAAACCGCCAATGAGGCGATCTCTTCCGCCGTGCCGAGCCGTCCCATCGGTTGCCGTGAAACGAACATCTCGCGCCCGCCGGGGCCGGCCGCCGCGGCGCGGTTGAGCATCGAGGGCGTTTCGATCGTGCCGGGGCAAATGCAATTGCAGCGAATGCCCTTGGTGATGAAATCGGTCGCTACCGCTCGGGTCAGCGCTGCGACCGCCGCTTTGGTCGCGCCATAGACGTAGCGGTTGGGCGCGGCCTTGAAGACGCCGGCGGCGGAAGAAATGTTGACGATCGAGCCGTGGCCCCGCTCCAGCATGCCGGGCAGGAAATTGCGGATCGTCCGGTGCATCGATTTGACGTTGAGGTCGAAGGAGAAGTCCCACTCCTCATCGGAGCATTCCAGCACCGTGCCGTGATGCACGAAGCCGGCCGCATTCATCAGGATATCGACCCCGCCGACCCGCTTGGCGATCGCGGCGACCGCCGCACTGTCACGGACGTCGAGGCGGGCGACATCCTTGACTCCTTCTTTGGCGAGATCGGCCAATGCCTTTTCGTCGATGTCGGTGGCAAAGACGCTGGCGCCTTCGCGCGCAAAGGCAATTGCAGAGGCGCGGCCGATGCCGGCCGCGGCCGCGGTGACAAATGCGCGTTTGCCTTTCAGGCGGTCTGACATGTTTTTCTCCCCTTCGTTTTTGTCATTGCGAGGAGCAAAGCGACGAAGCAATCCAGACTTCTTTCTCAATGCTGGATTGCTTCGCTTTGCTCACAATGACGGGTTCTGTCTTAGTGATTATCCCTCGCGACGCCGACTTTGCCAGCGATGTCGTGGTAGCGCGTAGCAAGCTCCATGCAGGCGCCGGTGGCTTGCTGGCCGACCGTCGAGCGATAGATTTCCTGCCACGGCGTCTGGTTTGCCGGATAGGGAAAGCCGCCTTTGGCCTTCAACTCCGCATGCCGCTTCTTCACTTCGTCGTCGGAAATCAGGATGTTGGCGCTGCCCTTGTTGAGGTCGATGCGAACCCTGTCGCCGGTCTTCAGGATCGCAAGGCCGCCGTCGGCGGCAGCTTCCGGCGTGGCGTTGAGGATCGATGGCGAGCCTGAGGTGCCCGACTGTCTTCCGTCGCCGATGCAGGGCAGGGACAGGATGCCGCGTTTGATCAGGGCCGCGGGCGGCTGCATGTTCACCACCTCGGCGCCGCCGGGATAACCGATCGGCCCGGTGCCGCGCACGAACAGGATGCAGCGCTCGTCGATGTCGAGCGCGGGGTCGTCGATGCGATGGTGATAATCTTCCGGCCCCTCGAACACGATGGCGCGGCCTTCGAAGGCGTTGAGGTCTTTCGGATTCACCAGGTAGCGGTCGCGGAATTCCTTCGAAATCACGCTCGTCTTCATGATCGCGGAATCAAAGAGATTCCCGCGCAGCACGAGGAAGCCCGCGTCTTTCACCAGCGGTTTGTCGTAACTCCAGATCACGTCGCCATCGGGCTTCGGCGCCTCGCGGCAGTTGTCGCCCATGGTGTGGCCGTTGACGGTGACGGCGTCTTCGTGAATGCGCTGGGAGTTCATCAACTCGCGCACCACCGAGGGCACGCCGCCGGCGCGGTGGAATTCCTCGCCGAGATAGAAGCCGGCCGGCTGCATGTTGACGAGCAGCGGGACGTCGTGACCGAATTTCTGCCAGTCGTCGATCGACAACTCGACGCCGATGTGGCGGGCGAGCGCGTTGATATGGATCGGCGCGTTGGTCGAGCCGCCGATCGCCGAGTTGACGACGATGCAGTTCTCGAAGGCCTGTCGCGTCAGGATGTCGGAGGGCTTGAGATCCTCCCAGACCATGCCGACGATGCGTTTGCCGGTCTCATAGGCGATCTGGCCGCGTTCGCGATAGGGCGCGGGGATGGCGGCGCAGCCGGGCAGCGACATGCCGAGCGCTTCGGCCAGCGCGTTCATGGTCGAGGCGGTGCCCATGGTGTTGCAATGACCGACCGATGGCGCGGACGAGGCCACGATCGTCATGAATTGTTCGTAGTCGATCTCGCCGGCGGCAAGCTCCTCGCGTGCCTTCCAGACCACGGTGCCCGATCCGGTGCGCTGGCCCTTGTACCAGCCGTTGAGCATCGGGCCGCCGGAAAGCACGATGGCCGGCAGGTTGACGGTGGCGGCAGCCATCAGACAGGCCGGCGTGGTTTTGTCGCAGCCTGTGGTCAGTACCACCCCGTCCAGCGGGTAGCCGAACAGGATTTCGACCAGGCCGAGATAAGCGAGGTTGCGGTCCAATGCCGCAGTCGGACGTTTTCCGGTTTCCTGGATCGGGTGCATCGGGAATTCCATCGCGATGCCGCCGGCAGCCCTGATCCCTTCGCGCACCCGATGCGCCAGTTCGAGGTGATGACGGTTGCAGGGCGACAGGTCGTTTCCGGTCTGGGCAATGCCGATAATGGGCTTGCCGGACTGCAGTTCTTCCCGTGTCAGGCCGTAGTTCAGATAGCGCTCGAGATAGAGCGCGGTCATTCCGGGGTTGTGGGGGTTGTTGAACCACTCGCTGGAACGGAGTTTGCGCCTGGTGACGCCGGTTAGCGGCTTGTTCATGGTTTCTCCCGCAGCGCACACGCCTTAATTTTGTGCGCTCTCATTTTGGCCGGCAATGTCGCATGCCGAGATGCGCTTCGCAACGGTCCGCGGCCTCGCGGTCCTCGCCTACGACTTTGATCCAAGGACACAATCGCAAAAGTCTGGTATGACCCGGTCAAATCGAGGCCGGCCGTCTAACGGCCGGAAATCTGTTCGGGAGGGTGTGGATGTCGTCTGTGCAAATCCGCGATGTGCGGAAATCGTTTGGCGGCTTTGAGGTGCTGCACGGCGTCACGATCCCGATCGAAGACGGAGCCTTTGTGGTGCTGGTCGGCCCTTCCGGTTGTGGCAAATCGACCTTGCTGCGGATGCTCGCAGGCCTCGAAAACATCACCTCGGGCACGATTTCGATCGGCGACCGCGTCGTCAACAACATCCAGCCCAAAGAGCGCGACATCGCGATGGTGTTCCAGAACTATGCGCTCTATCCGCATATGACGGTCGCCGACAATATGGGGTTCTCGCTGAAACTCCGCGGTGCCAATCCCGATGAGATCAAAAAGGGCGTTGCGCGCGCCGCCGAGATTCTGGCGTTGACGCCGCTGCTCGACCGCTATCCGCGGCAACTGTCCGGCGGCCAGCGCCAGCGCGTGGCGATGGGACGCGCGATCGTGCGCGACCCGCAGGTGTTCCTGTTCGATGAGCCGTTGTCGAACCTCGACGCCAAGCTGCGCGTGGCGATGCGCACCGAAATCAAGGAACTGCACCAGCGGCTGAAGACGACGACGGTCTATGTGACCCACGATCAGATCGAGGCCATGACCATGGCCGACAAGATCGTGGTGATGCATGACGGCATCGTCGAGCAGATCGGCTCGCCGCTCGAACTCTACGACCGGCCGGATAACCAGTTTGTCGCAAGCTTCATCGGCTCACCGGCGATGAATTTCCTTAAAGGCAAGGTCAAGGCCAACGGCAGTGCCAGTTTCGAAGGGCCAAACGGCGTCAAGCTGCCTCTGGCGACCGCGCCCGTCAATTCCGACGGCAGGCCCGCGGTCTATGGGGTGCGGCCGGAGCATTTCACGATTGCCGATGACGGCGCGGAAGCGGAAATCGTGGTGGTCGAACCGACGGGATCGGAAACGCAGGTGTTCGCCAAGCTCGGCGGCGAACAGGTCGTCGCCGTCTTCCGTGAGCGTCATCAGTTCAAGCCAGGCGACAAGGTCCGGCTGAAACCGGAACCGTCGCTGGTTCATCTGTTCGACGAGTCCACCGGCAAGCGACTTTAAAAGCTGTTGCGCATTACAACTGGCCAAAAGAGCCAATCAAACGGGAGAACAGGGACAATGAATAATTTCACACCGGATCGGCGCTCTCTGCTGAAAGCAGGCGGCGGCCTGCTGACGGTCGCGGCCACCATGTCGGCCGAACAATTGCTGGGTTATGCGAAGGCCTGGGCGCAGGCTTCGCCGTGGAAGCCGGAAGCCGGCGCCAAGATCAATCTGTTGCGCTGGAAGCGGTTCGTCGAATCCGAAGACGTCGCTTTCATGAAGATCGTCGATGCCTTCCAGAAGGCGACCGGCGTCACTGTCAACGTCTCCAACGAATCCTATGACGACCTCCAGCCCAAGGCCTCGGTCGCGGCCAATACGGGGCAGGGCCTCGATATCGTCTGGGGTCTTTACTCGTTGCCGTTCCTGTTCCCGAGCAAATGCACCGACATGACCGATGTCGCCGATTATCTCGGCCAGAAGGGCGGCGGCTGGACCAAATCAGGCGAGGCCTACGGCAAGCTCGACGACAAATGGATCGGCGTTCCCGTCGCCGCCACCGGCGCGCTGATCAACTATCGCGTCGCCGCGATGGAAAAGGCCGGCCACAAGGAATTCCCGAAGGATCTCGCCGGCTTTGCCGACCTGATCAAGGGCCTCAACAAGAATGGCACGCCGGCCGGCATGGCGATCGGTCACGCTTCGGGCGACGCCAACACCTGGCTGCACTGGGCGTTATGGGCGCATGGCGGCAACCTGATCGATGCGAACAACAAGGTCGTTATCAATTCGCCGGAAACCGCCAAGGCGCTGGAATACGTCAAGGGTCTCTACGATGACTTCATTCCGGGCACCGCGTCCTGGAACGACAGCTCCAACAACAAGGCGTTCTTGGCCGGCCAACTCTATCTCACCGTCAACGGCATCTCGATTTACGTCACGGCGAAAAAGGAAAATCCGCAGATCGCCGAGGACATGAATCATGCCCATCTGGTTCCGGGCGTCGACGGCAAGACAAGAGAAATGAACCTCGGATTCCCGATCCTGGTGTTCAACTTCACCAAGTTCCCGCAGGCCTGCAAGGCCTTCACGGCCTTCATGATGGACCCCGAACAACTCAATCCATGGGTCGAGGCTTCGCAGGGTTATCTCTCGCCGTTCCTGGCCGGCTTCAGCAAGAATCCGATCTGGACCGCCGATCCCAAGAACACGCCGTATCGCAACGTGGCGGAAGTTTCGCTGACCCCGGCCGGCATCGGCAAGATGGGCGAGAACGCAGCCGCCGCGATTGCCGACTTCGTTCTGGTGGACATGTTTGCCAACTACTGCACCGGCCGCGAGGATGTAAAGACGGCGATGACGTCAGCCGAGCGTTCCGCCAAGCGCATCTTCCGGTAGGATGAAAGCACCGGCGCGGCTGATAGGATCAACGGCGCCGGCCTTACACTCTCTTTGTTGACGGTCCGGGCTTATTCGGCACGGAATTGGAGCGAGATGACGACACTTCAGACATCGGCGCCTGTTCGCGCTACGCGCATCGAGAGACCGTCGCTATGGTTGCGGCTGAAGTTCAACCGCAATTTCATGGCGCTGTGGTTCATGCTGCCAGCGGCGGCGTTTCTGATTCTGTTCCTGGCCTATCCGCTGGGCTTGGGCGTCTGGATGAGCTTTACCGACGAGCGCATCGGCCGCGGCGGCATTTTCGTCGGCCTCGAGAATTACGAATGGCTCTGGGACGACGCCATCTTCTGGCTCTCCGTGTTCAACACGCTGCTCTATACGATCGTCGCCAGCGCCATCAAATTCGCGATCGGACTTTATCTCGCGCTGCTGTTGAACCGGAACATGCCGCTCAAGGCGATGATCCGCTCCATCGTTCTCATTCCCTTCATCGTGCCGACTGTGCTGTCGGCGATCGCGTTCTGGTGGATTTACGATTCCCAGTTCTCGATCATCTCCTGGTCGCTGATCAAGCTCGGCCTTATCGACCACAACATCAATTTCCTCGGCGATTCGAACCTGGCGCGCGGCAGCGTGATTTTCGCCAATATCTGGCGCGGTGTTCCTTTCGTGGCGATCACGCTGCTGGCGGGCCTCCAGACCGTTTCGCCGTCGCTCTATGAAGCCGCGACACTGGACGGCGCCACCAACTGGCAGCGCTTCCGCTACATCACCTATCCGTTGCTAACGCCGATCATCGCGGTCGTGATGACCTTCTCGGTGCTGTTCACCTTTACCGACTTCCAGCTGATCTGGGCGCTGACGCGCGGCGGCCCGGTGAACGCCACGCATCTGATGGCGACCTTGAGCTACCAGCGTGGCATCATCTCGGGGCGTCTGGGCGAGGGTGCGGCGATTGCCACCGCCATGATCCCGTTCCTGCTCGCCGCGATCGCGATTTCCTGGTTCGGCATGCAACGCCGCAAATGGCAGCAAGGATCGAACAATGACTGACGCCCTGCTACCGACCAAAGCGCCGAAACTCATCACGAGCGACGACAGCGAGGGCATGAGCTATCTGGAATCGCTGCCGCGCCGGGTGGTGACGCTCTATATCCCGTTGGGCCTGATCCTGATCGTGCTGTTGTTTCCGTTCTACTGGATGGCGCTGACCTCGATCAAACCCGACGAACAACTGATCGACATGAACACCTACAACCCGTTCTGGGTGGTTCATCCGACCTTCAAGCACATCAGCAAGCTGTTGTTCGAGACGCAGTATCCGCGCTGGCTCTGGAACACCATGTATGTGGCGGTCGGCGCCACCACGCTTTCGATCATTGCGAGCGTGCTTGCGGCCTATGCGATCGTGCGCCTGCGTTTCAAGGGCGCGGACACCGTTGGCGTCTTGATCTTCTTCGCTTATCTGGTGCCGCCCTCGATCCTGTTCATTCCGCTGGCCTCGGTGATCCAGGCCTACGGCCTGTTCGACTCGCCGCTGTCGCTGATCCTGGTTTATCCGACGCTGCTGATTCCGTTCTCGACCTGGCTGTTGATGGGATACTTCAAGACCATCCCCTTCGAGCTTGAGGAATGCGCGCTGATCGACGGCGCCTCGCGCTGGCAGATCCTGACCCGCATCGTGGTGCCGCTCGCCATTCCCGGCCTGATCTCGGCCTTCATCTTCTCTTTCACGCTGTGCTGGAACGAGTTCATCTACGCGCTGACCTTCCTGCAATCCACGCCGAACAAGACCGTGCCGGTGGCGATCGTGAATGAATTCGTCGATGGCGATATCTACAAATGGGGTTCGCTGATGGCGGGCGCGCTGGTCGGCTCGCTGCCGCTCGTGATCCTTTATGCTTTCTTCGTCGAACACTATGTGTCGGCGATGACCGGAGCGGTGAAGGAGTGACCGGCACAGACTTGTCGAACCTCATCCTGAGGAGCGCGCATTTGGCGCGCGTCCCGAAGGATGGCAGCTCGCACGTTCTGTAGCCATCCTTCGAGACGCATCGCTCGCGCGACGCTCCTCAGGATGAGGCAAGTAAGAAAAAAAGGAGTGGGTTTTGCATATTCTGGTTCTCGGTGCCGCCGGTATGGTCGGGCGTAAATTGGTCGAACGGTTGCTCAGCGACGGTCGGCTCGGGACAGGCGACATCACGCGGATGACGCTGCACGACGTGGTGGCGCCGAAGCGGCCGGAGAAGGCCGGCTTTCCGGTCGAGACCATGGCGGGTGACTTCGCGTTGCCTGGCGTTGCCGAACAACTGATCGCCGGCCGCCCCGACGTGATCTTCCATCTCGCGGCGATCGTCTCTGGCGAGGCCGAGCTCGACTTCGACAAGGGCTATCGCATCAATCTCGACGGCACGCGGATGTTGTTCGACGCGATCCGGCTGGTTGGCGGCGGTTATAAGCCGCGCGTCGTTTTCACCTCGTCGATCGCGGTATTCGGCGCGCCGTTCCCGGACGCCATCGGCGATGAGTTCTTCAACACGCCGCTCTTGAGCTATGGCACTCAGAAGGCCATCGGCGAATTGCTGCTGGCCGACTACACCCGGCGTGGCTTCATGGAGGGCGTCGGTATTCGACTGCCGACGATCAACATTCGCCCCGGACTTCCGAACAAGGCGGCCTCCGGCTTCTTCTCCGGCATCCTGCGCGAGCCGCTGGCAGGTAAGGAAGCCATTTTGCCGGTATCGGAGGATGTCAGGCACTGGCATGCCTCGCCGCGCTCGGCGGTAGGCTTTTTGCTCCATGCCGGGTCCATAGACACCGCCAAGATCGGCCCACGCCGCAACCTCTCGATGCCCGGCATTTCCGCGACCGTCGGCGAACAGATCGCAGCCCTCAAGCGCGTCGCCGGCGATAAGGTCGCCGCACGCATCAAGCGTGAGCCGGACCCCTTTATTGTCGGGATCGTCGCCGGATGGCCGCGCAATTTCAATCCCAAGCGGGCGCTTGAATTGGGATTCACGACCGCCGAAAAATCATTCGACGACATCATCCGGATTCACATCGACGACGAATTGGGCGGTAAGTTCGCTGCGTGAGCGGCCGAGCATGATCCGCAAAAGTGGGAACCGGTTTTCCGAAAAAGATCATGCTCAAATGGACGGAGAAAAGACCATGACAGCCAGCATCGTCGGTTGGGCGCATACGCCCTTTGGCAAATTCGACACCGAGACCGTCGAGAGCCTGGTGGTCAAGGTCGCCAATGAAGCCCTTAGCGATGCGGGCATCGGTGCCTCCGACGTCGATGAGATTGTTCTCGGCCACTTCAATGCGGGCTTCTCGCCGCAGGATTTCACCGCCGCCTTGGTGTTGCAGGCCGATCCGAACCTGCGTTTCAAGCCGGCTACAAGGGTCGAGAATGCGTGCGCCACCGGCTCTGCCGCCGTGCATCAGGGCATCCGGGCGATCGCCTCGGGTGCGGCCAAAATCGTGCTGGTGGTCGGCGTCGAGCAGATGACGCGAACGCCGGGCCCCGAGATCGGCCGCAATCTGTTGCGTGCGTCGTATCTGCCGGAGGACGGCGATACTCCCGGCGGCTTTGCCGGTGTGTTCGGCAAGATCGCGCAAGGCTATTTCCAGAAATACGGCGATCAGTCGGATGCGTTGGCGATGATCGCGGCGAAGAACCACAAGAACGGCGTCGCCAATCCCTATGCGCAGATGCGCAAGGATTTCGGTTATGAATTCTGCCGCTCCGAGAGCGAAAAGAATCCATATGTCGCCGGGCCCCTCAAGCGCACTGACTGCTCGCTGGTGTCGGATGGCGCCGCCGCGCTGGTGCTTGTCGATTCCGATATCGCAAAATCCATGGGTAAGGCGGTGAATGTTCGCAGCACAGCGCACGCGCAGGATTTCCTGCCGATGTCCAAGCGCGACATTTTGCAGTTCGAGGGCTGCTCGGTTGCCTGGCAGCGCGCGCTCGAGAAAGCGGGGATTGGACTCTCCGATCTTTCCTTTGTCGAGACGCATGACTGTTTCACCGTCGCCGAATTGATCGAATATGAGGCGATGGGGCTGACGCCGCGGGGGCAGGGCGCCCGCGCGATCAAGGAAGGCTGGACGCAGAAGGACGGCAAGCTCCCGGTCAATCCGTCCGGCGGATTGAAGGCGAAGGGCCACCCGATTGGCGCGACCGGCGTCTCCATGCATGTGATGACCGCGATGCAACTCACCGGCCAGGCGCCGGAGGGCATGCAACTCGCAAATCCTAAGCTCGGCGGCATCTTCAACATGGGTGGCGCCGCGGTCGCCAACTACGTTTCGATTCTGGAGCCCGCGAAGTAGGCGAGGCGTGATGCGATGAACATCGCCTGTTGGCTCGCCGCAACGGCAAAACTTCGTCCCGAAGCGCCCGCGCTTCTGACCGGCTTCGATCTCGACGCGGACTACCAGACCTTTGCGCGCCGCGCCGCGGCCATTGCTGAGACGTTGGCGCGTGACCATCGGATTGCGCCCGGCGACCGCGTCGCGGTCTTTGCGAGCAACTGTACCCAATATCTCGAATGCCTCTATGGCGTCTGGTGGATGGGCGCGGCTGCGATCCCGATCAATGCCAAACTACATGGCCGCGAGGCCGCCTGGATTTGCAGCGATGCCGGCGCGAAACTGGCGTTCGTCTCCGATGACACGGTTGACGCGCTCAACGAGGCGAAAGGCGACCTGCCACGGTCGATGAAGCAGATCTCGCTCGATAGCGAGACCTATCGCGCCATGCGCGAGGGCGAGGGCGAGCCTTCTCCACTGCCACGCGACGTCGACGATCTCGCCTGGCTGTTCTACACGTCGGGCACCACGGGGCGGCCGAAAGGTGTGATGCTCAGCCACGGCAATCTCGTCGCAGCGTCCACCTGCTATCTCATCGATGTCGATCCGGCGACACCGAACGATACCTCGCTTTATGCCGCGCCGATCTCGCATGGCGCTGGCCTCTATAATTTTCCGCATACCCGCATGGGCGGGCGGCACGTCGTTCCGGAATCCGGCGGCTTCGATCCGGACGAAGTGCTTAACCTTGCGCGCCAACTCGACAATGTCGTGATGTTCGGGGCGCCAACCATGGTGCGCCGCCTGGTCGATGCCGCCAAGCGTCGCGGCGAAAATGGCGAAGGTATCCGCACCATCATCTATGGCGGCGGGCCGATGTATCTCGCTGATATTCGCGAGGCGATCGCGGTGATGGGTCAGCGCTTTGTGCAGATCTACGGCCAGGGTGAATCGCCGATGACGATCACGGCGCTCGGCCGCGAATGGCACATGAAGACCGGCCACCCGCGCTATCTGGAACGTCTGGCCTCCGTCGGCACCGCGCAAAGCGTGATGTCGGTCCGCATCACGGGAAAGGACGGCGAGGTGCTGCCGGCGGGCGAAACCGGCGAGGTCGAAGCCAAGGGCACCGCCGTGATGCTCGGCTATTGGAACAACCCGAAGGCCAATGCCGAGACGCTGAAGGATGGCTGGTTGCGCACCGGTGACGTCGGACGTCTCGACGAAGACGGGTTCCTCACGCTATCAGATCGTTCCAAGGACGTGATCATATCCGGCGGTACGAATATCTATCCGCGCGAGGTGGAAGAAGCGCTTCTGACGCACGCGGACGTGCGCGAGGTCTCCGCGATCGGCGTGCCCGATCCGGACTGGGGCGAGGTCGTCGTCGCCTGCGTGGTGCTGGAACAGGGCGCCGCTCCCGATAACGCCAAACTGGACGCGCACTGCCTGGCATCGATCGCGCGCTTCAAGCGGCCGAAGCGGTACGTGTATCTCGAGGCATTGCCGAAAAATAACTACGGCAAGGTGCTGAAAACCGAATTGCGGCAGATGATGGCAAAACCGTAAGAACGCGGCCCGTTCTTCGCATGCGCCCATACGCCTGCCGCCCTTGATCTTGCCGATCGCCTGACGTTACTAGATTTCGCGCCGTCACAGAACGGCTTCGGGTCGGGAGCAGGCAACACATGGGACCGCTGGAGGGCGTCAAGGTCATCGACATGACGACCGTGCTGATGGGTCCCTATGCCACCCAGATGCTCGGCGATTACGGCGCCGATGTCATCAAGGTCGAGAGCCTCGAGGGCGACGTGACGCGGCTAATCGGGCCCACCCGGCATCCCGGCATGGGACCGGTGTTCCTTAACACAAACCGCAGCAAACGTTCGATCGCGCTCGATCTGAAGAAAGCCGGCGGCCGCGATGCGGTGCTTCGGTTAATCGCGTCGGCCGACGTGCTGATCTACAACGTGCGGCCGCAGGCGATGGCGCGCCTACAACTCGGCTACGACGTCGTCGCCAAGATCAATCCGCGGCTGATCTATGCCGGCGTGTTCGGCTTCGGTCAGGATGGTCCTTATGCCGCCAAGCCCGCTTATGACGATCTGATCCAGGGCGCGACCGCGTTGCCGGCGCTGATGGCGCAAACGGGAGACGGCGTTCCGCGTTATGTTCCGAACGCGCTGGTCGATCGCATCGTCGGCCTGACGGCGGTCGGCGCGATTTGCGCGAGCCTCGTGCATCGCGACCGCACGGGGCGCGGCCAGCGCCTGGACATTCCGATGTTCGAAACCATGGCCGGGTTTGTCATGGGTGACCACATGGGCGGCCTGACCTATGAGCCGCCTTTGGATCGTGGTGGCTATGCGCGGCATCTGTCGCGCGACCGGCGTCCCTACAAGACCGCGGACGGTTATATCTGCGTGATCGTCTATAATGACAAGCAGTGGGCGAACTTCTTTGAGGCGACCGGCCGCGACGACCTGCGCTGCGATCCGGTGTTTTCAACCTTTGCCGGCCGCGCCACCAATATAAATACCGTCTATGCCGAACTCGCCCGCATCTTCGAAACGCGGACGACAGCCGAATGGATCGATCTGCTCACCAAGGCCGATGTACCCGTGATGCCGATGCACGATCTCGAAAGCATTTTGCAGGATCCGCATATGGCATCGACCGGATTCTTTCCGGTTGTCGACCATCCGAGCGAAGGCAAGATTCGGAGCATGAAGGCTTCCGCGCGGTGGTCGGAAACCCCGAGCGAACCGTCGCGGCTGGCGCCGCGCTTGAACGAGCATGGAGACGAAATCCTGAGAGAAGCTGGGTTTTCCGAGAACGAAATCGCCACGCTCGTGCGTGAGGGCGCCACGCTGGCTGCCCAGGATTCGGTAATGGGTTAGCCGCATGGATTTTGCCCTGACAGCCAATCAGGAATCGATCCGCGACGCGGTCGCAAAGATCTGCGCGCGCTTCGACGATGTCTATTGGCTGAAGAAGGACAAGGAAGGCGGATATCCCGCCGACTTCCATAAAGCACTCGCCGATGCCGGCTGGCTCGGCATCTGTATTCCGGAAGACTACGGCGGTTCCGGTCTCGGCATTCTCGATGCCGCGATCATGATGCACACGATCGCCAAATCCGGCGCCGGCATGTCCGGTGCTTCCGCCGTTCACATGAACGTATTCGGGCTTAACCCCGTCGTCGTGTTTGGCACCAAGGAGCAATGCGAGAGGATGTTGCCGCCGATCGTTTCGGGTGCGCAACGATCCTGCTTTGCCGTGACCGAACCCAACACCGGGCTCAACACCACACAGTTGAAAACCCGCGCGGTGCGCAAGGGCGACAAATATATCGTCAACGGACAGAAGGTCTGGATTTCGACCGCGCAGGTCGCCGAGAAGATTCTCCTGCTCGCGCGCACGACGCCGCTGGAAGAAGTCAAAAACCCGACACATGGCCTCAGCCTGTTCTACACTGATTTCGATCGCAGCCGTATTTCGGTGCGCGAGATCGAGAAGATGGGCCGCAAGGCGGTCGATTCCAACGAGCTCTTCATCGAGGACTTCGAAATACCGGCAGCAGATCGCCTCGGCGAAGAGGGAAAGGGCTTTGAATACATCCTGCACGGGATGAATCCGGAGCGCATCCTGATTGCGGCCGAAGCAGTCGGGCTTGGTCAGCTCGCGCTTTCGCGCGCCGCCGCCTACGCCAAGGAGCGCAACGTGTTCAACCGCCCGATCGGCAAGAACCAGGCGATCCAGCACCCGCTTGCCGAAAACTGGATGGAACTGGAGGCTGCCTGGCTGATGACGTTAAGGGCTGCCTGGCAATACGATCAGGGAGAGCCATGCGGTCCGGCGGCCAATGCCGCGAAATATCTCGCCGGCGAAGCCGGGTTTCACGCCTGCGAGCAGGCGGTGATGACCCATGGCGGCTTCGGCTATGCCAAGGAATTCCACGTCGAGCGCTACTTTCGCGAATCGCTGATCCCGCGCATCGCGCCGATCAGCCCGCAGCTCATTTTAAGTTTCATCGCCGAAAAGGTGCTGGGCTTGCCGAAGTCGTATTGAGGCAGCTATCTCCCTTGGCAAATCACACTGGCAAAATCACAGGGCACGTTAAGGAACCATCATGACCCGTCTGAAGGCCGCGCTTGACCCGCGCTCCGTCGCCATTATCGGCGCTTCGGAAAACCCCAACAAGGTCGGTGGCCGGCCGGTGCACTATCTCGACAAGTTCGGATTCAAGGGCAAGATTTTCCCTATCAATCCGTCGCGCGCTGAAGTGCAAGGCCACAAGTGCTACAAGAGCCTCGCCGATCTTCCCGAGGCGCCGGACATGGCGATCGTCGCGGTCGCCGGCGACAATGCCATCGGCGCGGTGGAGGAATGCGCCGCGCGTGGCGTCAAGGTCGCGGTGGTGATGGCGTCGGGCTTCGGCGAAGTCGATGCGGTCGCCGGCAAGGCCAAGGAACGGCGCATGGTCGAGATCGCCCACCAGGCCGGCATGCGCATCGTCGGCCCGAACTCGCAAGGTCTTGCCAATTTCGGTACCGGGACGATCGCGAGCTTCTCCACCATGTTCATGGAGATGGATGCGTCGGAAGGGCAAGGTCATGTCGCGATGCTGAGCCAGAGCGGCGCGCTTTCTTCGGTTCCGGTTGGGTTCCTGCGTCAGCGCGGCATCGGCGTGCGTCATACGCACGCGACCGGGAATGACGCCGACATCACGGTCGGCGAATTAGCAGTCGCGGTCGCCGAAGACCCCGAAGTCAAGCTGCTGCTGCTTTATCTCGAAAGCATTCCCGACACGAAATATCTGGAAGAACTTGCTTCCGTGGCCTTGAAACGCGATCTGCCGATCATCGCGCTGAAGTCCGGCCGTTCCGAGGCTGGCCGTCAGGCGGCGCAATCGCACACCGGCGCGCTTGCCAACGAAGATCGCGTCGTTGACGTCTTCTTCGAGCAGCACGGGATCTGGCGCGCACCCGACATGCGCGGCCTTGTCGAAGCAAGCGAGCTTTACCTGAAAGGCTGGAAGCCGAGGGGCCGGCGGCTCGTCGCTATCAGCAACTCCGGCGCGGTCTGTGTCATGACCGCGGATGCGGCCACCAATGTCGGCATGCCGATGGCCAAACTCTCGGCCGAGACCGACAAGAAGCTCAAGGGCATTCTGCCGAGTTTTGCGACCACGACGAACCCGATCGATCTGACGGCGGCGTTGTTGTCCAACAGCCGCCTGTTCGGCGACATTCTTCCGGTCATCGCCGAAGATCCGGCTGCCGACGCATTCCTGATCGGGGTTCCCGTTGCGGGGCCCGGCTACGATGTCGAGGCGTTTGCGCGCGACGCGGCTGGCTTTGCCAAACAGACCGGAAAGCCGCTGGTGATCGCCGCCACCCAGAAGAGCGTTGCCGATCAATTCGCCGCCGAAGGCTCGTCGGTGTTTCCGACCGAGACCGAGGCCGTGACCGCGCTGCATCAATTTCTGGCGCACCGCGAATTGATGGCGCGCACCAAGGCTCGCGAGACGTCAGGTTCACAGGCCCGTGCACCCTGGGCGCCGGCAGCGGCGACCACGATGCTTAACGAAGCCGACAGCCTTGCCTTGCTGGCCGGGCGCGGCATTCCCGTCGTAGCGCATCGGCTCTGCCGGTCCCGCGCGGAGGCGATTGCGGCCTTCGAGACCATCGGCGGTCCGGTGGTGGTCAAGGGCTGCTCGGCCGATATCGCGCATAAATCCGAGCTTGGGCTGGTCAAGCTCGGCGTCGCGAGCCGCGAGGAGGCCGGCGAGGTCTGGGCCCAGATGGAGGCAATTATCCGCAAGCACGGCGCGCGATTCGACGGCGTCATCGTGGCGGCGATGGCGGGTGGCCGCCGTGAGATCATGATCGGCGCGCATCGAGACCCCGTCTTCGGCCCGGTAGTGGCGGTCGGCGACGGCGGCAAATATGTCGAGATCTTCCGCGATACCGCGCTGCTGCTGCCGCCGTTTTCAAGGGAAGAGGCGAAAGCTGCACTTCACCGGCTCAAGGTCGCCCCGCTTTTTGCGGGCGTCCGTGGCGAGCCGCCGATGGATGTCGAGGCGTTGTGCGATGCCGTGATGCGAATCGGCGACTTGATGCTGGACCCCGCAGCCAAAGTCATGAGCCTCGATCTCAACCCGGTGCTGCTCGACAGCGCGGGCAAGGGCTGTGTGGTCGTGGATGCGGTTGTTTTTCAAGGATGATTTGGCAAGGCGATCTGAACGGTGGTCGCGAACGCAACGAAGCAATCCCCCAAGGCTACGCGGAACCTATTGCCCCGGATTGCTTCGTCGCATTCGCTTAACCCCGCGCGCGCTTGCGGTGAGTGATCACCGCCAGTAGAGGACGACGCTGGCAATGACGAGCATAGCCGTCACTGCCATCGTCTGCGCGAGTGCCTCCGAGGCCGCCCTTTTGGTGGCGTCCTTCATGCTGTTCTCCCTAGACTCGGGCTTGGGTGAACCCGGATTTTGGACGCGATTCATCGTTGCCCGCAAAGGCCCGACGATCGGCTGGATTTACTCGGAACACCCCACGACGAGTATTCGCTTTGATTGAGTCCCCACTCAGCGAATATCGACGAGTGCAAATTCGTTTAGCAATAAGGCGGCATTTTGGCTCGGCTGTAGCGGGTTTATGCGCGAGACAAGGAATTTTGAGAGCGGCTAGCGGCTCCGGCGGGGCTCCTCGCCGTTGATCGGCTGAGGCGGCAGGGATACGGTTTTTGGAAAATCCGCCAGCCGACAAGGCGGTTCAAAACATCTGCCGGAGGTAAACCATGGCCCGCATCGACTATTGCGACACGTCGAAATCGAACGAACGCACAAAGGAAATTCTGGGCAAGAACCGCAACGCCAATATCTTTCGCATGATGGCGCACTCGCCGAGCTATTTCGAACAATACTGCCGATTGGGAGGCGCGATCCGCCATCGTGGCGAACTCGATCCAGTCGTGCGCGAGCTCGCAATCACGCGAACCGGAATCCTGTGCGAGGCCGAATACGAGATCGTGGCGCACAAGCGGATCGGCAGGAATGTCGGCGTCACCGACGAGCAGAACGCCGCGCTGCACGATTGGCAGGCCGCGACTTGCTTCAACGAGGTGCAACGGGCGGCGCTTGCTTTCACCGACGAGATCGTCGGGCTTCGTCGCCCGACCGATGCGACGTTCAAGGCGATTGCCGCGAAGCTGACCCCGGCCGCGCTGGTCGAATTGCAGCTCTCTGTCGGCTTCTACATCATGACTTCGAAATTCCTGGAAACCTTCGACATCGATCTACAACCGGTGGAAGAGGTAGTCTGAGCAGGTTGTTCTCGTCTCGACGATCACGGTTGATCCCTTTGCAATCGCCGATGAGAGTCGTTGTCTGCGCAGCGAGGCGTCTCGCTAACGTGCCACGATGATGGCCATCATGGGTTCCATGTTTCGCTATGCGAACAGAGCACGCATTTTTCAAAACGCTGTTGTTACCGGCTTGCAGTTGTCGCCTCAGCTCGCCTGAGCTACCTTCTTCTCAAAGCGGAATTAAGTTCCGCTATGCGGAATACGGGGAGGGTTGGAATGGGGCGACGCTCGGAGCGGCTCAGCAAGCAGGGAGCGCTTGCGCATGAAGCGGCCGGCGAGGGCGATGTCATTCAGGTGGTGTCGCGTGCCTTTGATATTTTACGCTGCTTCGAAGGCCACGAAGCGCGATTGGGCAATCTCGAAATCTCCAGCCGCTGCGGCCTGCCGCGCTCGACCGTCTCGCGGTTGACGCACACGCTGACGCGGATGGGTCAGCTGGTCTATCTGCCGCGCGACCAGAAGTATCGCATCGGCCCAAGCGCGGTCGCCATGAGCACCTCGATGATGCGTGGCTTGCAGTTGCGTCACCTGATCCGCATGCGCTTGCAGGAAGTCGCCGAGTACCTGCCGGGCACAGTGGGTTTCGTCATTCCCGACCGTTTCCATCTCGTCTATCTCGAGGTTGGCCGTGCCGCCAACGCGATCGGCCTTTCGTCGACGTCTGGTAGCCGCATTGCCATCGCGAGTACCGCCGCCGGTCACGCCTATGCCGCCGCGCTGGCGCCGGAAGCTGCGGAAATCCTGCTTGCGGACATGGAGCGCGAAATTCCTGAAAGCGCCAAACTGCTGCGGCCGCGTCTTGATGCGGACCGCCACGCCTTGCGCGAGCGCGGCTATGTCACGGTGTGCGGCGTATGGAGCCCGCACATCAACGGACTGGCCGTCCCTTTGTGGTCGCCGCAATATCAGACCTACGTCGTCGTCACGATCGGACTGCTTTCCAACCTCTATGACGAGATGCGGCTGCACAGGGACGTGGCGCCGAAAATGCTGGAATTGAGCCTGTCCATTCGGGCTATGCTGGAAGATGGCGAAAGCGCGCTGTTTGCCCAGCGCGCGGCAGGCGGGCCGCATTAGGCTCCACTCCATTAAAAACGTGTATTTTGCTAGTGGTTCGGTTCTAAAGTTCGCCAGGCGAACATTAGAACCGAGCCATTACGTCTTTTGGAGAAATTCATGACCTGGAAGCCGGAGCTCGACGAACTCGCCCGGCGCGAAGCTTTCGCCCGCCAGATGGGCGGCGCCGACAAGGTCAAGCGCCAGCGCGACCAGGGCAGGCTCACCGTTCGCGAGCGCATCGACGGCCTGCTTGACCGTGACAGCTTTCACGAAGTCGGCGCCGTATCCGGCACCGCGGAATATGATGAGAAGGGCGAGCTGCAGAACGTCACCCCGGCCAACTGCGTCTTTGGCCGCGGCAAGGTCGATGGCCGCACCGTGGTCGTGGTTGGCGATGACTTCACGGTGCGCGGCGGCTCGGCGGACGCCTCGATTTCGGCCAAGCCACTGATGGCCGAGGAGATGGCGCATGATTTTCGGCTGCCGATCCTCCGCCTGATCGAAGGTTCGGGCGGCGGAGGGTCGGTGAAGACGATCGAAACCAAGGGCGCGGCCAATCTGCCGGGCGGCGTCGGAGGCACCCGTTGGTATGCCTATACGACCGCCAATCTCGCTTGTGTGCCGGTGGTTGGGCTTGGACTCGGCTCGGTTGCGGGTCTTGGCGCCGCACGGCTTGCCGCGAGCCACTATTCGGTGATGACCAAAAGCTCCGCCATGTTCGTCGCGGGGCCGCCGGTGGTGAAGCGGTTGGGCCAGGACCTCGGCAAGCAGGAGCTGGGCGGGGCGGATATTCAGACCCGCGCCGGCAGTATCGATCAGGCGGTGGAGACCGAGCAGGAGGCGTTTGCTTGCGCGAGACGCTTTTTGTCCTACCTGCCGCAATCGGTCTACGATTTGCCGCCGACAGTTGCCTGCAACGACGATCCGGAACGCTCCGAAGAATCGTTATTGACGGCGGTGCCGCGCAACCGCCGTCAGGTCTACAAGATGCGTCCCATCATCAACGCCGTCGTGGACCAAGGTTCGTTCTTCGAGGTTGCTGCAAATTTCGGCCGTCCGGTCATCACGGGATTGGCGCGTCTGGAAGGAAGGGCGGTATTGGTACTCGCCAGCGATCCCTTTCACTACGGCGGATCGTGGACGGCGGACGCCTGTCAGAAAGTCGTGCGCTGGGTCGACTTCGCGGAGACCTTCCATCTGCCGGTGGTCTATCTGATGGATTGCCCCGGCTTCATGATCGGGCTCGATGCCGAAAAGGCCGCTACCATCCGTCACGGCGTCCGCGCGATGGCCGCGGTGAACCAGACTACCGTTCCCTGGTGCACCATCATCGTGCGCAACTCCTTTGGCGTTGCCGGTGTCGTGCATCAGCCTGCCGGGCGGTTTTCAATGCGTTATGCCTGGCCATCGGCCTATTGGGGGTCGCTGCCGCTCGAAGGCGGGATCGAGGCGGCCTATCGCGCCGACATCGATGCGGCGGAAGATCCGCAGGCCAAGCTCGAGGAAATCGAGGAGCGGCTGAACAAGCTTCGCTCGCCGTTCCGATCGGCCGAGAAATTCTGGGTCGAGGAGATCATCGACCCGCGCAAAACCCGCTCGCTGCTGTGCGAATTTGCCCGCCTCGCCGAGCCGCTGCGAATGCCGGGCCCGGCGACCAATATGGCGATCAGGCCGTAGCGGTCTTCGCAATGGCCGGCTTTGGCACACGCGAGATCGCCAGCACGATCACCGCCGCCACCACGCACAGCGCGCCGGCAAAGAAGAACGCCGGCAGGTAGGTCGAGAGCACTGTGCGCGTCAGTCCGGCGCCGAAGGCCGCAAAGGCCGCGCCCGCCTGGTGGCCGGCAAAAATCCAGCCGAACACGAGATTGGCCCGCTCGGCGCCGAAGCGTTGCGCCGTCAACCGCACCGTCGGTGGCACGGTGGCGATCCAGTCGAGACCGTAAAACATTGCAAACAGCGACAGTCCGTAGAAGGAGAAGTCGGTGAACGGCAGCATCAAAAGCGACAGGCCGCGCAGACCGTAATACCAGAACAAAAGCCAGCGGTTGTCGTAACGGTCGGACAACCAGCCGGAAAAGATGGTGCCGAAGAAATCGAACACGCCCATGGCGGCGAGCAGGCTCGCGGCCTGCACCTGCGGAATTCCGAAATCGAGGCACATCGGGATCAGATGAACCTGGACCAGACCGTTGGTAGAGGCGCCGCAGATGAAGAAGGTCGCAAACAGGATCCAGAACGTCCGGGTCTTCGCGACATCGCGCAGCGTCCCGAGCGCAGCCGCCATGATCGGCGCGTTGTTCGGTGGCGGCGCCGGCAGCGGCTCGGTGCCCTGATCACCGAACGGGCGCAATCCAAGATCGCCCGGCCGGTCGCGCATCAGCATCAGCACGGCAAAGGCAGCAACACCGAGCATCACACAAACGACCGATAGCGCGACGCGCCAGCCCAACCGCTCGGTGACGCTGGCAAGCATCGGCAGGAACACCAGTTGCCCGGTTGCGGTGCTGGCGGTCAGCATTCCCACCACGAGGCCGCGCCGCGCGTTGAACCAGCGCGCGGCAACCGTCGCGCCCAGTACCAGCGCGGTCATCCCGGTGCCAAATCCGATCACGACACCCCACAACAGCAGCAAATGCCAGACCTTGGTCATGGCGAGCGACGCCAACAGCGCGGAGGCCACGACCAGGAGCGCCGACAGCGCCACGTTGCGAAGGCCGTAGCGGTTCATTAGCGCGGCCGCGAACGGTGCCATCAGCCCGAACAGAACGAAGCGGATCGACAGCGCCGAGGATATCTCCGCCGTGCTCCAGCCGAATTCACGCTGCAACGGCACGATGAAGACGCCGGGCGCGCCGACCGCGCCGGCGGTGATCAGCGCGGTGAGAAAGGTCACGCCGACCATCACCCAGCCGTAGTGAATGTTGCGGCGGGCGAGTGCCGACGAGAGCCAGTTCGAAAACAATATCGTCT
>Ga0210387_10000664_pt1 | contig 24813 bp, 25 predicted proteins | sample IncBWC7OmetaG_FD_160108 | JGI IMG/M metagenome (GOLD analysis project Ga0210387, IMG submission 160108) | Forest soil microbial communities from Barre Woods Harvard Forest LTER site, Petersham, Massachusetts, United States - Inc-BW-C-7-O ...
GTCAATATTACAAGGGTAAGACCATGAAAAAATTCCGCACAGAAAAATGCAGACATATACAGACCGATTAAGAATAAGCATCATACAAATAGTCACGACTCCTCTCCCTTCTCCCCTTCCACTTCCCGTTCACCCTGACCCTCTGCCTGCTTGACTTCTTTCCCACCTTCTATCCCACCTTCTATATTCTTCCCACCCCACCCCATCCTCGCAACAACATACTCCTGCCCAATAACCTCCACTCCCACTCTCAAGGCTTCTGCCACAAGATCCTCTACCCAGTCATATTGATCCCATATCTCAAGCCACTGTCCTGGAACAGCCTGCGTGACTGTGGTATGCACTAGGGCGTGTGCTGGGTCGGAGAGGTAGAGGACAAATTGGAGGTGTTGTTGGGAGGGCGAGAGAGTAGAAGAGGAGGGATCGGATGCGGAAGGAGAGGAGTTAGGGAGGGTAAAAGAAGCCATGAACGGTTGGACACGTAAGTAGATGTGAGAGTAGGTTGTTGGGGATTGAGCAGACGAGGGATGGGTTTGAGTGGGCTTTGAGTTATTTTTAATTAGTTCATCTAGGTTGGCCTATGCATGCGTTCAGAGTCAATCAGCGTGACAGAATGGAAGGTGATTATGGTCATACCTGAGCGAGCTTGAACGCGGCTTCATACCCATCGACGGCACTCAGATCTCTGCCAACCCCAGCGGTTTCCTTTGGCCGTGATTCCTCCCCCCTGTTGACGATCAGATCGCCTCCTTCGACTTGTTCCATGATCTGCAAATCAAGGTCAGACGTCCAAATAAAAAAGTCGATTGGTTCAAATAGAAATAGCATACCCTGGCGAGCGCACGGTACACCAGCGACTCGATGCCCTCGTATCCCCGCATGTCATGACTCAACCACACCTGAATAACCTCGTGCTCAGATATGGGTGGTGCGACAACGTTGAGGATATCAGTGAGAGTTGAAAGTCCCACTCGCTTGAAGTCCTGTCCTATATGATTGAAATCTATTCATTAATAAAATCTTCCAATATCATACCTAATATAGCGGACGTACCAAGCTTGTCCAGTTGCGCAGTCTTTGCGTACTCGATAACCCCTTCACCCCATTTACGCGCTTGTTCATTCTTGGGGAGATACTTGACTTGCTCATCTACAGCTGATTTGGCCTGCTGGATGGCAGCAGATGCACTCGACCACACCGATCCCCATCCCCATCCTGCTCCTGCTCCTCCCTGTCCATCAGCACCAGAATTCGCCACTTGATCCCTCGCAGCAGCAGTGTCACCCTCGCTAGTCGCAGTCTTCGCAATCAACGACGAAGCCGACGACGAAGAAGGAAGCAAGGAAGATCCCGAAGGTGTGCCCACCCGTACTCGATCTGTGCTCTTCCTAAGAGTGGGGGTCCCAGAACGCGAAGTAGGGCGTTCGCGATGGGAGGTGGTAGTTCGAGTGGGTTCTGTGCTCTTCTGAGTGATCTCGTCGAGAAAGGCGAGGACTTCTGCTTCTCCTTCGCTGGTGCCAGGCGCGGGTGCTGACGGATTGGTGGTGCCTTGAGCGGAGGGAGACAAAGAATCGAGATCATCGAGAAATTGGAGAACATCTTCTTGTTTGGATTTGGACTTGGATGCCATGGTACTATATGATACTGTGAATGAGAGTATAGATATTCCGATATACAGCAGTAGCGCTTGGAGGATGAAGGTTGATCGGATTACTACGCGACTCGGAAGTATTAGTGGTATTGTATTTGCCCTTGTCACGTTTCAAATTTCACTAAACATTCTTTCATCATGGGCAAGAAGAGAATACCAGAAGAAGTTTTCCACGTCGGTATGTCCTTTCTCGAGTTCACGTCTGATATCAATGTAAACTACGATCCTCAAACAGAGGTTATCACGAAAGCCAGACTATCCAAACGCGGAGTCTGGGTGAGTCTTCCTGAATGAATGGATGGGTCCCTGATGCTGAACGATTCTTTGTCGTCCAGGAGTATTTGGTCAAGGTACTATTCCCCAGAAAAGAAACTCCCATGATGTGTTGTCTTTTAACGCCAGAACTCAACTCATAGTGGGCTGGCTACGATTCTGACGCCGACACGTACTCCACTACTTCATTCAATCCTTTAACATGACATATAACATTGAAATTTTACAGCTGGGAACCTGAAGGCAATGTTGCAGGTTGTCAACGTCTGTTGAGTAGTTTTTGGAAACATGTCGGCATGGACGATCTCGACCATCCGGTGGGATACCAGGTTGAAGCCGAGCCCAAATGGATCAGTGAGTGGTCTTGTCTTCTTGGTCAGCCGCATGCAAGAATGTCAATGCTCGCCTTAGAGAAAGAAAAGAATTATTTTATTAGAGAATTCAGTCAGGCCCAGGAAGACCTTAAACTTAAGCGAGAGAAGGAAGAGCAGGCAAAGAAAGAAAAGGAACGGGCAAAAAAGCTGGTGCGCTTTCTGGTTTTGTCTCACCTAATGCAGTTTATTTCACAAATAGCTTGAGCAGGCCAAGAAGACAAAGAAAGCTATAACAGAGGACATCCAATCTTCGTTCCCCACGCCCAAAGGCAAAGGCAAAGGCAAGGCCAAAGATAATGAACAACTTGTTTGTTTTCTTTGCATTCTCCAACATAAAACTACTCAATCTCTATCACACTAAGGTCGAATCGTCAGATTCGGAAGGCGACCAACGTCTCCTCAAAATCAAGATTCCTGCAAAAAGGCCAAGAGTGTCTTCTGATGACGATGTGAGCCCTTCTGTCCCGTCCAGTAGCCATGAATCTCAATCGCGGCCGTTTCACAGACACCACCCGCTCGGAAGATCCAGAAAACTGATTTAAACGATGCATCGGGTAGCAATGCTGATGGTGTTACGGACAAAGTACACTCGCATCATTCGTTGCCCATTCAAACTCGACCACTAACGATAACCATTACAGGGAAAGGAAAAGGCACGCGAACAAGCTCAAACACCCTCAGGTCATAACCCGCCCACCCCGCTCTTCTCCGAAGGCTCGTCTCCCCCGATAAGCCTGGTTCGCAATCTGTCTCCTGCCCCTCTATCTCCAACGAAATCAAAGGCTGCATCAACCTCTACAATCGCTCTAAACCAAGTCCGACCGAACAATACGACCACTGCTTCCTCATTCGGTAACCCAAGCAGGTCCCAACCTCTCCTATCCAAAGTATCGTCAACCTCCAACGTTGCTGGCCGCCAAACAAACACCCATGTCAAAGTCCTCGAGATGTCTCCGAAGAGCATCCCAACAAGCAGCGGGCTCAGCACCAAACAGCGGATCGCACAGGGTGCGTTGGCTCCTACTAACCCTAAGACCGGACCTCTTCCCTTGCCTAAGCTATCAGTACCGGGAAAACCCAACTCGGGCTTGATGGCACTCAGTTTCAAGAAGAAGCCTTCGTTGTCGAATGCCAGTGGGAGTGGAAGTGGAAATGGTCAAATGGAGGAGGATGTCAAACCGCGTGATCCACGACTGCGAGAGGGACAAGCCTCCTTTTCATCGCTAAATGCTGCAGCTGCTCCGCAAAGCTCACCCAAAATATCCCCGACGACAAGCCTATTCTCGGATGTTCCGCACGTGGTAGCGTCGCCAGTTTCGATCCATGGCACGCTGGACCAGACTCCCTATTTCGAGAACTTTGATCCGTATCCTGAAACAATGTAGGAAGTACTTGTGCACTTGCTAGACCGGGACTGACATTCCATTGAGTAGTTCACCAATGATGCTGTTACAACCTCACGAAGATGACTTGATGGCTCAGGCTGACGATTTCCTTAGTAGCATGATGCCCCCAGAGTATGTTGCTTTGCTGTCGAATGTATTGGAGGTCTAATGCCATTCTTGGTTCACTTAGGCTCGCCGCTCCGTTAATGTAAGCTGTTCGTGGAATAGGCCGCCGTCGTTCTTTCAATTTTTTTTTTGGCAGCCCGAGTATGGAAGAGGATAATGAGCCTGTACCTCCTCGTCCTCTTGTTGTCTCTATACCAGCTGCTTTAAAAAGGTGAGCCCTCCATGTATCTTCTTTGCTGCACAGCCCTAAGCATTTGGTAGTGCGGCCTACAAAATCCCTAAGAAGTGGAAGTGGTCCGGACAAATTTTTATGGATGTTACTGGCAGCAAATCTGAGCCCCTCTGTGATGCCACCCTCACGGATCCAACCGATCACCTACCAAACGGCCTTCGATTGAGCATGGTCATAACTGCAATGACTTCAATCCGATTGAGCGGCTTCTATGATATGGTTGACCTGGATATGTTTTTGCTTGCTTGTAAACCTGTCGAGCAGCTTGCGAGATTGGGCCCGCAGGGCGAGAAGGATATGGACGCGTTGAGGACGCTTGCGAGTTATATGGGTAAGAAGCAACAGGTCTTTACCGTTCTAAAGTTGCAGGATTCGTGTAGCTGTCTGATGATCTGCGATACCTAGGTCCTTCTCGTGCCTCTTTCTCTCGACGACGCTGTGGCTGCTTTTCTCCTGCTCTTCCCTCCTGCTTTAGGAGATCTGTGCCGTCGGTTCGATGTGTCAAGCAGTTTGCAGCAGAACAGTTCATTAGTCGCCGCTCTGATTCCCTGGCGCTTGTCGCCAAAGTACCAAGCGTATGAATGGCGAAAGCGGTTTAGTACACATCACCTTGCCGACGAGACCATTTTTAAGCCAACACTTGACGCAGGCCGATGGAGCCGCTCTCTCCGGGTTAAATCACACTACCATCACGCGCTGCGCATTTTGCAGTTCCCAAAATGGCTTCACGACTATATGTCCCAACCGAATCGAGCGTACTGTGTATGGTGGGAGTCCGGGGACGGGACCAAAAAAGACCAGGGGTTGGAGACAACACTGCTCTTTTCTATTATGGAACAGTGCCGAGCCAAGAATGTAGGGCATAAGGCTGATGTTCGGGCGGTCTTTGTGCACGTTGGCGCGTTGAGGTCACTTCATAAACTACCGGCACTTGTGGAACGACGCAGCAAAAGGCCAGAGGTAAATTTTTACACATACGGGACTCACGAAAGTGTTCCGTCGGAACGCTGGGGAATCCATGAGATTTTCCCTATAGGTAGGCTTTCCTTCTTTCGAAGACCCTTTATTCGGTCCTCACTGACGCCTTTCAGGTGGTATAGTCACGTTTACTCCAACTGCTTTGGTCGAAGATCCCATCGGCGTTTTTCATCGGATTACACAGCTCGCCAAGCACCCACTGTGGGCTTGCTACATACTTCCGTCCGTCCTTGGAATGGTCGCGAAACTGACTTCTAATGGTGAAGATCCCCTCTCCACATTCGACAAGTTAGTCATTTTATTCTTCCTCTAGTCGACTCCTTCTCATGTTGTTGTAGGGGGCACTTTCCACATCATTATTTGCTTACGGCTATTGAAGAAGGGGAAGTTGCTCTCGTTCACGCACCGCCGCATAGGCGCAACCCTCTTGGTGAAGACGATCCTATGCGAGACTGGGTTAGACACTATTTTACGTCCATACCCATGCAAAGCCGCGCAATCTTGGAAGATTGTATCAAAGTGTTCAACGAACAGTACACAAACGTGCAGAAGTCCGAGTGGTCGTCTGTCATCGAGTTGGAGATCTCCAACGACTTGTCGTCCATGCAGATGCAACCTGCAATTATGGAGAACTATCGCCGATTCGTCGTCATCAAGGCTGCACATGATAATCACATTGGATGGAATAAGGATGGGGTAAGTCGACGTTATAATGATGAATAGTTTTCTGATTTCCGTGATTTATTTAGTTTGAATGGGTTCCACTTTCAAACTTTGACTTCAAAGATGATTTCTTCCCAAAACAAACTCCAATGGCGCAACCGGAGGAACCTGTGTTGGAAACATCGGCGACGGATGTCCGTTCTTGAGCACGATGTCAAATGTTTTGACAAGCTGATTTCGGCTTGCTTGTTCTCTCCGCTTACTGTTTATGCATTATTTCATTCAATGCAATCTGTTTTCCCGCTTGTAAGGTTGTTCAGGAATTAATGTAAGGTTCGTTGTTTCATGATGCTGATTTGCATGTGATTTCCAATTCTATGCCTTACGCGTGACAGCCATCCAAACTTCCGACTCGGAAGACCGGTACCAGCAGCACTCTTTGACTTCGTTTTATTTTTCGTGTTGTGGTAATGTCTCTCATAGACGACATCATTTCCAACCCTGCATACCATGAGTATCTGGCGATCCTGAAAGGTGCCCGGAACGGCTTTGTGTACGGTGTCAAAGTCCGATTCCCCCATGCTCTGATTATGGCCATTTTGTTTGGACGCGGGGAGTGAGTAGTGCATCTCATTGGCGTTGGATTCTCTGACAGTGTAGGTCAAAATTTAAATCAGCTGGCCGTCTCGGCTCCGCGTCATATACCGCACAACGAAGCAACATGCCTTGAATCTTGCGAAGTTCGTCTCGCTTTACAAGACATTCCTCTTGATTCAGAGGAAGGCCAATGCTGGGAAGGAACGGAACGCCGACACATTTTTTGCTGGTCTACTGGGAGGCTACATTGTGTTTGGTAATCGAACTGCTGTTAATGAACAGGTAGGTCACGAAACAGTTCCAAAATCGTTGTGTTGGAGACTAAACCACTTTTTGTTAGATTGTACTCTATGTAGTCTCGCGAGTCCTGGCATCCTTCATTCCTCGGTCGACCTCTCCATACTCATCACCAACCCCATCTACCACCGATTCCGTCGTCAAACCCATCCCTCCTGACGCTCGTTACTTTTCACTATTTGCCGCGTTGTCCTGGGGAGCAGTGATGTGGCTATTCAACCATCGAGGAGAGACTATTCAACCCGGCATGTTCAATTCCATGAAATACCTATACCGCGACTCCGAGTCTTGGGTGGATCTGAGGACGTTATTCTGGCACAATACATAAGCGTAGTGGTCTCGGGCCTGTCAACATGCCGTAATATGTGTAGATTCCGGTTATCCTACAGTACAGCCTTGTCACAGATAGGCGTCGGGGATGATAGAACGACATCTCTAGATTTCCAGATTTAGCTGGTCTAACCGTCGCGGGACTTTTCGACATTTATACTACAGGTATGAGTCGCACAAGATCTAGAAAACTAGACGAAGACATAGGACTTACAGCAAGCATTTCCACGGCTGCTGTGCAAGCTTTGTAGCACATTTGGCACTGCCGGAGTGCAGCAGTGGCGGTCGACATTTCACCCGCCACATCTGTTCCTGTTTGAACGTCGGTGTAAATACATATAAAGTGATGAAACCTTATTTACCACTTTCAATCCTTCCAACCAGCTTGCTTTGAGCCCCGTGCCATAGTAACTCTGCAGTCTGGTGATGGGAGGGGCACAATCCATATCCATGAGGAAATAATGTCTCCCCTAGTAATGTTTTTCGTAACCCTTTCGTCCGGTAATCTTGCAGTCGAATAATCTTGTGGTAAGCTTCCACAGAAGGGATAACCTTGACATCCTCTAACGTGTATGATGCCAAAGGCAATAAAAACTGGCTTGCTTTCGAAGCGACAATGGGCATGTCATGCAAGGTAGCAAAACCATAAACTTGGAGAGGATACGCAGGAGCATGTGCAAGTAGGTGTGTGCGTAGGGACTGTGAGATTAAATCTGAAAGGGCATACTTATCCGCCAGCGAGAATAGTAACGGAAGAATGGGGAGCGGTATAATAGAACTTGGTTCGTAACGATCGGTTCGGAGTTGGGTGCTGGACTTTTCTTGATCTGCGGTGGATGGATATGGGATCGGTGGAGGGGGAGGGAAATGCAGGAGACGAAGCAGTGCAGTCATAACTCCAGCTGTTTCATGTAGATCCAGAACTTGGTCGTCAGTTGGCTGGGCCACTTCGAGCGCAAGGGTTGGGTCACAACAAGAGAACATATCCCCTGGAGAAAAGATCATGATCAGTCACATTGTAAGCGATACGGAGTTAACATACGGAAAACTTGGCTGGCATTCAATGCATCGCGACGCACAGGAAATGAAATGTCATCAGGTATTGAGCGAACCAGAAAATCAGGATCTTCGCATTGAAAGGTTGCAGTTATAAAAGACATGTTGGTGTTGGTTTGAAATTCCCACATTTCGTTAAATGGATAGGGGCGCAGCATTGTCCACGTGTCGGATTGCCACGAAAACCTCGCAGCGGCATGGTGGAGAGTAAGGCGAACATAGTCTCGGTCGTGTACATCAAAAAGCCTAAGACAATCGTGGCAAGATGATCAAACACGAAATAGAGTGGTGAAAGTGATGTCAGATATCAAAACGGAAATTGCAGACAAACGCACTGAAAGTTGACCGTAGTAAAACAAGAGGAAAAAGGAATTTGTGGTATCATCAAACGAGGTAAAAGGAATGGAATCTAAACGACCAGGAATCCCGGAAAAAGTCCCCTACAAGATAATACACTTCTTCCTCTCCTTATCCTTCGGTTTAGTTGGTCCTGGCGTGCCTGGTTCTATATTTCTTGTTTGTCGTAGCGCACGAACGAGGTTCATGAAAAGGCGTTCGACATTTAGCGCTGTTTTCGCGGAGGTCTCGATAAATTCGCAACCAAATTGGCGGGCAAGTGCCGCGCCCTCCTCTTTTGTCACCTCCCGCTCGTTAGTCTTGTCACACTTGTTACCGACCAGCATAAAAATCGGGTCGCCCCTTTTGACTCGCCGCATTGATTGACGGAAGACTTCGAGGCGATCGAAAGTTGACCGCGAAGCAATGGAATACACAAGGATGAAACCTTGACCCTCTCTATTGGTGATTCCGGAAATCAGGGGAGCACAATTAGCTTGACGGCGAAATTACTCACCGTACCCACAGATCACGCAGTGTGGCATACTCCTCTAAGGCGCCGTGTCAGAATGATGTACCATTGTTGGGAGTCTACTTACCCTGTCCCGCAGTATCAATAACTTCTACAAAACACATACGATTGTCCACCACTAGCTGTTTTCGGTAAGCGTCTTCTATCGTTGGATCGTAGGTCTAGCCGTGGATCGAATGAAATCAGTTGTCGTTCCAAGCGAAACCAAAGGGACACACCTCTGTCAAGCGAAGGCGATAGAATTTGAACCGTTCCGTAAACACTTGGCTTGACACGAGAACTAAAACGCGGCTTACCAACGAAACAATTGAGGGTGAACTTGATAACTGTCATTTCCCGGGCTGTAATTGCATTCACAAAGAACTCACCTGAACAGCCAAAGCAGTTTTACCCACACCACTATCACCAAGAACGACTACTCTCCAACTGTCCATTCTGTAACCCTATATCAGACAGGAGTTGCAGAATGCGGAGAGGATACCGAGGTACCTCAGAAAGGGTCAGAGCGAACGTAAAGGAAAGTGTCGAAGAATGGAGGTAAAGGGGATGTCGAACGAAGCTGGAAGCGAGTGAAAAATGATGAACGGCGTCGGTGAGATAGGAGGGATGAGGAAATGGGCCAGGGTAAAGACGATGCAAAGGAAACAATAGAAGATTTAGACAGTCGTCGTGCAAGTTCGTGGTTCGTGGAGAGGTCGTAAAGAAAGACGCGGGATGGCCTTGTCCAAGAGATAAATGGCAGCGAGCCAATGGCAGAGACTTGGTTCGCGGGCGCAAAATGAATCGGTCCTATTTCTAATGGTGTATCTTCCCTTTTGGGTCTGCAATTTTCCCCCACAATTTCCCGCCGTTTTGGGTCAAATCTTCTGATGGTCGCTCAATTGGGCACCTCTGACCCAAACTTAAGGCGCGGTCTGAGTGTCTAAATTTACTAATAGTACTATAACGGCCATCCCGACCTCGCCCACTGTAACTGAGTATTTATCCCATGCCCTTGTATCTCTCCACAGTCGGACATCTCCGGTTCATCAACCACTGAGGGTGCTCGGAATCTCCCTGTTGTGACCGAAACTGTCCGGACAATTACCTGCTGTTCGTAGTCGTAAGCCATGTGGAGGATTTCGTGCGGGTGGACCCTGCCAATGCCATAGTCAAAATTGACAATATCTCTACCTGTCAAATCTACCGAACTTTCAAGAACGGTCCACGCTTGTAAGGTGAGGCGGCCGATACAGATCTAAGATTCTCAACACTCGAAGGTATTGCGATCCTAGCTAGCCAGAACGCGGCGGAGGCGGCGGACTTGACGGTTTCACCTGCAATGACTTCACCATGACCGGAAGCCAGCAATATTAATTTTGTAGAAATTCGATACAGGCCTAACCGCTGTTGCGCAGCGACACGGTCCGTCGCGCCAGTGAACAATAGAGAAAGCACTCGCCAAGATGGACCAGCGATGGATGACCGAGAAGATCCGAGGAAAATAACGAGTCATTTACCCAGACTTAATATCGGCCTCGTCCGCCTCGGAAGACGAATAAAAAGATGGGGCATGACCTATCTAGACTACGAATCAGGGAACCGTGCACTAAATTAGGCGAATCCTTGAGCATCGTGGCGAGGCCCAGTACATAAACACCGGAGGAAACAAAATTGGACCCTCCACTGCTGTCATGTGTTGACAAAGCGTCCCAGGGTAATTCAGCCATGGAGGTACGCGCACAGGATCTTGATTAACCCAGGGCTGTAAGGTGGAATAGGGCCACAACGAGTCCACAAGTCCTGGCATGGAAGTCTCGAGGAGGTCTGAGAACAAGCGCATTTAGGGTGCATTCTTCTTGAAAGAATTCTCATAAATATCAAGGCTTTTCCACCAGCCGACACGTGACCTTCCTTAAAGAAAAGGTACAATGAAATGCCGATGCTTATGATACATGTGGAAAGGTGGTCAGTGCGGAAATTAAATCCGGGGAGTTTATGAAATCGGGTTCTGGGGAGAAGAAAGGACGAATGAGCGTTGTCCAAAAAGGTACTTATCCGGGAGCAAGCCGGAAGCCCACATAGAATGGATGAATTGAGTGCACTTTCCAAAATATGAAATCAACACCCTTTTACTCCGATTTACCAAATAAGTCGATCTCGTCAAAAACTGGATGCTTCCTCAGTTTGCGCCAGTTGTGAGCTTAGGGAGAGGATTTGCATCAACCGCATTTCCATCGCAGTTCCGGTGGTGGCTCAGTTCAATTCCTCCACCGGCCGGCAATTGTCAGATGCCTCAAGGTTCAAATGATAATTGTCCGAGCTAACGTGTCGGTCCGCAAAACACGGATTTAACCGGAACCAATGAAATCACAAGCAGGATGGTCCAGCACGTACATATAGGCTATCCATAGGCCGGGTTATTATTTCAAACTAGTTGGTCGTTCAACTTGAAGTTGAAAGTCTTCGCAGACTGACTCAGCCGACATTTCGGGCCGAGCCCTTGGTACTGTGGTGCTCGGCTTGGCCCTGAGTGAGTATGCTGATCACGTGGCCCGATTTCAACAAAAACCTTAGTATATCGATCAATAATGACCACACACTTCATACTTTTTTGTTGAAGATGAAGTTGAGAAGACTATGGGTATGTGCTGTCGCCTCGTGGGACCGTCCGACTGCACCCGCTGCGTCAATCACCAGCATCAAGGAAGGCCATATTTACTTGGCTCTACCTTGTTCACGACTGATCTCCCACGGCCATTGGGTTTGGTTTGTTTTCCTATTTTTTAGCACTTGCTGATGCTGGCGCGAATGGTATCTGAGATGCCAAATCTGGCTGATCTAAATATAGCGATCTGCATTATAGTCGTAGCCTTTATCACACCTTCACTTCGTCATGCAGGGCAACGACGGCCTACCCCACGAAACCTCGTGCCAACGCCTTCAAAGTTTGATCATGCGGATTCACGGCAGCTGATCCTTCATACAGCCTTCGGTATCGACCACCACATGAAGATACTGGGCAGACCGCAAGTGACCGCAGTGACTCTAACTTTCGAGCTGTCATTTAAATACTAGTACTAACTACTAACCATAATCCATGCAATACAGAAGCGTTTCCATTCGATCTCCACGGTTTACCTAAACAGTTACCACAGTTCGTCAGAATTCTGGTCGGGCCGCCTTAGAAGTGTCCCTGACACAAGATATAACATTCTACAAGCACTCAGCCAGACAATTAATTCAAGAAACATGAATTTTACGATCCCCCTTGATATTTTCCGTCGCTCCGCGTAACTGATGTCCCTGCTCCAGTAAATGATTGTAACGAGACATTCTGCACCTGAACTTAAAACGGGCCATCAACGATGGAGCGGATCTGGCAGGTATTGTGAGGTACACCACCGCATACTCTTACAATCATTCGCGAGGAATTACTGGGCACTCTGGCGACATACGAAAACTTTCAACCTATCGTTGATGCCTCGAAGTCGCGTCCTGAAATCATGACATGTGTAGCTTCACTTTCAGAAACGCTCTGGAGGAGGGGATGGCGTCAAGATTCCCTTTCAAATATACACCACGGTAGTTCTCAGGCTAAACGACATGGTAGACACTAGATAGTGACATGGCGTGCGTAATGCTCCTGAGCGGAGCTTTATGGACATGTTGTCATCCATTCCCCGTATCCCGTGAATCTGGATCAACGTCATATATCGCTACATTTTTTCACGAGTCCCACCAACTGACGTGGTGGGAAACCCGTTTGCGAGAGGCCAAACAAGGTGCGTCGATTGCAATTACCTCAAGCTACTTCGAGTACAGATCACGAAGGCCCTAACTAACCTAGTCGTTATTCAGGCACACCCGTTCATACATTATCCATTCCAATAGGGGTGCCAAGATTCTCCTTCTAACTTATACCTTGCATGTTCTCATGCTAGATCAATACGAGATGACCAGGTTAGTGCATGGCGTGCTCAATTTTCAGGGAGGAGCATCGTGGACGTCTAGCGATCGCCAATATGCCGTCAGCCACACATCGGCACTAGTCGTCGCCCACTGGGGTGGGGAGCAGCGTGGTCCGCGAAAAACAAGAAAGGTGCGAGCCTGCAGCCGAACACCAGACATCATCTTAGAAGGTTTAGGTGAGTACTATAGACCGTGAACCGTTTACGTAGTACCAAACACACCACTAATTATGGACATGTTAACATCTCCATTCGGCATACAGATGGCAGCCGACACAAAATAACTCTCATTGAGGTATGAAATGCCTGCATCCAGGAAGGGCGCTCTCAGGCTGTTGGCAATTTCGCTCATGCCACTTTTGCATATATTTGGGACAATTTCCATGTCGTAACTGTCGTTCCTAGCCCAAGGATGCGTGGCGGTTATATTTCAGGCTGCCCTCTGTTGAGACTTTCGTCCCCTCGAAAAACAAATATCTCTATTTGTTCCGCTGTCGTTGCGCTTCGAACCCAGTGTTACACGGGTTCTCAATGGCGCACGAGCCACGTCTGGATCGCTCGAGCTGGCTCAGTTTCTCTCTGACCTGTGGCTAGATCAAGGCCCGGTATCATTGACAATACCCCACTTGGCGAGGAATGGTTTGAATTTTGAAGCCATAACTGTCCCTTGTTGTTGTAGCTGTGATAGGACATCACCACCTGTCGCCATTTATGAGACAGTGAAACGCGACAACATTTATTGTACGCCTCTGTTCCATGGCGACAACATCATATTCAGGTCGCCTGACACCGAGGAAGGAGGCGTATCCGGAACTTTGCCGAGTCTTCAAGATGGAACATTCTCTGACCTCTCTATGAAATTGATATTATTGATATTATGGTGCTACGCATGGAACATTCAAATTGATTCAATTGGTCTTTTCTGGCCAGAGGCTGTTCTTTGGACTCCCCACAAGTAAAACATCATCCTTCACTTTTCAACGCCATCTACGGTCATCAAGGCACACGGTCACAGCCTTTCCGTTAAAGGTTTGATATTAGACCTTGCAATCCTGTGCAGATCACTGGTATGTCGTGTCATCTCAAAAAAGGGATCCGGATTTGTGTAAACCTATTCGTTTCACAACTGTCGACGTCATTGCTATGAAACGTATGTAGTTTCTTCAGTTGAAACATGAAGTAGGACGTCGATTTGCAACAAACTCCTCTTTACATCAATGTACGCCCAAATAATCTAGGTACAGGAAAGGATATATCACAGAAGAAAAGGGGGTGATGGATGATGAGATTATGTGCGGGAAGGGTATATGAGTGAGTCGTCGACTGTCATGTATAGAAACAGTGTTGGTACTGCATGTAGGTAATAAAACAGGACGGGAATATGTGGCTTAAATAAGTCAAGCGTGAGCTTGGACGTCTATTCCGTTGTGGAGTGTGCAATCCTTCGCGGCCACATATGGATACCTATCATCTCCCAGCGTTTAATCCTGTCTGCTAAACTCTGCCTGAGTGAGGTTCAGCACAAAGGTGCCCTTCACATTTTTCGGAGGCTCAATCAGCTTCACAGTCTTCTTGTTCAGTGGTGTGCTCGTGTCGCTTGGTTTCTGGAAGGCATGGGAAATTGTGGGGAACGGACGAAGTGCGCGCGAAGATGGGAATGAAGTGTTTCTTCTGGGGATCACCCGCTGGGTCGCAGCTCCGACACCGCGAGATGAGTTGGCGAGTGGCGAAGAGATGGCGGGACGAGATATAGTCATGGTGGCTGAAAAGAATTTGTTAGTCATAGGTTGTAAGAGCATATGAGCATACTCACTCATTGTGAACGCCACAACACGCAAAGAAGTTTGGGAGGACAATGGGAATTAGGAGGAGTGGGGAAAGAGTGGTCGTTCAGGATAGATGAGTTTGTGAGACTTTAAAGAGTTTCGCGTTGGGGACGCGCAACATGGAGTTTTGGGGAGATTCTGGGGTTGGGGTACCGGTTTCGGCAATGCCGGCGGCAAAAAGGGAAAATGCTGCATGGCCTTCGCCGGCCAAACCCGTCTTGTATCAGCATCCTTTGCGGTTGTTTCAATACAAGTCACGTGATCTCGGCCGTTCCCTGAACCTTCCCCAAAACCTTGAAAAATCGGATTAAATTGATAATCAAATTTTCACTGATCTCATTCTCATGAAATACATTATCAATTGATAATTATATCTCTCTATCAAAAGAACTCTGTGCGATCACGTAGCACCCGTAATCATAATGGAAACAAATATGGCATTCTGAAGTTTTGTATACGAATATGTTCGCAAAACAGAATTCGACAACTGAGCTATCAACAATATCTCTGTCTGATGAAAATGATGAGGACTTGGCGACGATATTAGGGGTGATGACCGAGATGTAATGGGATGGGGTGGAATACGGTCTATGGAGTGGTGGATAACGCGATGATGCAATTGCGGATGTGGGGATGCGAACGGTGACAACGAAACGGTCGCCTGAGTGAATGATGGCTGCAGAGGTCAGCGATGAGATGAAAAATCAGGAACTGGCCGTAGAGTCACGAGGATCCTTCGGAAGTGCCCACCCGCCGTTCACCCTTCTCCCCAGTCCCATTCTTCTTCCCATTTCCCATCCCCTCAACATCTACAAACTCTGGAGAGAGTAGTACATACTCCTGCAAAAGTCCGATAAAAAAGATGATATGGAACCAAGACCAATACGATTAAACGGCCGGCCGGGGGTGTTCTGTCGAAAGTCGGCCGTGAAGGCGACACGCCAATGCCGGATTATAAGGGTTGCATGGCCATTAGGCCACCAATAGCTATTGTACATCCACGAGCAAATTGCGCTCGAGAATGTATTTGCCTTCTTTGTACTTCTGTGCCGGTTCGTAGGCCCGGTCCTGAAATATTCGATTAGTTATATAGGACAAGGAAAGACGCAGCGGATGGTGGGACGCACATATTTCCATCCAAGGGTGGTACCACATTTGCAACAATAAATGTCTCGGACGGTGTGGTTCCCAGTTGTCATGGGACGATCGTTGGGCTCTCCCTCGACAACATTGACACTGGATCACAGAAGTTAGAAATAATAAACGTTGTAAATCACGATGTGGACGCTTACACTCCATCGAAGAGATACGCTCTGCCGTGCTGTCCGTTAAATGCCTGTTACGAGATGATAAGCCAATGACTGCATATTCAATTGAGATCACTTACTCGAGAGATCATAGAATGGATGGTTGCTAGATGTGTTCTGCAGGTAGAACAGCCATAAATACGTTCTCCTGCAAGGTATCGACGATAACTCATGCCCATCTTAATCCGTAGGACTGGGTGGTGTGCTTGTCAGATAGGTGTAGTGAGTACAAATGCTCCGGGGGTGTCGAATGAAAGGAAAAATCGACCGATGATACAAAGCTCAAACCGAGAGTAATGCTCTTATAAGTGGTGGTCGTGTGAAGGGGCAGATAACAAAGGAATATGCCAGACGGCCTCAGGTCGGAGTCAGGAGGGAAAAGCAAGCGAACACTTTTGCCATTTACGGCGTCATTACGCCATCCTCGGAAAGTCACACGGCCAATGTCTCGCTGTTTTTCAGCATTTGTTCAGCATGTCGTTACAGAACGCCCTTTGGACGCTGGGTTGCATGCACGAATTCGCGAATTCAACGTGTTGTCGCGGTCTTCTCGTTGAAGTGGCCCAGGAATGTTGCCAGCAATTGGATACTAATTAATCATTTTTGGTCATAATTAGTAGTAAATTACCTTGTCAATTGTGTATCGATAATTTGGCGCGAATTGGGCGCGAATCAAACATTCGAGTCCGTGACGATCGATGATGGGGTTCAGCCGAGGAACCACACGGACGCTCTATCACCGTCCTTCACCACTTTCTTTGGGAAGTCTAACGTTTTGTAGTCGCATTCGAATGCTCTTTTACATTACAACCTTATACTCATACCGCTATCTCGTGCGACTTCCCAGATCGGACCTTCTTTCTTCTTTCTTTATGTTTCGATTACTTTTGGCCTGCCGTCCGTGTGTCTTCTACTTATGAACTTCTGTCTGATTGACAGCTGCAGATGGTGCTGGTGATGTTAATATATTTAAGCAGCAAAACTAATACGTCGTAAAACAATATGCCCTCTGCAAGGCTCGAACTTGCGACCTCAGGATCACTGCATCATTGATGCATCACAAACAAATATGAGACCTGCGCTCTAGCCAACTGAGCCAAGAGGGCATATATTTGTTTAACAGTAAAGATAATATGAATCGCTTACCATGCATGTTATCAAAAATGCCTGTTACATGTCATGACCTGTCACAGGATTCTACCACTGGCAAGGCTGGCACCACCTGCTGCACAGATTCTGGCGACCGAATTGCTGCGAACCCACCTGCCTGCAATTGCGGCTTTGCCAGTACTACTGTCTTTTCATCCCGTGTTGAACGTTTCACACAAGTAAATCTTTGAAGATTGACACCGGTGCCTGACGAATCAACCTCCAAACCGCCGTTCGCAATTCCAAGCTATCTATTTCCCGAGCTTTGAGCCTTCAATGAACCATCGAAAGAGACGGGCAGACGAACAACTTCTACCTTTTCGCTCCGCAAAGCAGCCGCGCACTACATTGCAAGGGTATTCAGGAGGAACTCCCAGCCCTTCCCAATTCCAAGGCATCCTCTCTCGCTGGCTCAGTCTAGGCAGGGAAACTTGGAGACTGGGTTGTGATACATTCTTTCATATTGTGCAAGGTAAAATCCCCCGAAAGCGTGACATTATGCCAAGCCGTTCGACAATGTTTTGTTGTTTAGGTCCAACAGACTGTGAATCAATACCGTTTTCGAACCCACGACAACCTCGTTGGCCATTGCCGCCGCCGCCGCCGCCCTCTCCTCCTCTGCGGCGGTCTTCGGTACCACCTCGCTTCCGGAGAACTATGAGTCGTTCTCCTTCTCCCCAGTCGTCTGTGCCACAGCTACCAGAATATACACTGACGACAAACACCAACGGTCTGCCACTTCGTTCAACAGCATCCATGTCTGCCTCGGCCATATCTGGAACCGCTCCATCGTACATCGGAAGCTCATACCCTCAACTAGATGAAGCTCTCGCCGCGTCACAACGGCAAATAGCAAATAATTTTAGTGACGGGATCAAAAGAAAATATCAGAACAGAGAACATATATATGCTAAAACGGTAAAGCTGGCCGATTGCTAAACAGTTCAATGCTCTAATAACGACAATAGCACAAGGCCAATGTGCAAGTGGAGCGGAAAAAAGATCGGGAAGAAATGCAGAAGGAGTTGTTCCGTTACCGACGTTACTCTGGTTTGTACTTTGTCCTTTCACAGCAATATGGCAGTGGGACTGATGCATCGTTTAGGATACACGCAAGACTTCCCTACGTTCCTAGGTGAGACTGGATCGTTATTTTGAGGTTAGGTTGTTGAAACTTTACACCACCAGGCTATCTAAGCTACAAAGCAACTCTTGAAAAGTTTGCACGCCGAGAAGCCCTTTCCCGTGTGTACAATTATTTCATTGTACGGTCCCGCCGTTGACAACGCGATAAAAACAGCATCTCCCTCATTAACCAACTTGCGATCTAAACCGCATCTCCCTACACGTAGTCGTCGACATTCACATTCCTGCGTAGGTGGTTCATTTCATAATACCTCTTTTTCGTGATCCCAACGTCCACTCCAGGACGATAGAGATTTTCTCGAACGCACCCTAGAGAAAGCGCGGGCAACACTCAATGGGTGAGACGCTCAATCACTGTCTACTACGCGTCGCCTAAACTTCCATCCCTCTAAAGACCAAAACCACCAAAACCCTTCAACCCATCCCTCGACCAACTCCAAATTTCTCACCGTGCCAAAGACGACGAAATCGAGCGACGTTTGCGCGGCCCAAAACGTGTCCCTCTGCCATCCTCGCTCCCTCCCGAGGACGACGCGAAAGTAGACGCGATCTTGAAACAGCGAGGAGTTGTGTCCAAGTTTGCTAGGGAACAGGTGACGGATGAGGATTTGTCGCGGTTGAGACCGTGTCGATGGCTGAATGACGAGATCATCAACTTTTATGGAGCGATGATATTGGCGCGGTCGGATGAATGCAAGGAGAATCCTGGCGTGAATGGGGTAAATGGGGTAACGAGTGGGAAGACGAAGCCGTTGAATATTCATTATTTCAGCACATTCTTTTGGTCAAAGCTCAAAGGGGAGGGCTACGAGAAGGGGCGGCTAGCTAAATGGACAAAGAAGGTGAGCCATTGTTTTGAAATGGAGAGTTAGCGATTCCGACTTCGTTCTCTCGACCAGCTCGATATATTCCACAAGGACATCGCGCTCGTTCCTGTAAATCATAATAATGCACATTGGACCGTCGCTGCCATCAATTTTCGCCGAAAGCGAATAGAGTCATATGATAGCATGGGCATGGAAAGGTCAAATGTTTTCAAGGTAATAAGGCGCTCGCCCCTGAATTTTACCCTGTCCGCTAACGTTTACTGGCAGCTTCTACGTTTATACCTGGACGCAGAACATCGGAATAAGAAGAAGAAGCCGTTTGATTTCATGGGTTGGGAAGACTACACGTTAGAGGCACGTTCCTCCGAACTGTGTTGTCTTGTGCCCAGGACTGATGTTCTCACAGGATACCCCGCAGCAGGAGAATGGATGGGATTGTGGCGTGTTTACCTGCCAATTCCTGGAGGCCCTCTCGAGGGGCGAAGAATTGTTCAACTTCACCCAGACAGACATGGCATATCTGCGGCGACGTATGATCTGGGAAATCGGCAACGGGAGACTGCGGGACGATTCATAGCGTCGTTAATTTGTTTGGATGATCTCTGTGTAGCTTATAATTGAACTTCTGCATCGGAGGAGGGTGCGAGGAGTATAATGTGTTGCAGGCGTTCATTGGGATGGCAAGAGCACGAGACACCGGTGAGACACGTATGGCATTGAATGGTATGGGTGAATGTCACCGTCGAAAGAACCACACAATGATGAAGAACCAAAATACAATGACGAGAAAGACGATGTACCATAGCCATCGACAACCTTGTCGTGTAGCCATGTTGTTCATTCGTCGAAATGTTCCGGACAGGATTCCAGATGTCTCCGCAAACGCATCGTTCTAAACACCATGTGAGACGAGAACTCGTGTCCTGATTAATGTGGTGAAGAGGGAAAACACACCATTTGACTTAGCTGCACCGTTGACTCCCGTACCTCGTTCCCAATCCCAATAGTTATCTATATGCAAGAAGAAAAAATCATTGGCTTTCGAGACGGGGGGAGTGAAGCAAGGGTTTGAGGCGTGACTCACTCACATCCTTTAACAGTTTGACCTTTGCACTCAAACCCTCCAGCTGCTCATCATTTTGGCCTTCTAGATCGTCAGCGAAACGATGACCATTGGAATTATATTGGTCGTTGAATGGGGAGGAACGTCCTGAAGACGGTGGTGTTACACCTAGGAGAGTCGACCTATCTCGAAGTGAACTAGCTCTATGCGAACGATAGTCAGAGAGGTACACTGGGTCTCATTGGAGTCGATTTTACCGTTGAGACATGAAGGAGATCTTTAGTTCTGTCAAGCAATAACTTGAATTACTACCAGTAGTATCATATAAAGCTTGAATAATTTGACACGTTCGGCTTATGTAATTATATCTCAAAATGACAAAAACCTAAACGCTCATAATCCATGCAAGTATAATCTAACAATACATCCATGACTTGCCGAGGAAAGAAGGCAAAATGGGGAGGGGAGGAGATGGAGGACGAAGAGTAGGTGATAGCATGAGCAGAAAGGAGGGAAGGCACACCTGAATCTACAGGAGTGGGTTTAGCGTATAAGAATAGGGTAGAAGTTGCGGTCGGTTGTGTTACGTATGACATTGAGATACGGGCGTTTGTTAAATGCGTAAAAGTTCAGTCATCGTCGTGTGGCCCTCGTGCCAGATAAATCAGTACAAGTAAGATCTGCGCGGTTTCGTGGACGATTTAGTCGATGCTCATGCGATTCGGGTTCGTAGTCGCTGCGCGGTGGTGTGGGTTTTGTGACCTGTATCGGGAATGTTTCGGGACGGTCCTCCGCTCCACTTTGGATGATAATTAGCTTAAATCATTGGATAGCGGGTATAGGGACATACTTGATTCTTTCAGACCACGCCCAAAGTTGCGCATCACAATGATAGAAAAAGCGAATGTTGCGATTAGCAGAGCGATAGAGATCACGGCTGCAGTGAATAGGTGAGTACGGACAAAGCTTCGTTGAGTAATAGTCGCTTACAAAACACGGAAAGGGACTTGTAGACAAATTTGAACTGATCCTGGTTTCTGTATATAAGGACTTTGACGAGCTAGGGCGGGAAGTGAGGATCTAGACTGAAATGAAAGCACTGCGCCACTAACTTTAAAGATGAAGTACACCATTGCACCCACGCATCCCGACATGAAAGTGGCCATCATCCACTTATTCTCGTACCGTGCGGCCAGGTGCCCTTCCACAAGCAGAATGGTTGACAAAGGGAACGCCGCACAAGTTACGTAGTATTCCCAGTCACTGCGCTGGAGGACAAGCCAGATGAATTGTATTGAAAAGGCCGCCCAGAAGAAGACATCGAATTTGACGAGGCATTCGAATATCTGGTAGTTGGCGTACATTTTCTTTACGGTCCGATCGGCTCCAAGAAATTTGTACACCTTCCAGCCGAATTCGTGATAGATTTTCCAACCGAGGCCAATGTAAGCTAGTTCCGCAACGGATATGACGACTGGAATGATGGTGGTGAGAACGTCAATTGGGATTTTAGCAATGCTACCCGTATTTGCATCGGCTAGGGTTGTACTAATTTCGTTGATTTGGATGATGGCATAGACAAGAAAAAGGGCGTTGAATATTCTAAATGATTGTAAATAAGAGGATGAACGGGAGGATGAAAGGACCACTCACGTTAGAAATATAAATTGCAAAGTGTTACGGGCGTAGCCGACGTCCACAGCCATGACGAATTGGAACACGCTGAGATTGATCCTGTCAAGAGCACCTAAATAAGATGAAAAAAGGATACATACTGAGCAAGTGCAAATATACTGAGATAGACAGGCATTTTTAGAGAGGTCATTCGATCGTCTTCGCGCACTCTGTTCACACGAACCAACAATTCACCCTCGATAGCCAAATCTATCGTGGTTTCAATAAGCACAGTAATCACGTATAGTCTACATGCTAACGATTCGGGCAAAATCTAAGCGATGGTTGTTAGTCGCACAGGACATAACGATAGTGCAAGAACACACCTTTTGCCAGAAGCCTCGAGTATCAACCTCCTTCACGGGTGGAAGAGGTGGATATTCTATGTTTGGCAGCTCACGAGAGGAGTCATCGGAGTGTTTGGTCGAGAATGACGGATTCTTGGGGAGAGGAAATGAAGGGCCACGACGGTGGTCCCCCGTGCTCGTAACTGGAGTGTCAACGGCGAATGTTTGATGCCGTGAGTTTTCCGAATAAGGAGAAACATATTCGTCGATGAGATCGTCGTATGAGCTCTTGAACTCGTCCTGTTGGAACTGGAGTGGATAAGGGGGGAATTGTGATTCGTCAGGATAGGATGTCTGGGTTGACATATCGATGATTGATGGGTTTGCCACGAAGGGGTCTATCTGCGAGTAAAGGGCTGAGAACTTGTGGGCTGACAGAAAGGACAGTAGTTAGTGGTTGCAATGTTAGCGACAGTCTAATGAAAATGTCACCCTCAGTTGATATCGATACAGTACTAGTGTTTACTCTTGATTGGTTTGGCTGTGAGGGTGGCGTCAAATGTTCTTTGGAAGGATTAGGTATTTCTGTGGTCCTCGATGGTAAGGGAATTTTAATGTTGAAGGGGTTGAAGAAGAGAAGATGAGTGTACAGCAACGCCAACAACCAACCATGTGGCCAAATAATTAGTGATTACACTAGTTACACTGGGCGGTGACAACGGGTGTCGTTACGGGACTCTCGGGTCACCGAGTCGGGTGAATACATCAAATCGGAGTCGATGCCACCAAACTGCATGGTTTAGAAGCCTACGTCGTTGCACTATCAGAGCTATACACAGCCATATTTTGAAAGTAGAAAACTGGAAGAAATGAACGGTGGAGATATCTGCATATACTGTAAATACTAGCATCGGTCCACTGCCCTCCGGACACATATTCCGCGAGGTAATACATCCAACTAGTCTGTTTTCACGTGTGGCAGTAGAACCGTGGTACAGATATTCGGGTCACGTGCAGTAGCATAATTGAAACGCGACCTGCTGAACTGACGCGACCTCGCACAGTCCTGGGACTATGGAGACTAGTAATGAACCCTAACTTAATTATTAGTGTTAAAGGACGCCGGAAGTGAGATTTCTCCATGATCCATGCAAGCGCAAAGCAGCAACTGAGCAAGCAAGAAAAAATGCGGATATGGCACGTGACATGTTCATTTGTTGCCTCAAAGCTGCCAGCCTGAAGTTGTGCCAACTTGTACACTTTGTACAACTGTTTAAACCACATGTATGCCATTTGAAAAGTGATTATAGACTATTCTACAGTAATGAACGGCGTTTCCCCCTCAAAGTAGATGGACAGTGTTGACCTACATACGGAGGTGGCTATAATTATTTCCTTAAAAGGCGATAATGATGGCTCTCACGGTTTGAAAGCGTGTACCACGGCTCCAGGGGCGCGCGTGATAGCAGACTCATATATATGTATATCATCATTCTTCTAAAAAAATACTTATATATGAGTCTGCCTATGGGAGACTAACATCCGACCATAGCGAAGGATTATCACTGCACTGCAAAGGGCCAGAGTTCCCAGACGCGTTGAATGTCAGCGTGCAGATTTCTCATAATCATCCCCGAGACGGGTACGCAGGACAAAAGTCTCCTACACAGGGTTGAAAAATTCCAATAACGACTTCCAAACCCCCCCCTTCCGGCTGTTCCCGGACATCCATAAAAGGCAATTTTCGAGCTGCAACACTTTCCTCCCTGGAGGAAAATAACATCCTATATTTGTCTGGAAAGAATATTTCCTTGTTGGAAATTTTGTGGAGACATTCCAAATAAGGTAATACAATCAAATAACTCGCAGAATTGTCATAAAAGTGGACTAAACATAGTAGAATGAAACTAAGAAGGCATTAAAACCTTTTACCAGTTGCAAAAGTGACCCAAAATCGCCCAAAAATGTCTAAAATACCTTGTGCCCCCACATTTTTTGGAGGTCAGAAAATTTTGGTAAGCCTTCGTTGACCGCCCCCTCCAACCCCTGTGTCTCGGGTTCTTCCGGTGCATACTGCCCCGAGATGCTATAATACAACACTCTCAAACAGTTGTCAATATTAATACGTTGATAGTGCAAGGCTCTGGTGTCATGTCTGGAACCAGAATTCTTTTTTCAAAAACAATCAAAAACTCATTAACATGCACAGCAAACTATATTTTATAAATGTCACCATGGCTCAGTAGTTTTTGTGCATTGCTCGACTGCAGGATTTGTCATCACCCACAATGTATGGGGTTCGATTCCGGTCACACGCATTCTTTTTCACCTATGATTTCGACACTCGGAAGTTTGTTTTATATGACACTTCATACTTAATAATAATAATAATAATATTCCTTACTGCTCATCCTGTGCTCCCTCAATTCTTAGGGCCCATTTGGTTGCCTCATTTTGCTCCTGTTTTCAAAAATGGCACCTACCAAATTTGCAGGAAAACCCTGCATATTAACCCTGAAATCAGTGTTTTCCTTTCAATTTGACAGATGCTGCTCCCAAGGATGATAGAACTGAACAGGCCCTTTTTAAAAAATTTACTCATTTGAGGTGCTCTTGTTCTTGTTCAAAATTTCTTTTTGTTTTGGCGCATTTCAGTACAGGTTACAATGTCCTTACAATACTGAGTAAAACCCATTACAAAATTCTCAAAATTCTTCCCAATCTGTACCCACATATGGGTATGGAAGGTTGGAA
>Ga0210387_10000666_pt1 | contig 24799 bp, 24 predicted proteins | sample IncBWC7OmetaG_FD_160108 | JGI IMG/M metagenome (GOLD analysis project Ga0210387, IMG submission 160108) | Forest soil microbial communities from Barre Woods Harvard Forest LTER site, Petersham, Massachusetts, United States - Inc-BW-C-7-O ...
CGCGCTGCGCGGATTGGATATGTGCATTTGAAAAAACTTGGCGGGTTGCGGCATGCGAAGGCGGATTCCGGGAATTTGGGTTGGCACAACGCCAGTTTTCGTGGGTTTGCGGATTACATGCAGACGGAGGATTTTTTGACTGGGCTCGCGCGTTTGGAGAAGCTCGCTGCTGGAAAGCCTACGGTGATCATGTGTGCTGAGGCGGTGCCTTGGCGGTGCCATCGGTCTTTGATTGCGGACGCTTTGGTGGTGCGAGATTTTCCGGTGGAAGACATCATGAGTGTGGCGCGGACGCAGCAGCACGAGATTACTCCGTTTGCGCGAGTGCGGGGATTGCGGATTACTTATCCTACGGACAAGGCTGTGAAGGGATGAGGGAAAGCCGGCGAGACGCCGGCGCTACGAGAACCGGGCTACCGTCAGTGCAGCGAGGGGGCTGCGAGGCCTTTCGGTGGGCGCTTCATTATGAAGCAGAGGGGGGCGAGGCAGGCAACGATCACCGTGAGGCCGGAGATTACGTCTGTGTAGGCCAGGGTGGAAGCTTGTTGCGCGAGAAGGGCTGCGGCGCGGGCGTAAGCGTGGTGCGCAGCGTCGGATGGGCTCATGCCTTGGCTGCGAAGGGTGGCGGTTAGGCCGTCAATCATTTGGCGGAAGCGCGGGTTGCCTTCGTTCATGTGGGCGGAAAGATAGGTTTGGCGCTGCTGGGTGCCGCGAGTGATGAAGGTGGCGAGCAGCGCGATGCCGATGCTGCCGCCGATATTGCGAATGAAACTGATCATGCTGGAGATTTGATTATTTTTTTCGGGAGGGACGTCGACGTAGGAAAGCATGTTGGACGGGACGAAGATGAAGGCGAGGCCGGCGACTTGATACACGCGGAGCATGGAGGCGGTGCGGAAATCCATGCCTAGGGTCATGTGGGTGGTCATGTAATAGAGCGCGGCGGCGGTAGTGCCGAAGCCGATGGACATGAGGACGCGCTGGTCCATTTTAGAGACGAGAAAACCGGAGAGTGGCATCATGAGCATCATGATGAAGCCGCCGCCGGCCAGGGCTTCTCCGGCGCTGACGGCGGAATAACCCATTAAGAGTTGCAGGTATTGCGGGATCAGGACCGTGGTGCCGTAGAGAACCGCGCCTAGAATGAACATGAAAAACATCGCGGTGGCGAAATTGCGCTTTTTCAGGAGCGTCAGCTCGACGATGGGGTGTTCGTGACGCCATTCCCAGATGACCCAGGCGACTAGCATGACGATGGAGAGCGCTAGCAGGATCGTGATCCAGTGGGAGGAAAACCAGTCGGCTTCCTGACCTTTGTCGAGGACGAGTTGAAGCGTGCCGATGCCTAGGGCGACCAGGCCTAGGCCGATGTAGTCAACGCTAATGCCTTTGCTGCGTTCTTTCGCTTGTTTTAGGTATGGCGGATCTTCGACGAGGCGATGGGTGAGATAGAGAGAGATGAGGCTGATGGGAACGTTGATGTAGAAAATCCAGCGCCAGCTGTAATTGTCGGTGATCCAGCCGCCGATCGTCGGGCCGATGGCGGGGGCGACTACTACGGCCATGCCGTACACGGCGAAGGCCATGCCGCGTTTTGAGAGCGAGAAGGTGTCGGCGAGGATGGCTTGTTCGCTGGGTTGCAGGCCACCGCCGCCTGCGCCTTGCAGCACGCGGCAGAAAATCAACATGCCAAGCGTGGGGGCGAGGCCGCAAAGGAAGCTGCTGCCGGCGAAGAGCGCGACGCAGGACATATAGAAGCGTTTGCGGCCCATGCGGGTGGCCAGCCATGCGCTGATGGGGAGGATGATGGCGTTGGAGACGAGGTAGCTGGTGAGGACCCAGGTGGATTCGTCGGAGCTGGCGCCTAGGGAGCCGGCGATGTGCGGGAGGGCTACGTTGGCGATGGAAGTGTCGAGGACTTCCATGAAGGTGGCGAGAGTCACCGTGAGCGCGATGAGCCACGGATTGTGGCGGGGGCGCCAGGCGGCGATCTCGAAAGATTGGTCAGCGGTTAGGGTGGCAGTGGCCACGAAGCACCTTGGCTTGCGCGTGCGGACGACTTATTATATACATGCATGTATGTATCTTGTAAAGCGATGTTGGTCGCGTGGTGGTTTGAAAGTAACCACAGCAAGAGCGTGTTGGTGCGGATGGTCGGCACACGATAGGTGCTGCAGCGGCTAAAGCCGCTCGACGTCGTTGAGTTTATGTCGTGGCTGAAGCCACCACCGACAAAGATGAATGTGAGAGAGGGCAAAGCATGAGCGGTTCTTCTATTGCCAGGTCGTCGCGCAGGAAGCCTATCGCGGTTGTGTCTGCGGCGGCGGTGCCGTCGCGGCAGGCGGCGCGGACGGCGGCTACGCGGCGGAAACTTTTGCTGGCGGCGGAGCAGACTTTTGCGCGCGATGGGTATGAGGCGGCGCGGCTGGAGGATATTGCGGCGCGGGCCGGGTATACGCGGGGGGCTTTCTACGCGAACTTTGACAGCAAGGAAGATATTTTCTTTGCGTTGCTGGAGCAGTGGGTGGCGCAGCAGATCGCGGAGGTGAACGAGCTGCTGGAGCGGCACGACAATCCGCAGCAGCTTTTGCGGGCTTTGCGCGAGCATTATGCGCAGATTGCAAAGGACCGGCGGCTGGTTTTGCTGTCCTTGGAATTTAAGCTTTTTGCGGTGCGGCATCCGGAGGCGCATGCGCGTTTGCGGGCGCGGCAGCGGGGGTTGCGCGCTTGCGGCGGGGATATTTTGCGGCGTGTGATGAAGTCGCTGGGGAGGTCTTTGGCGATTTCTAGCGCGGCTGGCGCTACCGCGCTCGGGGCGTTTTCGCATGCGATGCTTTTGGAGCATTTGGTGGATGCGAGTTCGCTTTCGGATTCGGAGATTCGGCATTTATTGGGATTGTTTTTTGATGCGGTGGTGGCTGGGGAGAGGTAGCGGCTGCAGCGTGAATTACGACAGCCACGTCTAAGGTGCCCACCTGAAGGTGGCGGCTACAAATTCAAAAGCAAATTCAATACGAAGAGCACATGCAAGATTGCCTGTCCCAGCATCGCCAACGGCAGAACCATTGCGGCTTGCTGATTAAGGGATGTCTCTTCCCTCCCCTGCATCTAGGACCCAGAAGCGGTGGGCGGATTTTTCGCGATCGAGGGCGCGTTGGAGTTCGGTGACTGCCTCGCGCTCGCCGTCATCGGCCAGGCGGAAAGTGCCGAAGTGGATGGCGATGCTCGTGGCGCCCCCTACTTCTTTATGCGCGCGGACGGCATCGGCTGGAGAGATGTGCACTGGGCCCATGAACCACTGCGGGCGATAGGCGCCGATGGGCAGAAAGGCGAGGCGGATTTCCGGGAAGCGTTCGCGGATGGCGGCGAAGTGGGGCCCGTAGGCAGTGTCTCCTGCGAAATAAATTGTGCCGGAAGCGCTTTCGATGACGTAGCCGCACCAGAGAGTTTTGTTGCGGTCGGTGAGTGTGCGGCCTGAAAAATGGCGCGCGGGAACGGCGGTGACGCGAATTTTGTCGAAGGCGTCGGCGGATTGCCACCAATCCATTTCCTGGATTTGCGAATCCTGCGCGATGCCTTTGGCGGTGAGGCGCGCGCGCACGCCGAGCGGGACGGCAAACGCGGGTTGCCACTGGGCCGCGATGCGACGCAGCGTAGGCGCATCGAAATGATCGTAGTGGTCGTGGCTCTGCAGCACCAAATCGATCGTGGGAAGCTGATCGAAAGCGATGCCGGGGGCGCGATGGCGCGGCGGTCCAATCCAGGAAAGCGGGCTGGCGCGATGCGACCAGATGGGATCGCAAAGGATGTTCAGGCCTTCCAGCTGGATTAGAAGCGTGGAATGGCCGATGAACGTGGCGCGGATTTTCCCGTCGTTGACGCGCTCTGGCGGAGTGGAGCCTGGCGGGGCGTCAATCCATTTGCGCCAGGACGCGGGTCTGCGCGTGAGCAGCCATTTGAGGACGCTGCCACCGCCGTGCGGCATGTCGGGCATGCCGTCACGTGGATTGAAAAAACGTTCGCCGTCGAAATGGTCGGTGATCGGGCCGCTGTATAGTGGCATCGCTGGTTGAGGCGCGTCATTTCTCCGTGGCGGCGTTCGCCTTTGGAGTGGCGGCGGGTACGGCCGTCGCTCCGGTGACGGCGGCAGGCGCCCAAGGTCTGACCGATGTGCCGCCCGTGATCCTGTCCTGGGTGGCAGCGCTGAAGAAATTGTAGGGATGTATGGCTTCGGGTGCGGAGACCTCGTCAAGGCGCTTGCGCAATTCCAGCGGGATAGAGATTTCCGTGGATTGCAGGTTGTGGTTGAGCTGAGAGATTTTTGTGGCGCCAATGATGGTAGAGGTGATGCCGGGCTGAGTGATGACCCAATTCAGCGCAACTTGCGCGGGCGGCTTGTTGATTTGCTTTGCGACGGCGAGAAGAGCGTCGTTGATTTTCCAATTACGTTCGCTGAATTTGTTGAACGCGGGATTGCCGGAGGATTTCGTGGTTTCCAGACGTCCTTCGCCTTTGCCGGAATTTCCTTCGCGCGTGTATTTCCCGGAGAGGAAACCGCTGGCAAGAGGGCTCCAGGGGCAGAGGCCGATGCCGAGTTGCTGCGCGGCGGGGATGTGCTCGCGTTCGATATTGCGTTCCACGAGCGAATATTCTAGCTGCAGAGCAATGAGGCGTTCCTTTCCTTCCTTTTCGGCGAGGGTTTGCGCGCGGGCGACGTACCATGCCGGCGTGTCTGAAAACCCGTAGTAGCGAATTTTGCCGTCGCGGACGAGGTCGTTCATAGTGGCGAGGACTTCTTCCACGGGAGTGACGGTGTCCCAGACGTGGAGCCAATAGAGGTCAATGTAGTCAGTTTGCAGCCGGCGCAACGAGTCTTCGAGCGATTGGTAGATATTTTTGCGGCCGTTCCCACCCGCGTTGGGATTTCCCGGCTCGGCATTAAACGTGAATTTGGTTGCGAGGACGACGCGGTCGCGGAGTTTTTTATCCGCGATGAATTTGCCGACCATTTGTTCGCTCTTGCCCTGCGTGTACATGTTCGCAGTGTCCACGAAGTTGCCGCCTTGATCGGTGTAGCGGTCAAAAATTTCGCGGGCTTGAGGTTCGTCGCTGCCCCAGCCCCATTCGGTGCCGAAGGTCATGGTGCCGAGCGAAAGCGGGCTCACGCGCAAACCAGAACGCCCGAGAGTTACGTAGTCGGTCAAACTCATGTTCGAATCCCTCCGAGTGCTTTAGATGTCGGGGGCAGCTGCGCCGATTCCTTTAATACAAGCGGCTCCGCGGGCTGGCGAGCTGGCTGCTTATCCGTACGCTGAAGACTGGACGCAAACTTCGTTTCCTATTTGCGGCGCACGCGATTATCCTATGGGACTTCGGCGCAGGGCGCAATCGAGAGGACGCGTGGAGACGCAGATCGTAACGCAGAAGGCAACATTGCAAGTGGCGGACGGAAGCACGATGAACGCTTACGTGGCGCGTCCGGCGGATGGCGCGCCGCGTCCGGGGCTGATGGTGTTTCAAGAAGCGTTTGGAGTGAACGCGCACATTCGCGACGTGACGGAGCGGTGCGCGCGCTCCGGCGTGGTGGCGATTGCGCCGGAATTGTTTCATCGCACAGCGGCGGGGTTCGAGGCGGCCTACACCGATTTTCCCGCTACGGTGCCGCACATGAGGGCGATGACTGTCGAGGGCCTGACGCAGGACATTCGCGCGGCTTACGATTGGCTTCAGGGCGATCCACAGGCGCGGAAGGGCGCGATCGCGAGCATCGGATTTTGCATGGGAGGGCGCGCATCGTTTTTGGCGAACGCGACAGTGCCTTTGCAGGCGGCGATTTCTTTTTATGGCGGCGGGATTGCGCCGGCGTTGCTGCCGCAGGTGGCGAGCTTGCACGCGCCGATGCTATTTTTCTGGGGCGGGCGCGACAAGCATATTGGGCAGGAGCAGATTCGCGCAGTGATTGATGAGTGCAAGCGGCTGGGGAAGCCTTACGTGAACGTGGAGATTTCGGACGCGGATCATGGTTTCTTTTGCGATGCGCGGGCGAGTTACCATCCGGAAGCGGCTAGTTTGGCGTGGGGGATTTGCGAAAGTTTCCTGCATTTTCATGTACACAGGCCGGAACTGCGGAAGCGGGTGCGTTAGCGCTGCTGCGATTGGGAATGTTTTTTGCCGCTCGCTGCACGGAGAAGTTGTAGTCGGGGTCGGTGACACCGTGAGAAAATTTAGCGGGCGAGTCTGTAAGCCGGATTCTGAAAATGCTTTTGCAAATGCACAAGTTATTTTGAATCAATACGTCTATAACATCTGTGGACGCTGTTTTGTTATGGAAGGCTAAATCCGTGACGAGTTTTTGACAAGTTGCGATTCTCTCCCGACAGATTTTCCAGAAAGGATTGCACGCTATTCAAACCACCCGGATAGACTTCTCTTTGCACTATCAGCTCAAAGTCTAGAAACAATCGAGCCACTTCGTCCGGACTCGGGAACAAAACAGGGACAGTCTCAGAGCGGTTTTAAGAGTGCGCTCCTGCCTTCGCCATGCTCTGAAAAGTTGTTGATGGCGCGGGAGCTAAAAGGGCGATTGCAAGGTGTCGGGTTTCTGGATCAACTTTCATATCGAACGTGCAACCAATGAAATAAACATTCTTCATTATTAAGGGAGCGCCAAAATACTGGATGTACACGTTACGGAAAATCACGTTTCGTAGAGATATACCGTCTAGCCCAACCGCTCCGCCCTCTATAACGATCCACTCGGGACCAGAGGTCAGCCCCGCGTTACGATCCTCCCCAATGTAACCTGTTTGTGCCGCACTGTCCGCCGGAACCAAACCCTTCAGTGAAAAGGTGGGGTGATCTGCGCCAGTCGGGATGTTTATCACATACTCGTCTCTGAATTCCGCCACACTGGTCGTATCAGGTAGCGAGGCAGAGAAACTGTTGTTGAATGACTTGTAGTCCACCCATCGGAGTACCGCACCCCACGCTTCGGCGTTGTCGCTGGAGGCATCAACGAGTTTTTTCCCGACTTCGGTTACGATGTTCGGATCGATTGCTACGTTTTGATTCTTGGCTACCGCAACCAAATCCTTTAACGCAGGAATACGTTGCATAAGGGTTGCGGTTGGTAGCTTCGCGACATTCTCGAACTGGCGCTGGACTGTATCGTGAATATACGGCTGCAAAGCTTGTAATGTTGTCTTAGTGGAGTCGGCTGTCTGCTGGATTTGATCCAGTTTGTCGTTCACCCCTCCTTTGGCCTTCAAATTGGTCGAAATCATTTCGTTTACGAAATCGTATCTGTGGTCTAGATAATATTTGAACCAGCCACTAACGAACCATCCCAACACTCCCACAAATATAGCTGCTAGCGGAATGATGGTTCCTTTGTGTCTCTTGACCTGATCCCAAAGATGCTCACGAAACTGCTGGAAGGCGCTTCGTGGCTTTGGAAGACGTGGTCCTAGTAGAGTTTCAATTTGATTTAAGCGCTCCTCGATTCCGTCCAGGCGTTTCTTGTTGTTGGGGGACATGCTAATTAGCTCGCTCTCGATTTTCCGTACATAGTCACCTTTCCATCCGCCACAACTGCAATGTACGTGCCCTCTTGAATAAACTGCATCACCCGCTTCCCTGCCCGCGCCATCGCCGCCCAGCGTGATTTCGTTTTGGGGTTTTGCTCGATGCCCATAATCGTGTTTCCGTCAAAGACGAACGCGACTTGTCGAAGGCGTTTCGCTTTGCTCTTGGTGACGGGATAGCGTTCTGTCCTCAACTTCACGGCGTCGGCGTTCTCCACCATTGCCTGCCGCCACACGGAAATGAGCGTGCTGTCGAGAGAAGATTTCAGGTCGGCCATTAGGCGAATTGTATCGCCGATTCAGCCAATCGGGTAGAATGCGGGCCTATTATGAACCGGCCAATTTTCAGAAAAATCGAGCGTGCCCAGTCGGTCATCGTTAACGGCCAACACCTGTTCTTGAAAGAGTGCAGAAAGTGCGGCGTGGATTTCTACGGCGTCGAGAAACAGACTCGTTGCGACGAGTGCTTGGGAAGGAAGAAGAAACGCGCCTCTTAGCGAGCCTCTTGACAAGAATTTCCCCATCGCGTTAGATTTTGCTTGCCAGCCAATTCTCCCCTGGAGGTGCCCATGCGCGGCGATAGCTCCCTTCACTGGAAGGATATCTTGATACAAGCGTTGGAAGAATCCGACCCGAAGAAACTGCGTGAGCTTGTCCCTAAAGCTGAAGCGGCAATATTCCTTCGGCGCAAAAAACTCGGAAATTCCGCTGCGGCCAACGCGGAATTGAGTACGATGGCCGTGGCGATTGAGGCTTTGCGCTCAATCCGAATTCACCAACTTGGCGGAGTCAGAACGAGAGCATCGCATGACGGCCAGTGGTACACGCGCGCCCATGCCGACTAAGAGAAAATCGCCCAAGCGTCCTGCCCTTACAACCGCACAAATCGAAATTGTCGGCCAGTTCAATGACTACGCTTGGGAGAATCCAAAGCTGAGTTTTGAAGAGGTCGCAAGGAAAGAGCTAGGGCCCAAGGCATTTCCGAACACTCCCAGCGGGCGGAAATTCAGAGCAGAATGCAAAGCCATATTCGACTGCGAACGTGGATTCTAATCGTCTAGTCGCGATGTCAAAACCATTCGAGTTCGGGAAATGTTCGAACCAAGCCCAATGGTCCTCTGGAAAGATGTCTGACTGCGCGATTGGTGTTGAAGGTTGGTCAATGCGCCGTTCCGTGATTAGATATAGCGGATTTCAGGAAGGCGTAGGTTTGCTGTGCTTGTTCTTGAGTTCCGAACGTAAGATGCGTATATTCTGCATTTCGGTGAATGACGGGCCCGCCATCATACTGCTCATCGAAATCCCCCTGGATTGTTAGGTCCCATAGACCGTCTTCGACTTTCATAATTGGGGAAAGATTTAATCGCAAAATGTCCGGAAACGTCACAACATCCGTAGAAGCAGGAAGGTATTGACTCGCTGTCTTATCCGTCCTAAATGTGACTACATCGCCAGTCGCCGTTATAGTTTGTCTAGCCCGACTACCGCCCCCCGCGTCATACGTCAGATCGTTCCATGAGCCATGCGCGGCGTCGGGTTTGAATGACATGGTACCGTCAGCTCGGACAAACACATTCGGTTTTGTCATCACGTGAGCGTCCGGGTCGAATATTACGCTCCAATCGCCAGTTAGGGTTCTTGCATGAGCGCTATTCGTCTGGGCGACTCGCACGGATTCGTTCAATTCGTCAAAATCCTTGTCCAGTTGCGCCAGAGCGGGCTCAGTATAGTGGGTGACCTTTGCAGACAGCTGGTTAATTTGCTCAAGCGTTTCCTTCATCTGGTCAAGATACTCTCTCATCGGGAACTCAAACTTGCGCAACGGATCGGCGCTGACGATCTTTGCATAAATATCCGCGATCTTCGTCACCTTGTCATAGCTCTTACTGAGTTCTTCAAGTCTTGACAGAATTTCTGGCTTGCGGTTTTCCCGGCCTCCTATGATCGCAATGGGACCAGCTGCGTTGAAAGTGGTGAATTGGCCCCACGTTCCCGGGCCTACGAATGTTTCATATGCTTTTTCCGAAGCTTGAGCGTTCTTCAGTTGGGCCAGTACGCTTTGGGGAGATTTACCTTCCAGCACACCCCAACGATTGTCGATGCTTGAACGGGCGGAATTCTTTTTGAACAGCCAAATCTCCCATTGTGTGTAGCCCGATGCGGTAGGATCGCCGTGAACTAGTGTGAGGGCGGCGGATTGATCCACAGGACCGTTCAACACGTAATAGAAGCCGTCGGTTACTTGCGCAGCCGTCGAGAAACACGCCCAGCAAAAACACACAACCATCACCGCCAACCGCCGTCGGCCTAGAGCTGCGCGCTTTCTCGGTTCTTTTCTCATTTCATCCTACTGGCTGTTTTATGTCGGTTGGGCCCCGCGCGAGGGCAGCTATACGAAGCGTCTGCGTCGCGTAGCCGACACTAACAGGCCCAACAATCCGGTTCCAAGCAGCGGAAGGCTGGATGGTTCAGGAACTTTTGTGAATCTCCAATTCTCTGCGCCGCTGTTCTGATAAGGCGGCTGAGTAGAATCAGCGAATCCACCTCCGACTTCCGTAAAACTGGAGTTTAACTCCGTGCCGGACGAAGTACCGTCGGAGGATTCAAGCAAAGTGTTGTCCGCAAGCGCCCCCAATCCCAATCCAGATTCCGTCAAGGCTTGAGAGAACGTACCTGTCCCGTTCGCGGGATAATCCTGTGCGGAAATAATCCAGGACACAATCTTCTCGTGGGAGTCAGTCGCGATGTCCACACTGAAATTCGTTGTCTCAGATTGAGTGAGTGAAAAGCCAGAACCATCGCCGAAGGAAAACGACGTTACGTCAGCCGTAATGTTTCCGGTCGCGAGAGTCAAATTGTCCAGCGCATGTCCCTTTAGCGTGGTATCGAAAGTGAGCGTCAGCGCGTACGGGTTCGGGCAAACGTTGTTGATGCCGCCTGGAGCGTAGGTCCCGACGCAAAAATTGTAAGCATTGCCGGTGTACGTATATTCCGTGCCTGCTCGCAGCGGGTCGGACAGCATGAGACACAGAAGGATCAATAATCCAGCCCAAATGGGAACCTTCGCTTTTAAGGTCATAGCTCCCCCTATCCACGTGGGCGCATGTTGGCCGCGCACCCAGAACCTCGGCAGAGGGTACTTTACTCTTCGGTAAAAATCAACAAACCGTCTACTGAGTTGCGGCTTTCCACAAATTTTGAAACTGTTCGACCGTGGCCGCTGCAAATCCAGCGTAGTGATTGTTCACGTAAACGTAGGTCGGGATGCCTCGTCGTGTCGTACGCTGACAAACGTTTACCCAACCCATCAGCTCTCTGGAACGATCCACAATCACTTTGTCCCAAATCTTCGTCTGCTTCTCGATTCCCTTTCGGTCGCCAAGTAACCGAATGTAAGTGAAGTCAGCCGTGATGGGGTCAAGCTTTTCGAATATCTCGCTTGGGCTTGGCATCCATGCCTGGTCTATGAGAGCGTACGCGACTTTGTGTTCCCGGAGTAAATCGAAGAATTCCGTCGTCAGCCATTGCTTGTTGCGAATTTCTAGGGCGAAACGATAGCCCTTTGGAAGTTTTTTGAGGAATGGCCTGAGTCTGGCGAGAAATTCCTTTCCGCTCTTGAACACGGATTTGTTGAAATATCCGAACTGGAACAGAAGTGGCCCCAGCTTGTCGCCCATCAATTCCATCGTTTCGAGAAAGTATTTCAGGTCTTCGTCGCAGTCCTGCAAGACTTTTTCGTGGGTGATCTTTTGTGGAATCTTAGCGGCAAGACTGAACCCCCGTGGAGTTTTGCGCTCCCAGCCGTTGACTGTGGCGACTGACGGCGCGCGGTAGAACGTGGAGTCCACTTCGACGGTGTTGAATTTCGTGGCGTAGTAGGACAGGTAATCAGCGGGCTTCATGCCTTCGGGATAGAACGCACTTTCCCAACCCGCCGCCGTAAATGCAGACGTTCCGATGCGAAGGTTAGTCATGCTCGCAGATTCTACACTGAGACGGCCAGTGATACCCCTGCGGCAATGCCGACGAAGAAAACATCGCCTAAGCGTCCCGCGTTGATTGCCACGCAAATCGAAATCGTCGGCCGGTTCGATGACTTTTCTTAAGACAACCCGGAACTTACTTTTTCTGGTGGCGGATTTGTGCTACGAAATTCTGATCGCTCCCCGCGAAGGCAAAGCGGCCTTTGCCTTGACGCGCCCGGACGCGGTATCTGTATGATCACACATTTTTGCTTGACACCTGTCACCAAGAGTAATAGAACTCCTTGCATTTTACAGGAGGGTTATCATGCGCCTTCGCAATCTACCCTTCGCGCTCGCTGTTCTATCGTGCGGTTTCGTCCCAACAGCTAGCGCCCAGCAAACCTCAACAGTCGTGACGCAAAATCCCACCGCAGTCATGTTGGCCGCGAGGTCTGTGGCGCTGCTATCCGGCGGCCGCCAAATCGCAGACGTAACACTTACCGGCAATGCGACGCGCGTTGCAGGCTCGGACACCGGCAGCGGTACGGCGACGTTGAAAGCTCTGGGAACGTCGAGCAGTCGAATTGACCTGAGTCTTTCGGATGGAACATTCAGCGAGGTACGTACCTTTCCAAACGGCGTGCCGGAGGGGCGGTGGCTTGCTCCTAACGGCTCTTACAACAGGATGGTCATGCACAATTGTTTCACGGATGCGGCGTGGTTCTTCCCTGCACTAACCGTCTTGTCGCAAGCATCGAATCCAAACCTTTCGATAACGTATGTCGGTCCAGGGACGAAGAATGGAATCGCAGTTGAACACCTTCAGTTTGCTCATAGCAGCGGGGCGCAAGTTCCTGGTTTTGGTGATCCGCTCCTCACGCTTAGTGCGATCAACGTGTACCTCGATTCGTCCTCGCTCCTGCCCGTCGCGTTCGCCTTCGATACTCACCCAGACAACAACGCGCTCCTGAACATTCCAGTAGAAGTGTATTTCTCGAATTACCAAGCCGTGAACGGCGCTCAGGTCCCCTTCCATATCCAAAAATTCCTGAACGGTAGCTTGTTCTTGGACTTAACAATTCAGAGTGCAGCGTTGAACTCGGGCCTAACTGTTTCTGCGTTCTCGGCTAATTAACGCGGAGGGGCAAGCGATGAGAAATACTCAGCCTCGGTTTATCTATGGCCTATTTTTTCTGGTTTTCATTAATTGCTCGCCATCTAGTGCGCAGGTAATGACTGGCACTCCTTCTTTCGGAAGCTTCGGAGGCGGCCCCGACGTCGTGAACCTCGGAAATTTAAATGCCCACATCACGGTCGCCGTGCTCAACAAGGCCGGGCGAGGAGCACCCTTCGCGTACAACCTCAGCTACGATAGTTCAATTTGGTATCCATCCGCTGCCTCTGGCACCAACACGTGGACACCAGTTTACAATTGGGGCTGGCGCGGCCAGACTGAGGCTAACACCGGCTACATCAGCGACTATGGCACCAGCATAGTATGTAGCGAAGAGAGAGAAGGCACGATTGAAATTCCAAACGGGTGGAAATTCATCCAAGAAAACTTCGTTTATCACGATCCCTGGGGTATTCCGCACCCATTCTCGGGTGCTGCCACCTATGAATCGGCGACGTGCGGCGGCGCAACGACAAACATAAATGCAATTGCCACGGACGGGTCCGGTTACACGATAAGCGGGGGCTGGGGCGGAACTTACATCACCACGAAAAGCGGAGCGACCTTCAAAGTGCCGTACGGAACGGGGAGCGGAGTGGCAAGCTCCGTAGACCGCAATGGCAATGAAATCAGCATTAGCAGCAGCGGAGTTTTCACCGATACGCTTGGCACGACTGCACTAACCGTCACTGGAGTCGCTCCAAGCAACACAACCTTTACGTATACCGCTCCATCCGGGGCAGGCGCTTCCTACACCATGAAGTACACCAGCGAAAATGTAATGACAAATTTCGGATGCAGCGGCGTTACCGAGTATTCCGCCACGGGTGTTTCGCTCGTTTCCGAAATTGATTTGCCCGATCAGGCCGTATACGCCAACGATAAGTACACCTTCACCTACGAGCCAACCCCAGGTCATTCCGGATACGTGACGGGACGACTGGCGTCGGTCACGCTTCCGACGGGCGGCACCATCACCTACGCCTACACGGGCGGCAGCAACGGCGTCGAATGTTCAGACGGCAGTACGTCAGGATTGAATCGCACCACACCCGACGGCGAGTGGCAATATGCTCGCTCCGGCTCTGGCACGGCTTGGACGACGACGGTAACCGATCCCAGCAGCAACCAGACCGCAATTAATTTTCAGAGCATGACACCGGCCGCAGGTCCTCCGATTGTTTTCTACGAGACCGAGCGTCAGATTTATCAGGGTTCCACTTCCGGGACACTCCTGAAAACGATTTTCACCTGCTACAACGCAACCACGTCGAGCTGTAATTCGACTGCGGTCGTTCAGCCTATCGCTCAACGCGCCGTCTACATCCTGTGGCCCGGTACCGGGGGCCTCGAATCCCTTACGAATTCCTACTACAACGCGTACGGCAGCCTAACCGAAAAGGACGAGTACGCCTACGGACCCGGTGCGCCTGGTGCAATAGTGCGCAAGAAGCTAATCACTTACGCCAGCCTCGGTAATGGCATCGTCAGTATGCCAGCGACGGTGACAGTCGAAGACGGATCGAGCAACATACACTCTCAGACGACGTATTCTTACGACCAAACGGGCGTAACAGCAACGTCTGGCACGCCGCAACAAGTTGCGGTCTCCGGGTCGCGCGGCAATGCGACCACAATCAGCTACCTCGTGGGCTCGACATCATTGAACAAGATTTACACCTACTATGACACCGGCAACGTCAACGCCGCAACCGACTTTAATAGCGCGGTCACCACGTACACTTATGGCAGTGGCACGTCGTGTGGAAATTCGTTCGCAACCACGGTCAGCGAACCTTTGAGTCTTTCTCGCTCGATGGTTTGGAATTGCACTGGCGGGGTACAGACCTCTGTTACAGACGAGAACGGGGAACGAACCACGGCCACATACAACGATGCATACTTCTGGCGCCCAAACACAGAGACCGACGCGGCGTCAAACGTCACCAATTTTTCCTATGACGCCCAAACCTCCGTTGAAGCTTATGTAAACTTCAACGGATCCACCTCGACAACCGACAATCTCAATACGGTTGACGTGCTTGGGCGCAGCCATGTCTCTCAACTTAAGGAAAGCCAATCTTCTAGCACCTACGATTCAATAGAAACGGACTACGATAGTCTTGGCAGGCCGAGCCGAACGACGCTGCCTTATGCGGGTGCCGCCGGTGCGACAAATTCCTCTGCACCGGGCACGAATACCGTGTACGACGCACTCAACCGGAAGAAACAAGTAACAGATAGCAGCGGTCGCAATGTAACCTACACGTACACGCAAAACGATACGTATCGGACCTTGGGGCCAGCCCCAACCGGCGAGAACACTAAGAGAAAGCAATCGGAGTATGACGCGTTGGGGCGAATGACTTCCGTCTGCGAGGTAACTGGCGCGACCGGAGGTGGATCGTGCGCACAGACATCCGGGGTCACGGGCTACTGGACGCAATACACGTACGATGCCCTGAACGACTTGACCGGCGTTACCCAAAACGCGCAATCCTCAGGGAGCAAGCAAACGCGTACTTACGTTTACGATGATTTAGGCCGCCTCACAGCCGAAACGAATCCGGAAGCAGCCACGACGACTTACACATATGACACCGATTCGACCTGTGGCACCTCAAAAGGCGATTTGGTTAAGAAAGTTGATGCCGTTGGAAATACGACCTGCTACGTCTATGACGCGCTGCACCGCGTCACGAGCACCACCTACTCGGGCCCGTACTCCGCCAGCACTCCGAGCAGGTATTTCGTCTATGACGCTGCCACGGTAAACAGCGTGGCGATGGCCTACGCCAAGACCCGAATGGCGGAAGCATATACATGCGTTTCACCGTGCAGTACCAAGATCACCGATCTCGGTTTCAGCTACACCGTCCTCGGCCAGGCAACTGACGTGTACGAATCCACGCCTCATTCTGCAGGCTATTACCATGTCACCAGCACTTATTATGCAAACGGTGCCCTAAACAAGCTAAGTAACCTAGTTGGCCTGCCAACGATCACCTACGGGGTTGATGGCGAAGGCCGCGTGTATTCCGCCTCTGCTTCTTCGGGACAGAATCCGCTCACTAGCACAACCTACAGCACAGCCAGCCTGCCGACTGCCGCGAACCTCGGCTCTTCCGACAGCGATTCATTTACGTTCGATCCTAACAGCAACCGTATGACGAAATACACGTTCGCGGTGAACGCCCAATCCGTCGTCGGTTCGCTTACTTGGAATCCCATTGGGACACTTGAGACTCTAGGGATTACCGATCCGTTCTACAGCGGCGGAAATCAGACATGTTCGTACACTCACGACGACATGAGTCGAATTGCTAGCGCGAATTGCGGTTCGCCTTGGGCGCAAACCTTTACCTACGACGCGTTCGGTAACATCAGCAAGAGCGGCACAGTTTCGTTTCAGCCCACATACTCCTACTTGACCAATCGGATGACCCAGATTGGCAGTTCGACTCCAACGTACGACGCGAACGGAAACGTCTTGAGCGACACAGCCCACACCTACGCATGGGACGCCACGGGACGGCCAGTGACAATTGATAGCGTTACTTTGACCTACGACGCTCTCGGTCGCATGATCGAACAGGACAAGAGCGGAGTTTATTCCGAGATCGCGTACTCGCCGAGCGGTGACAAGCTTGCCATTATGAGCGGACAGTCGCTAACGAAAGCGTTTGTTCCGCTCAGCGGGGGCTCCATCGCAGTCTATAACTCCAGCGGACTGGCCTTCTATCGTCATGCCGACTGGTTGGGTAGTTCACGCTTCGCGTCCACGCCCGCTCGCGCCCTGTACTTCGACGGCGCTTACGCACCATTTGGGGAAAATTACGCGCAGACCGGAACCACCGACTTGTCTTTCACTGGCATGAACCAGGACACTGTGTCGAACCTATTTGATTTCCCAGCACGCGAGTACAATGGAATTCACGGCCGCTGGCCGTCGCCCGATCCTGCCGGGCTTGCTTCCATGCGTTCCCGTGATCCCCAGACGTTAAATCGGTACGCGTACGTTCGCAACAGCCCCCTCCATATGACCGATCCAACCGGAATGTTCTGCGATAACGCAGATGATGGTCCTGGGTGTGACGTCAATGATGATGGCGGCGAGGACGATGGCGGTGGCAACGGTGATGGTAGCGGACAAGATAATAGCGGCGGTGGCGAAACGGTTGAAGTTGACGACGGACCACCCCTCTTGAACATCACTCCCGACTGTTCGAGCGACCCGGAGTGTCAGGTTACTCAACTTCCGGCTCCTCCCGACAACCCAGACGGGCCAGGCAACTGCACGCCCGGCAACCTTTCTTGCAACCCATTCGCCGATACCTCCTGCAATAATCCTTACGCCGGAACGTGTTCTTCGCCGTTCGCAGGACCCGGCCCTGCCGTTGTCGGGCCGCCGGGCCTTGGTGATGTATGGGGCAACGGACAAATTGCAAACGGCCTGCCGGGGATGCCATACGATGGCACGCCGCCTCCCAGTCTCGTGCCCGCGTTAAACGGCAAAAGCATCAAGGCATGCGTCCCAAAACTCAAAAAAGGCAAGGCGTCTAGCGCAGCCACTTTGGGTCAATCAATACTTAATCAGATCGCGGCGTGCGACTTGCAGCAAAACTGGAATTCGCAACAATCGTTTCCAACAGGGAGTTCCACGCTACCGATGCCACCACCGGACCAGTAGACTCACAAGAGTTGACCTCATGCTGTTAGACCCTATCCCGCCGATTAATTTCGAGCAAGCGGCATCACCTAATAAGGACCGATAGCCGAAAATGCCCCAAACCAACCGCGTCTAGTCGGTCAGTCTGGGGCTTTTTGTTATGCTAAGGAATACCCCGTAGAGCTGGCAACTCGTCGGGGGTCGGGGCACGCGGAACTTTCGTTGCGAGCCGCCGCCACTGGTTGATTGTGCCGGAGCAGTGGGTAAGTTTGTTTTCTGAGCTTCTGAGACCATACGGAAAACTAGGCGGAGGAGATGGGCACCGATGCCGAAGATACGCACCAAGCCCGGGAGGTGGTTATGCTGACCATACTCCGTAGATGGCTCTACGTTGTTGGTAACTGTTGCCGTGAACGCGGCGCAGTTAGCTCCGACTAGGGCACGCAGGCTCCTATGGTCCCGGGACTGTGGGGGCCTGCCACTTTAAGCCGCTTTCTTTACTGCGAACTTTTTGCGCTTTTCGATTCCCTGCTCTGCCCAAGTTTGCCAAGCGCAATTCGATTTGGTGTAGGGTCCTGTATCGGCGAACCGTGAAAGCGTTTTATCGGCAGGCTTGATATTCATGTCGAAAAGGAAGTTTTTGAATCCGTCTTTGCTGCGCCAACGAGCGCAGACGGTGACGGGGGGATTCGCGCCGCCATACCAACGGAATTGTGGATTGTTCGGGTTGCAACATCTCTGAATCATTGCGGCCCAACTGCGGTAAGTCTTTGAGTAATTCTTTTTCCCGGCATGTCCGTGTGTCGTGAGTCCCCTAACGACTTGCCCGCCGCCAAACTTGGTGCATGGGGAATTGCTTGCGCGTCTAGGCTCTTGCCATCTGCGGATGATTGCGAAACGTTCGCGTACGGGGTCAACCCATGCGAGATAAGCGTCTGCGTTAGATCGGCGTGAACTTGACGACGTTGATCCAATCCGTTTTGGATTTGAATTTGATGTTCTTCATCTTCAATGCCTCGGCTGTGCAATTCGGCTTTGTGATTTTCAACATCGAAGGCTGACTTCTGTACTAGGTCGTGAGTTTGAGCAACGAGCAAGTTTGCACGCAATTTCGCTTCGGTTGCGGCTCTCTCGTTCTCTGCGTTCTTCTGCGCGATTTGACGGTTGCGGTCGTCTTGAGCTTGATTGGCTTTTTCTGCTTTGTCGGCTGCGGCAGAAATTCCCGCGCCACGTCCTCTCGCTCCGGGTTCTGGTTGTGATGCAATTCCTTCAGAAATGCCACGAAGTGCTCCGAACAACAAATTTCCTAAAATTCCCCCGGCACTTGGCGCGCGAACGGGATCGGCGCTGACAATATCGCCCGCAGAATTCTGTTTGTACTGACGGCCATTGATTGCCCGATTTGCGCCCTCAGCGAACGTCTGCTTTGGAATCGGCTGGCCGGGTGCAACACCTTGCGGAGTTGGAGGCGCGGTCGGCACTGGTCCTGTTACGGAACCTACAACGTTATTCAAAACAGGCGCGTCCGTAGACGGCGTTACATCGGGAGCCACGGGTTGCGCTGGCGTTTGAGTCTGTAGTACGGGAGCGTCATTCGTTGGGTCTGGCATCTTTATTTCCTTGTGCTGAATTTATTCGTAAGACGAGGGCCGTTTTTCCACGGCCAAATATGAATTGCTTTATACGAAGGCTCCGGCAACGCTGCTTGCCACATCTGACAAGCCGCCGCCTCCTTGGAGGCCCTCCGCGATTGACGACCCGACACCTGGGATCGCGCCAACTGCGCCGCCAACAACCTTAGAAAGAAGGCTGTTCGCATTCGCCGCATCTAAAACTTGTTGCCCTGACATGGCTTCTCCCGCCGCAGAATTCGCGCTAGAGGCGTAGCTGGTTGGACTTGATAGACCCGCGACGGCTTCCTCTGCGCCCGTGCCTTGCTCAAATAATTGTCGGCCAGTCTGATAGCCCAATTCCTTTTCCTGTCCGAGATTGGTAGCAGTCTGTTGAGCGCCGGTCGCTGCGATTTGAGCATTCAGGGCTTCCGTGCCGCCCGCTGGTCCTCCTCCTGCGCCGCCCGTCGCTTGTTGTTCCCGTAGTTGCGCGGCGTTTTCGGTATTCTCGGTTGCCTGTGCGCCCGCGTTTACGATGTTGTTCTGTAGCTGTTGATCCTCTGCCGTACTGAATCCGTACTGATAAGCGCCGCCTGCTACGATGGGCGACCACGCTTGTTGTATCTGGTTCTGCGCGGTTTGCTCGTTCTGGAATTGGGTCTGCTGTTCGGCCTGCATATTTTGCAAAAAGGTTTCTTCGTCTGTTGCGATACCTTTTTCGCCCGAAGTCGCACCCCCAAGGCAAAGGTCAAGCGGACCCGAATACAGATAAGATTCCTCTAGCTCGGGAATCCATTCCATCGTTTCGAGACTAAGCACAGCTTTAGTAATTACTTTCATGCGGGTTATCCTTGATTGCGGTCTTATGAGGTAATGCGTGCGGCCATCAGAAATATGGTTAGAAATATTGGCTGTCTGATGCCAGTTGCGCCCGTGATCGGACGCTACGATTTGCTTTTACTTCTGCGGTCAAATCGTCTGTGGAGCGTGCATGTGCGGACCCGGCTTCTTGGTTTATGGCGTCAATCTCAGCTTGCGAGATTTGCGTTAAAGCCATTTCGTTCGTTATTCGGCGTCCGTTAAAAATAAGCAGTTTCTTCTTGGCTGCGGCCAATTGTTCCGGCGTGATCGTCACAGTAGTTGGCTGCAACATGCTGGCGTCGAACTGGCGCGGGTGAAGGTGTTCCTCGCTACGGCGATACGTTTCCTGTTTGTGGAAATAATTCGCATCCCACAACCAACGGAAAGCATGGGCGCATTGGTCTGCATTCCACGCTTGCGCTCGGGTGACTAGGCCAAGCCTCGGGCGGGAAACTTTTATAAACTTGTTGTGTCCGTTGCTATCGCTCCGATGTCGCGGGCGGGGTACTGCCAGAATTTTGTTTCTTGGTGCTTGCCAGGTTTCCTACAGGTCAGCGAGGCGGGTTAACGCGAGGCGGATCGTCGGGCTTACTGGTGGCTCGTCCCTCTAGGACGGCTAAAATTGCGCAAAATGCAAATCGTTTGCGGAAAGTGCAAATTCAAAACAGGCTTCCGAGTGATTCGCTGTCCTACCAATTGGAAAGGTCGGTTGGACGCCGTTTATTTTCAATTACTTACGGACTCCTGTGTTCGGAGCCAATTGATAATAAAAGGGTACCATAACAGAATAGCATACTTTGAGCCAGAAGTCAAGCAAATTCGTTACCAAACTCGAAAATAGTTTTGCATATTATGCAATTCCCGGTTGGGGTCGCGCAGATTCCCTCATCTATAGGACCGTCATTTCGCTAAGTCGTTTATTTTCTGAATAGACATGCCGGATAAATCTTTCAAGTCATTTACTGTCTATTACATATAAACTTTCAGTTTGGAAAGCCTCTCGCGCCCCTCCACTAGCAGGGTACACGTGTCCACTAGACTGAGTACATGCCCTCACTATGGCTCTAAAAAATCCGTTTTTCGGGGTGTGTTTGACCAAAAATCTCGCGGATCGGCCATGCCCGCACAGAAAATAAACGGTTTAGCTATTACAAAATATATGAAAATAGTACTTAACAAAATCAATACCTGCCGCGAATCGGCCCCTATAGATAACAACGAAGCCAAACGGCTTTTAGTTCCAAAATATTTTGTGCGGAAAATGCAATTTTCGGTCGGGCAGGGGCAGTATCCCTTCATGTAACAAGCGACCTACTCGCATTTTGCGATGCCCGAAACGAGAATCGGTCAGTGGGGGCTGTCCTTTTGCGCGGGTTGGGTCAAGGCACTTAATCTTTTCGTCCTTCGTCTACCTCCTTGAACGGAGATTTAGGTGCTTCTTCTGCGGCCCGACGCTCTGCCTTGTCTGCCGGGGCTTTCTTGTCTACCTCGACAAAATCCTCTTCGATAGGTCCCTCTGGAATATTCACGGGCTTACCGTCAGCGAGGATCGGACCTTTTGGAGCCAATTCGCTTTCGAGATTTTCGCCTGCCCACTCGTTGAATTCCCGCACCGCTTTTCGAGCGTCTTTGATACTGAGCCCTGAATGCCTTATTAATTCCTGCATCTGATGCACAAGTTTATCTGCCATCTTTGGTTCCTCCATTTCGACCGCTCTGACTGGACGGGTTACGCTACCCGTTCCTTTCGGTCCATGCTGATAACCGCTGGCGCGTCCTGCGTGGCTTCGATCCCCCGGTCCTGGCGGGCCAGAAGTTCGCGGGTTGATCTGCTCATGGCCTCGGACAGCGGGAGATAAGACTTCACAACGGTTTCCAGCTTGTCGCCCAACAGCCGTGCAATCTCAAGAGGCTGCGCGCCCTTCAACAGCGCATCCACGGCAAAGCTGCAACGGAACCGATGCGGGCGAGTTTCCTCGATACCCAGACGCTCGCCAATCGCCATCATGCGCCGGTACAACCCCTTCCCTTTCGAATCGTAGGCGTGGCCGGTCAACGGATTCAACAAGACGGTATCGGAGTCGGCTGGATTGCGGCGGGACTTCTCTGCCCGCAACACGCTGGCAAGCTCGGGGTGGATCGGCATCAGAATTTCCTCTTCGTTCTTGCGAGCCTCGACGTGAAGCATATTGTTCTTGACCGATTTCCAAGTCAGCGTTGCGGCGTCACATCGGCGCAAACCTGTGCGGAGCAAGAGTTCGAACGCCAATAGGTCTGTGCCATGCTCCAGCTTGTAGGATCGCTGCTGCGAATCCGCGAAGGTTTTGGATGCGGCGGCTTCTCTCATTCGCGCTAGTTCCAGACCCGTGAACGGCTGCGTCTTGTCTTCGGGCTTCGCGCCGGGTTTGTTCTCGCGGGTCATTATCGGCCACGGATTTTCAAGCGGCTGGAATCCTGCCTTGGCCCACGGCTTAGACTTGCTGTGATTCCAGACGGCGCGGAGGACGGTCAAATCAAAAGAAAGTCTCTTGGCCTTCTTGCCGGAATTGCTCTTTGCCAGAATTGATTTTGTGCGCCACAGCTTAAAATCCGTTACGGCATCCTCGTTGATTTCGGCCAGTTTGGAAAACCCGCGTAGGGTCACGAAGGCGTCAAACTCTTTCAGGGTTTGCGCGTAATTCGCCTTGGATGATTGGCTGAATTCGTTTTCCAAAATCTTAGCGTCCAGCGCCGCGATGTAGCTGGATTGAATGTCGGCCCAAGTGGGTTCAATCTTTGCCGTGACGGTCACAGCCTGATAGCCCATAAGTTTAGACAGGAGTTCGAACGTTCGGCGTGGTAGCACGTCTTTCAACGTCGGCCACATCGAAGACCCGCAGCCTTCCGAGACGCAGCGCACGATCCATTCTTTGCGGTTTTCGGCGTCGCCCGCTTTCTTGGTGCCAAGGCTCCAGCGAATGCGTTCGTCGCCCGCCCAACCGTAGAGAGTTAGCCAGCCAGTCGTTGAATCCACGATCTTGACTCGGTTGAGTTGCATTATTTGTTCTCCTTTTTGGCGAGAGCTTCGTCAACGAATCGCCGAATCAGTTCGGAAGTTCCAAGACCCGTTTTCTTTGAGATTTGGTTTAGCTTCTCTATCTGAGCTTCGGTGAGCCAGAGTGTTGTGCGTTTCATGGCGGCAGTATGTTTGATAGACATACCTTTTGTCAAGAGCTTTCTGGCGCTCACGTCATTTTGCCCATTCGGGATTTTTCGATTCGCTCTACCGTCTCGGCGGGTACGAGCGTTTTAGATCGCACGTTACCCGTCCCAACGTCAAGCACACGCACCTGTGCTTCGCGCAGAATTGAATAAACTTGGGCGCGGGAACAGTGCCAACGTTGTGTGAGTTGCGGAAGTGTGTAGAACGCTTGGAATTTTTCGACACGGTACTTCTGCGTTTCGATTGCCCGTGCTACTGCTTCGGGTTCGAAGCCGAATAGTGCGGCGAATTCTGTGATAGGAATTAGATCAGTTGGTACGACTCGGGACGCGGACATATCAAATCCTCTATTTCTGGATTTGAGAGTGTCACGCTATGGAGGGCGGGACTGAACTGTGGATCGCTGACCCGGGCTTTGCCTGTTACAGTATGGCGTCGAAGCGACTGCTTGAGCTTCGGTGCGGTAGTCTCATCCGGTTACGCCTCGCTCCGGCACCCGCACTGTATGTTCAAGAAACATGATAGCAGGGTTATCAACCTTTGTCAAGGGCCGGATCGCTGTGGGTCGGGGCTGTATCGTAAGCGCAACCCTGATGGCTGACGAGTTTTTGACAAGTAATTCTTTGAATCGCTGTAACTTATAGAAAAGAAGCGGGCGAGTCTATAAGCCGGATTCTGTCGCTGTGCTGTCTAATCCCGACTTGCGTCGGGATTTTCGATAGCGCGGCGCGATGATCATTCCTCTAGGTCCCGAATCGCTCCGGGACTCCAGCAGCCTACCCGAGGGTCGCAGCAACTTGCTCCTTCGAGCGCGTTGCATACGGGCTGGGCCAGCCCTCCCCTCCTATTTGGCCTTGCTCCACGCGGGGTTTTCCGTGCCCCGGATGTTGCCACCCGGGCGGTGGGCTCTTACCCCACCTTTTCACCCTTGCCAAATGCGCTGCGCCGAAACAGGCAGAGCTGTGGTTTCCCGCAGTCCTGCCGCCGAGGCGATAGCATCACCGGCGGTTTAATTTTCTGTGGCACTTTCCGTAGCCGTCGCAAGATCCTAAGAAGCCGCCAGTGGCAGCTTCGAAGGGCAGCTCGCGACAACCCCCTGGCGTTACCAGGCGCGTCGCCCTGTAGTCCCACACTCTTGCGAGCTGAGGACTATGGGAGTCCGGACTTTCCTCCCGTGTGTTTCGCTTGCGCGAAATACACCGGCGATCATCCGACTCACCCGCTGCGGCAATTATACGGCATTGCTGCAAAATGAGCAGGGCCTAATCGTGATGATAACGGTTAAATCTGTGAGAACAAACGTTGACGGGCGCAGATTCGTGAGAGCTATTTGGCTGTAAGAAGTCTGTCGAATTGGGATTCGGTGAGGATCGTCACGCCGAGGGCTTTGGCTTTGGCTAGTTTGGAGCCGGCGTCTTCGCCTACTACGACGTAGGTGGTTTTCTTGCTGACGGAACCGCCGGCTTTGCCGCCGTGGGAGACTACGAGGGCCTCCGCTTCTTCGCGGCTGCGCTTGGCGAGGGTACCGGTGAAGACGAAGGTCATGCCGGCGAAGCGGGCGGACACCGGGGCCTGGCGTTCTTCTTTCATGTTCACGCCGACGGCGCGAAGATGCTCGATTAGTTTGCGGTTGGCGGATTCGGAGAAAAATTCGCGGACGCCTTCGGCAACTTTCGGGCCTACTTCGGGGACTTCCATTAATTCTTCGAGGGTGGCTTCGGCTAACTTGGCCATG
>Ga0210387_10000667_pt1 | contig 24784 bp, 20 predicted proteins | sample IncBWC7OmetaG_FD_160108 | JGI IMG/M metagenome (GOLD analysis project Ga0210387, IMG submission 160108) | Forest soil microbial communities from Barre Woods Harvard Forest LTER site, Petersham, Massachusetts, United States - Inc-BW-C-7-O ...
GTTTAGCGGCAAGGCCCTATTTGGATATCGCTCGATGGTGATGGCCACCATGGCGATCTGCATACTGTCGTTCATGGTCTGGCTGCACCACTTCTTCACCATGGGCGCAGGCGCCAATGTAAACGCGTTCTTCGGCATCATGACCATGATCATCGCCATACCGACCGGCGTAAAGGTATTCAACTGGCTATTTACGCTGTACGGGGGGCGCATCCGCTTCGAGGTACCCGTGCTTTGGGCGATTGGCTTCATGGTGACATTCGTCATCGGCGGGCTCACCGGTGTGCTGATGGCCGTACCGCCCGCGGATTTTGTGCTGCATAACAGTGTGTTTTTGGTAGCGCATTTTCATAACGTGATCATCGGCGGCGTGCTGTTCGGTGCCATGGCAGGCTACAATTATTGGTTCCCCAAGGTATTCGGTTTCACGCTCGACAAACGCCTCGGACAGCTGAGCTTTTGGTGCTGGCTCATTGGATTCTATGTGGCCTTCATGCCGCTTTACATTCTGGGTCTCTTTGGCATGACGCGTCGCATGCAGCACTACGCCAATACCGAGTGGCAGCCCTATTTGATCGTCGCGGAGGCGGGAGCGATTCTGATTCTCTGCGGGATTCTCGCTACCATCGCGCAACTTGTCGTCAGCATTCGGTCGCGCGCCAGCCGTCGGGACCTGACCGGCGATCCTTGGGATGGAAGGACGCTCGAGTGGTCCACTACTTCGCCGCCGCCGCGCTACAACTTCGCGCTGATGCCACGCGTCGAGTCGCAGGATGCCTTTGCCCAAATGAAGCAGACCGGCACAACAGGTGTGTTTCCAGACAAATATGAGTCGATTGAACTGCCTGGCAACAGTCCCAATGGATTTGTCACCGCCTTTTTCGCCGTGATCACGGGCTTTGCGCTCATTTGGCACATCTGGTGGATGGCGATACTGGGAATTCTCTGCGCGTTGCTGACGTTGCTGACGTTCGGCTGGGTCGAGCGAGTCAATGTGGAAATCTCGGGTGAAGAGCTTGCCAGGGATGCTCGCGCCCGTATGCCAAAGGTGGAACCCGTATGAGTTCGTCAATCGCGTCTGACTACATCGGAGTGCCGACGCCGCTTGCTGCATTTGGCGGGGATGGTCCGGCGCCGGTGCGCATCGTCGTCGGTTATGGATTTTGGATATTCCTGCTGAGCGACATCATCATGTTCTCGGCATTGTTCGCGGCTTACGCCGTACTCTCGGGGCAGACCGACGGCGGCCCCACGGGTCACAGCCTGTTCGAATTGAAGCATGTCGCGATCGAAACCCTCTGCCTGCTGTTCTCGAGCTACACATGCGGACTGGGCTCACTGTTCATCGAACGACGGCGCTTGAAGCCGTTTTTCGTCCTGTTTGCGGCAACTTTCGCGCTTGGCGCCATTTTTCTCAGCTTGGAATTTTCGGAGTTTGCCGGCATGTTGGCGCAAGGTGCCGGCCCGTCGCGCAGTGCATTTCTGTCGTCCTTTTTCAGCTTGGTGGGCCTGCACGGCGCCCACGTGACCGTGGGGCTATTGTGGCTCGCATTCATGATGGCGCAGGTCGCCGCGCGCGGTCCGCGCGAATTCGTGTTGCGCCGGATTCTTTGCTTCAGCCTTTTCTGGCACGCGCTCGACATCATCTGGGTCGCCGTGATGTCCCTGGTCTATTTGATGGGAGCAAGAATATGATCGATTCTCCAAGACATTCATCGGCGACGGATCTGGCTCCCGGGGACCGACAATCGCAATCCGCCAGTATTGCCACATATACCGTGGGACTTGGGTTTGCGTTGTTGCTCACCGCGGCCTCATTCATCGTGTCGCAGGCGCATCTTCTCTGGGAGCCCGGGGTGGCGGTCGGCCTGGCGGTGCTCGCCATTGCTCAGATGGGCGTGCACCTGGTCTTCTTCCTGCACCTCAACAGCGGCCCTGACAACACCAACAACGTACTCGCGCTGGCATTCGGTATCTTGATCGTGACCCTGGTGGTCAGTGGTTCACTGTGGATCATGGCGAATCTGAACGGCAACATGATACCCCACTCGGTATTGATGGAAATGCAGCGCTAGGCACAAGAAAATGGGAGAGGGACATCCATGGCGATTCGCAGCGCACTCTGCATCAAGAGGTTTCCGGCGCCGTCTCCAGGATCGGTGCGTGACGGCGTGGTCGCGCCGGCAAGCGCGCGGGTTGAGGTGACCCGATGAGTGCGCGCCAGGAAGCCTGGGCGATCGTGCTCGCCGCCGGTGACGGCACGCGGCTCTCAAGCCTCACGACCAACGCGCGCGGCGAAGCCGTACCGAAACAGTACTGCTCGCTGAACGGAGGTCCCTCGCTTCTGCAGGAAGCCTTGCAGCGGGCGCAGCGCATCGTGTCTCGGGAGCGGGTTTGTGCCGTCGTCGCGTGCCGGCATGAGCATCACTGGCGACGCACGCTCGGGATGCTGCCGGCGCGCAACGTGATCGTCCAACCGCGCAATTGCGGGACCGCCAATGGCGTGCTACTGGGGCTGCTTCATATTCTCGACCGCGATCCACTCGCGCACATCGTGTTTCTGCCGGCCGATCACTACGTGCACAATGAGGCAGCGCTCGCCGATTCCATGCGGATGACCGCGATGCTTAGTCACGATCGCGACGGCCTTACGTTACTCGGCATCGAGCCCGATGACGTTGATATCGAGCTCGGTTACATCGTCCCGGGGGATGCGCTTGAGCAGGGTATCCGCCGGGTAGAGCGGTTTGTCGAGAAACCAAGCGCCGCGTCCGCGCGCGAGCTCATCGCTCGCGGCGCGCTTTGGAACAGTTTCATATTCTGGGCGCGGGGTTCTACACTGCTCGAGCTGATTCGCGGCCGGCTGTCAGAGATTGCCGAGGAAATGATAAATTCTCTGGTGCGCGACCGGCGCGGCGGAGGCATGTCTGCGGTAAAAGGACTCTACGAGCGTCTGCCAGTTATCGATTTCTCGCGCGCTGTCATGCAAGGCGCCGAATCGGCATTGCGCGTCCGCACCGCACCGGGCTGCGGCTGGACGGACCTTGGTACACCACGGCGCGTGGCTCGAACCTTGCAGCGACTGCGGCTGGCTTCCATCATGCAGCGTCCCGAGAATGTTTTTCCGCTGATCGCGTCTGTGGATCTTGCGACGCAATATGCACGCCTTTGGTCCCTGAACTCAGCCGCCGGCAGCGATCTGTAATTGCGGGCCTGTCATTCGCCAATCGGCGTTTCGCGCTTGGGTTTCTGCGCCAACCCGACGAACTGCGACACGACGACTGCGGTATAGAACACTCCGAACAGGGCCGCGAATAGGCTTAACGTGGTCGCTGGCGCGCGCACCGGTGTCACATCCGAATAACCGATCGTCATGAGTTGCGTGAAGGCGTAATACGTGAAGAGGGCCAACCGGCCACGCCAATCGGGGAGAAGTATGCCTAACTCCGGATTGATGCTGTAGGCCGAAGGCTCCAGCAGGTACGCCAGCGCGTTGGCATGCGCCCACGCATGGCCGGCAATGATGTAGCCACAAATTGCGCCAAGCACGTTCTCGGCGCCGGCCGGCGGCGCGCGGAACAGATCCCGCAGGATCACGGCTACCGCACTCCAGAGAAAGAATGACAGTAGCACCTGGTCTGCCAGCGATAGCGCCCGATCGAGGCCCACTGGGGTGAGGTACCCCCCCCAATTGCTCAACAAACAAGCGAGGAGGAGTGCCGCCGTGATGGCGCGCTCGCGCCGGCGCTCGAAAACGATGATCCAGATCGCAACGGTCAGTACCGCGCGCAGCGCGTCGGAGCGCAATTGTTCGGCACCCGATCGGACTCTGAATGTCTCAACTGCCAGCACGACCAACAACAACGTCAGCAGTACGGCGTACTTGCGCCCACGCAGTCCGATCGATAGCTTGCCTTGCATTTGCCGCCCCTTGTACCTAGCGCGGGTTCAGCGACAAGACCTCGTGCAGCGATTTCATCTTCGCATCGGTTGCGATGTACAGAAAACCTCCGGCCAGCCCGAAATTCTTCAGAAATGGCCAAAAATTCTGATTCCACTCGTCACCATTGAAGGGAAAGCTCCAGAAGTTGTGGAATAAAACCGCCGTTACGATCACGTAGATAATGAACAGCACGGCCGCCTGCCGGCGATAGAAGTTGAGCAGAATGCACACCGGTCCGAACAGCTCGAGCAGGCCGCCGAGCACCAGGAGCAGCGCTGCAGGCGCGGGCGGCAGCGGTATCCATCCGTGGGCGGCTTGGGCCATCGCCGCATGAGGGTCGAAGATCTTCTGCAGCGCGCTGAACGGGAATAGCAGGACCAGGCAAAGGCGGGCAATGAAATCAAGGAACTGATTATGTTGGGTCATCGCTCCGCTCCAGAAAACAAACTTCCACCGAGAACTCTGTGCTATTCCTCTATCAGGCGTATCGCGTGACCACTCGGATCGCGGACCATCAGCGCTTTTTTGAAGCCAAGTTCAGCCTGCGCATCGCGGGGAATCGACACGACGTCAGGGGTGATGAACTGTACGCCTGCCTCGCGCATTCGATCGCTGACCGCCTGGATATCCTTCGTAACCAATGAAGTCTGCCAATGCCACAGGTCGTTGGCCTTGGTGTCAGCGGGCATCGGCCTGCCGCCCGGTGGCGTTTTGTACTCGAGGAACTCGATGTGGGGAGGCACCGAAACCGCCACTATCGCCGTTACGCGACAAGTATCGTTGAAGAGGTTGTCAAGCACCTCCTGCGTCGCCCCGTTGTTGAATGTAACCCCGCCGACCTCGAGGCCCAGCAAATCTCGGTAGAACGTCAACCCCTTCTCCGTGCTGCCCACAGTCATTGCGGTATGACTAAGCCCGAGAAACAGCTTGCCTGTCGGCTCGTGGAAAGATGGCTCCCCTTTGCCTGGCGGGTAGTACAGCAATTCCAGATCATGACCTTCCGGATCGTGAAATTTCAGCGCCTTGATGCCGGCGGCCCCGGGGTTCGTTTGCGGGATGGTGATCGGATATGCCGAGATCTGCCGGACATTGTTTTCTTGCAGGATCCTGTACGCCGCGTCCATGTCGCTGACGACGATGGCCATATGTTCGAACCATGCATCATTGCTGTACGAAGGCACGGGGATTGGTCGCCCGGTCGGCGGTGAAACGTACTGGGTAAGCTCGACAATCTGATCACCGAGTTTCAGATGCACGATGCGCATGTTCGCATTGAAAACGCCTTCCATCTTGCCAAACTCGCTGCCAACAACGCGAAAATCGGCGATCTTCTCGAACTGCAGTACCTTGATGAAGAAATCCGACTCGCGATCGACATCGGCGACCGTGAAGCCGATCATTTTTATGCGCTGCACGTCGCCGGCCAATCGGTCCCGCGCATCACCCGGTGATGCCACCAATAGAGCCAAGGCGACCGTAGTCACCAGAACTCGAAACGCGACTACGAAGCGCATAGCTGCGCTTACGTTCGAGCGGCGCCTCGCACGCGGGTTCGACGCGATGCACTCGTCCGTCTTTCCCACCATCCCAAGATACAGCGCGATCTGCTTCTTGGTGCGGCGAGGGACTATCTGGTCCATAAATTCTCGCGTGCGCAGCGTCAGCGTCCCACGCTGTGCGATGTTGCGGCAGATAACGCGATTTTGACGCACTGCACTTCGTCAACAGATTAGGATAGGACTACTTGCTTATCCATGGACCTTTGGTCCCATGCGGCCGACCGACCTCTGATGTGATGAGACTTAGATCCAACTTAAATTCTTCGCAAGCATTGTTAGTCTTCTTTTCTCGTAGCGGCCGGATCTGCAAAATACCGTGGCCGCTAAAACGCCGGAGGCTGTCGTGCGCGAGAATGCAATGGTTCTCCTAGCTGCTGCCGCGTCATTTATGTTCGCAACAGCCGGCGTAGCTCGTGCACAGCCAAATTTACAGCGACGTGTCGAATATGCTTCGCCTGAGTTGAGCAGTTCCGCGGATTCCGGAGGTCATAACAGTCAAGCGCTGGGAGATGATCCCGGAACTGGTAGCGGCCCGCACGGATCAATCGGTACTCCGCGGATGATCATTTGGCGTCTTTGTAGTTCACCGAGCAGCGGCAGTGCGCTCTCGGTTTACTTTACTGGGGAAAGACCAGTGCAATCCTTCCAAGATTCGGCGCGACAAGAGGGTGATTACAGTGACGGTTGTAGCGATCGAGAAGAGGGGTCGGATGAAAGCTTTGTCACCACCCCTATATTTGCCGACCAGAAATCCGCCGACCAGCATCTGAGCTCACATGTGATCCGGACCGCATCGACAATTCAAGTGGCACTGCGCTCGATGTAGAGTTTTGACTTCTTACCCAAGCAGCCACTTTCAGAGCAGAATTTACGCCGGACTGATATATCTTATGGCCGGCAACCTGTAGGATTGCCCAGTCGCAGCGGGCAGTCAAATACGGGTTCTGCTATTGAAAAGAACATGGGCCGCGGTTCGCGAACTTAAGGCAGGGCCGCCGTCGTGGGCTATGTCTGTCGCAGCTACCGTGGCCGTCGCAATTGCTTATTTCCTATCAGCCCGCCTAAGCCTGGCCCTCCTCGAGAAGCCTGACGGCGTTGCCGTGTTCTGGCCAGCCGCAGGCGTTGCCTCCGGTGTCTTGATCGTCGCGGGTTCTGCGGCTCGGTGGCCCGTTATCCTGGGAGTGATGGCTGCGACCATCGTGGCAAATCTCCTAGGCGATCGCAACGTTTGGAGTTCCATTCTCTTTGCCATTGCCAACGCCGGTGAGGCCGCCATCGTTGCGGGCCTGATCCACCGATCGTATGGCTCGCCATTTGAACTCAATACCCTGCGACGCGTGCTTGGACTGTTTGCGGCGACAATCGTGGGAACGGCGATTTCGGGAATTGTCGGCACGATCGGTTTCGTCTGGTTCTACGGTGATGCGACCGCATCGGCTCCGACCGTATGGCTGCACTGGTTCGCCTCAGACGGACTCGGCACGCTCACAGTGGCGCCGCTCGTAATTGGTTTGGCGTCATTGATACGCAATGTTCCGTCGACTCGGGAAGCCGCGGAGAGTGCGTTGGCACTCGCCGTTTTATGCGTACTGTGCGCATTCCTGGTGTTCTTGCCAAATAGGCCTTGGACCGGCGAGCTTGCCATTATCGCTCTGTGGCCTTTGTTCGTTTGGATCGCTGCGCGCCTGCCGCCGGGCATTGCCAGTGCAGCGACTTTCATCTGCGCCATCACGATCGTCGCGACAACAACATTTGACATCGGGATTTTTGGCGATTCCCATTTGTCGTTTGACCACCGCATTCAGTCCGCTCAAGCGAGCATTTTAGCGGTCTCGTTTGCCGCGCTGGTTCTGACCGCACTGTTTAGCGAGCGAAGGCTTCAAGGCGTCGCACTCCTTGACAGGGAGGCCCGCCTGCAAGAGGCGCTTCGCGCCGGAGGCGTGATCGCATTCGAATGGGACCTTGCTACCAACCAAATGCGTCACAGTCAGAACGCGGCGCCCATCCTCGGACTTGGATCGAGGAATGATGTCAGCGTCTGCGAACTGTTGGGACAAGTTCATGCGGATGATCGCCCGCATCTGATAGCCAGCGTGCGCGGCGTCAACCCCGGCAACCCTTCTTATTCGGTGATATTCCGTCACCAACGAGCTGAAGGCGAAAGCGAGGTTTGGTTAGAACAAGTTGCCACCGCCCAATTCGACCCAGACGGATTGCCAATACGCATCCGCGGCTTGACGACCGACATTACTCAACGGAAGCGTTTCGAAGAAGAGATTTCGCGCGCACAAACGCTGGCGGAACGCGCGGATCGCACTAAATCGATTTTTCTCGCCGCCGCAAGCCACGATCTGCGACAGCCCCTGCAAACATTAAGACTCCTACACGGGGCACTCGAACAGCACCATCCGGATGGCGAAGCGCAAAAGATCATCGTCAGCATGGGCCACTCGATCGATACCATGTCCAGCATGTTATCGAGCCTGCTTGATATCAATCGACTCGAAACTGGAGATCTGCGCCCTTCGAAGAGCGACTTTGCCGTCAATGAAGTATTTGATTCGGTGGTAACTGACCTTCTTCGGCCTCTCGAGGAAAAGGGCTTGCAATGGCGGGTGGTGCCGTGCGGTCTCGTCGCCCGTAGCGACAAGCGCATGCTCGAGGAAATGATCCGCAATCTACTGTCGAACGCAATCCGGTATACCGATCGAGGGAAAATTCTATTGGGCTGCCGACGTGCCGGCGACAAGATTCGGATCGAAGTTTGGGATACCGGCATCGGTATCCCGGGCGGCGAGCTCCCGCACATATTTGAAGAATATTATCGCGATGCTGAGCGTGGCGGCTTTGGACTAGGTCTGGCAATCGTCAGGCGACTGGGAGAAATCTTGGGTCACAGGGTTGATGTGCGCTCGACACCCGGGAAGGGCACCGGCTTTTCCATTGAGGTTCCGCGGGGGCGAGCATCCGTCGGCGTATCTCAATCAGCGCCAGCGTCCGATTTTGACGGCGCGCCCTTCCGCGGCACTGTCCTTGTCATCGAAGACGAGACATCGGTAAGGTCTGCGCTCAATCGTATGCTGTCCGCCAGGGGCATCTCCGCCATTGGCGCCGGGACGCTGAGTGACGCGGTCACCCTGATCAAACAGAAGGACTCGTTTCCTGACATAGTGTTATGTGATTACAACCTGCCGGGGCCGATGAACGGCGTTGAGTGCATCAGGGCACTGCGTGCCGCTCTTGCCTGGAATCTTCCTGCGGTCGTCATGACCGGTGACACAAGATCGAGCACGATGACGGAGATCGCTTCGTATGGTGTGCCTCTGCTCGTCAAGCCGTTTTTGGGCGAGGAACTCATCGAGCTGATCCATCGGCTTTGCCGCACTTCAGAATCTCCCGATAGCAATCGGAGCGCACGTCTCGTTGCGCTCATGGACGAGAGCCTGCTTCGTTAGGTTCGACCCCTTTCTGGGTCGCACGCACAGTCCCTGCCCGTGGCTGCAATGGCATGGCACTTTGGACCAATTACTTCACCCTCGAATCTGTGGCACTTTCGCCCTTGCTGAGTAATAAGCGGAGCGCACCGGCACCGATGCTCGGCCGAGATGCGACTGCGCGCGGGCTGCCAAACTCTCAAAGAGGAACCTCTAATGTCAAAGTCTCCGATGCTGGGCGTGGCAGCGGTACTGCTATTGACGGGCTGCGTATCGCAACAGAAATATGAGGCGGTACAACAGAAGAATTCCGATTTGGAGCAGGAGTATCAACAGCTCAACCAGACCATGAGCTCCGAGGTCGCGGCCAGGAACATACAGATTTCGCGCATGCAAGACGCGATCAAGGTGACCGTCAATAGCGAGCTGCTGTTTCCGTCGGGCGGCTGGGAGATGCCGGCGGACGCGAAAACGAGCATCGCCAAGATAGCGGCGATCCTCGCGCCTCATCAAACCATGAAGGTCAACGTAAATGGCTACACGGACAGCACGCCGATCGGCCCGGGCCTGATCAGGCAGGGCGTCACGACCAATATCATCCTGTCGCAGCGACGAGCCGACAATGTGATGCAGTACATGATCTCTCAAGGCGTCAAACCGGATCTCGTCTCGGCTCATGGCTTCGGCGAGGCCGATCCGGTCGCCTCGAACGATTCGCCGGCAGGTCGAGCGCAGAACCGCCGCGTAGAACTCACCGTTTCGGGCCCCGGCAAGTAGCTCACTTGAATCCAAGTTCTCCTGTCCATCGCGACTCCTTACTCCCGTTAAGTTTGCTGACTGCGCTGTTGGCCGCCGGCTTACCCCTCAGCGCTGCCGCGTCCGACGGACCCGCGATGACAGGCCTCTTTGCCAGCGCTGACGATGCCGAAACAGCGGCCACAAATCCGGCTGGCCTCACAAGACTCCACCAATCTGAATGGCTTGGAGGACTAACCGCTTTCTATACCGCCTCGAACTTTACGACCACCGCACAAAGCATCGACGGCTCTTTCACGAATTCCAGCAGCAGCTCGCTGGCCATTCCCTCCATTTATTACGCTCGGCCCATCAACAGCGATCTCACATTCGGGATATCTCTGACCGTCCCGTCAGGTCTAGGCTCCGACCCGGGTGATGCAACACCGGGCCGCTACTTGCTGGAAAAATGGTCCTTGGGTTATGTGAGTCTGACGCCCGCTGCGGGCTACCGGGTGAACGATAAGCTCTCGGTGGGTGTCGGATTGGATCTGAATTACGCGCTGTACGACTACCAGACCGCCGTATTCAACGGTCCCGGCCAGCCCGATGGCAAGATGGAGTTGCGTGACGGCAGTTTTGGGGTGGGTTACCAGCTCGGTATACTCTACGAACTCTCACCGGCGACGCGCTTCGGTCTGTCTTACGGCAGTTCCACCTCTTCCTCTTTCTCGAGTACGCCGGAATTGTCCGGACTCACGCCGCAACGCGAGGCGCTGCTATCCGCGGGTATCCGCAGCAGTCAGATTACGTTGGAGAGTAAATTCCCGCAGCACTTGGGTGCCGGCGCCTGGCATGAGTTTGCGGACGGCAAATCGGCAACCCTCGATCTGCTTTGGGTGAATTTCAATCAGTTCGGTCTCTCGAGCGCGACGCTTGGCGGTAATTCGATTGAAGTGAGCAACACTCACTACAACAACATCTGGGGCGCTACAGCAGGCATGAACTGGCCGCTCGATGCAAAGTGGGCGCTTCGATTTGGCGCCGCGTATGCAAGCTCGGGCGTTGATGCGGAAAACCGCAGCTTCGCCCTGCGCCTGGATAGGATCTGGGGCGCCGGCGTGGGTACTGAATACCGGTGGCGCACGAACCGGGTGGTTGGCGCAAACCTCACTTATTACAACTTGGGGAATGCGCCGGTGAGCACCGCCATTCCGCTGCTCGGCACGCTGTCCGGTCAATACAGCACCAACTATGCCATCGGACTCGACTTAACGCTGCGCTGGATGCGCTGAGCAATAGTCTGCGTCATCTCGGCAAACATAAGGAGTTCAGTATGCTCAGTGCCCCGCGCCGCCTCGAGCGGATGGCGCGCGCCGCTATCGAGTCCGCGCCGTTGATTCTGAGTGTGGCATGGCTCGCCGGGTGCGCTGGAACTTCCTCAGTAAGCGGTGCCTGGCAGAACTCGACTGCCAATCGCTCATATTCGAGGATTCTAATCGTCGGCCTCAGCACCAGCTTCGATCAGCGCTGCTCGTTCGAATTTTCGATGGCATCGCAGTTCTCGGGCAGTTCAACTCAGCCCCTGGTGAGCTGCAACACGATGATGCCGAAGGAAGCACTGAGCCGCGCCAATATCGAACACGTGGTCGCAGCAGAACACGCTGATGCAGTCCTGACGACCGCTGTCGTCGCCATGCAGATTGGAAAGGGCCAAGGCTACACAGGTATGCCCTACTATCAGGTTGAAGGTGTGGGCTACGTGACCGGCCCCGTGGGTGCCTATGGTGTCCCGGTGGCCTTCGTTCAACTCGAAACGCCCGCATCGATCCCGACGATCACCGGCGATGCTCACCTCATTACGAAGCTCTTCGATGCGCGCGATGCGAACCTGGTCTACACGCTGGACACGCGGGCAAAAACCGATGATCTTCAATCAACCGGGGTCGCCATCGATACGATTACCGAGCTAATCGCGGGTCGCTTGCGCCGCGACGGCGTAATCCGTTAGGGCCAAAAGGGATGACACATCGAGCCAGGAGATCAGAATGATGCTCGCTGGACCTCGCTACTTAGGGCCCGGGGCCGACTGCACCGATATCGCGAACTCCTCAGTATAAACCACCTCGACTTCGTCGCCCTTCTTGACGGCATTGAGCTGCGCCGGGTCGCGCACCTGAACATCGTACTGGTTACCCAACGGGCCGCGCAGAGTGACAAATTGTTCAGCGGAGTTGACCGCCACGATTGTTGCGAAGGCAGTCACCTTGCGGCCCGCCGCCCCTGCCGGCTTCGCGCCCTCAGGCGAGCGGATCATCGCCGCCTGCGCGCTCGCCGGTGGCGCGCCGCCAACGCCACGCTTTTTGAGCTGTATGGAAACCGCTTCGGTATATTCAGCGGTCACCTTGTCTCCGACCTTGATCTGATCGAAATTCCGGGCTTGATCGCTCACATTGACCTGATGCATCTTTCCCTGCGAGTCGATCAGCACTAAGTCACGGCTGCCCTTGTCGATCAACACCACAGTGGCCGTCATCTTGACGGTCTCGCTCGACGCCACCTTGCCGTGGTCAGTGGTCACACTCGAGGTCACGGTCTGCGCGCGCGCGACAAGCGGCGCGCCGCCGAACAGAATCGACGCGATTGCAAAAGTAGTCATGGATGTGCCGACTTTCATTGTTGGATGTCTCCGGTTGCTCAAATGGGGTCCTCGGTGTCGGGGCGGCGCAGGTTCCTCAGACCTGTCCCGTCATGCGGGTCACATGTAACTTGATTCCGGCAGCTCGTCTGGGCTAGTGGACTTTAGTCTCACGGACCGGCAGCCGATTGCCCATTCCCTGGATCAAAGTCCAATAGTCGCTCTTAAGCCAAGAGCGGAGATTGCGCTGCAAACGCCTCTCTCGTAGCGATAAGTCGCGGCACTGCGACATCGTGTCCAGGAGATTTTTATGCGTATTCATCCATTCCGCGCGCATTTTCGCTGGCTTGCCGTTGCGACCGCCATTCTGATTAGCGCGTGCGCTGCATCGCCGCCGATCCACCGCGAAACCAATCCTGCGGCCTCTCTCAAAAGCTACAAAACCGTTGCGTTTATTCCAACGCTTGCCACCGAGCAATTTCCATCTTGTGCGTTGCTAACCCAGCACCTGAAGGATGCCACCCGCCGATCCCTGAAAGCCAAGGGTTACATATTCAACGATCGCACACCGGACCTGCTGATTAATTTCTACGTCAATATGCAGGTCACGCAAGAGGTCAGCTCCAGCCCCGAGCGCACGTATATCGGTCTTACCGGGGGCTACTATGCCTACCGCGCCGGCTCCTATCGGACCTTCAATACCACTGTGGAGGGGGTCGACTACAAGCCGGGCACCCTGACCATTGACCTCGTCGATGCAAAGCAGCGGGTCTTGGCCTGGACAGCGACCGCCGAAGGGAGAGTTCCGAAGAATGCGATTAATGATCCAGGCCCAGCGATTGACACGCTCGTCATCGACATGATGATCCCGCTTCCGTGGACCGCGCGAAAAAATCGAACTGGTTTCTGAACACTGCCGCGCCCGTGGGGTTTCATCGGAAAATTCCCTGACTCAAGATCGTCCCCTCTGCTATCGGCCGGCCGAAACTCACCCACACTGTGTGAGAGTTGCTCGTGGTCGCCGCAAACCCCAACGTCAGAGGGCCCACGGGGGTGCGCCCGGTAATAAACACCGAGAGCGACCCGATCTGTCCCGGAACCGTGCCATCAATCGTTTCATAAGCCTTGAGATCTTGCAGGCGCAGGCCCGCATAAAGCGTCTGACCCCGCAATGCAAAGATGTCCTTGATTTGCCAAAGATAGCTGGTGCTTACCGTCCAATATGCCGCGGCGCGCAGCGCATCGAGTTCGTATCCCGCAAGACTTACCGGGCCGCCCATCGCGAATAAGCGATCGGCTGGAAGGTTGCTGCCCAAACCGCTGCCGCCGGCGGCGTCGACCCGCAAAACATTGTTATGGAACGGAATCGCAAATCCCACACCCAATTCTGCGCGCTGCCAATCGCGCTGCCCTCCGAGCGCAGCGTCGCTTTTAAAATACTCGAGCGCCGCGATGACGCCTCGGGTGGGGCTGAACGGCGTGTCCCGCGTGTCATAGACTCCGGATACGGCAATACCCGCATCGCGGAGTGCAACCTGCGGCAACAACGGCGAGCCGGTCTCTATTTCTACGTGGCGATTTGCCGCCCAATACCCCGCACGCAATTGCGCCACATTGCCCAAATTGACGCCGAGGTCGAGCCGCCCACCAAGGTCGTCGAAATTATAGCGGGCAATGTCGTTGCCATCGTAAAAAACGTTTTGCCAATCTTGATTGAAAAATGCTTTTGGCTCGATGAAAAAACGCTGCGCCACATCGAGCGGCTGATAAAAGCTCGTCGACAATATCTGGTTAGTGCCAAACTGGATCTCGTTGCGCCACTGCGCGCCGAGGCTGTTGATCCAGGTGCGGTCATGCTGAAAATATAACGCAAAGCCGCGATCATCGCCGGCGGTCGATGCGTACATGCCCAAATCGACCTTGATATAGTCCGGCGCCCAGCTTTTTTCATAGGGGAGCCATTGGAGCGTCGTATGGCCAGGATCGCCCGTCAGCTCATAGCTCACGGAATCGATATCCTGGACCGCCGCCATGCGCTGCGCGCTTTGGCTTAAACTTTCCGTGGTAATCGTATCGCCGGGCTTGATACCAGAGAGCTGGTTCAAGTACTCCGGATTAACCCTCTTCAGTTTTGCAAATTCGACCGCATCGACCTTCGAGTCGATGCCTTGTTCAGAAGTCACTTCGCGCCGCCAGGCCAAATATACGTCGGGCGGCACCGCGTAGCGCGCGAGTTGCGGCGCCGCGCGTCGTGCGGCCGCGTCCCCAAGCGCGATGGTTTCTGATGTTCTCGCGAAATCCCCCGTGCCGATTTCTCCCATCGGCACATCGATCCTGACGTCCCGCGCAGTGAGGGATTGCAATTGCAATCGCTCGTTTGCTTCGATCATCAACTCCATGGTTCGTCCAAGGAGCTGACCCGGTGCCCTGAGCTCATCCGGTTTGGCGGGGGGCGACACTAGGTTCACGACAATGACAACATCCGCGCAAACGGCGCGAGCCACATCCACCGGAATGTTGCGCACCAAGCCGCCGTCGGCCAGAATTTCCTTGTCCCTGTCCACGGGTGCAAAAACGCCGGGAAGCGCCATGCTCGCGCGCATGGCGGTGGCAAGATCGCCATGATCGAGCACGACCATCTGCCCGCTGACCATGTCCGTGGCGACCGCACGATAAGGAATGGGCAGGCGATTGAAATCGGATTGTTCGCGGGCCTTCCCCACAAACCCCCGCAATAAATCGTCGATGGCACTGGTGTTCAGAAGCCCCGGCGCAAGGATGACTCGCGAATCCTGGATGCCGAGTTGCAGTTGATTGCTGTAGGTGACCCCCTGACGCTTTTGTTCAATGGGCTGCAGACCGCGCGCGCCCACGCCTCCCACCACGCGCTTCCAATCAATCCTGTCGAGAAACGCCTGCATTTCATCCGCCGGAATACCCGACGCATACCCGCCGCCGACGAGTGCGCCCATGCTGGTGCCGGCGATACAGTCGATTGGCACGTGCAGTTCTTCCAGTACTTTGAGAACCCCCACGTGCGCGCCCCCCTTGGCGCCGCCGCCGGCGAGCACCAGACCGACGCGCGGGCGTTGCGGGACGGCATCCAGCGCGCGGGCTTGATCCGCATTGCTCGACTCCGCCGCAGTGCATGAACCGGCAAATAGCGCGATGATTCCGATCAGTTGCGCCAAGCAACGCGATGATCGATTGAACATGGGCAATTCCCCTGGAAGGCTCTCGCAGACGGACTCAACCCGAAGCGAATCCACCGCGTCCGGCAGATCGATTCGCGCACAGGCGCCCTTCCGGGGCGGTTGATCGAGGCGCTACTTCTCCAACTTGGTGATCTTCGAGCCTTGCAGCCCCAGTCCCGCCATCAAGCCCTTTTGGTCGAAGATAAACGCGTACACGTCGTCCTTCAGTGTCGTGGTAGTCAGCGACTTCGCGACACCTTTATCGACGATCACGATGCTGGGACCTACGCCGATCTCCCAGCCATTACTCTTGTCCAAGTACTGGACGGCCTTGTCGTTCATCAAAAAAAGCGCATAGCCAAACGCCTGCACACCTGCCTGCAGGCCGTAGGACCCCGCCACGGAATTGTAGTGGGCAATGAGCTTTCCATTCATCAGCAACACGCCCTCGCCATATTGGGCGCCGACAATGAAGCCCGCCTTGACGATATTCGGAAATACCAGCACTGCTTTGGCTTTCTCGCCGATTGCCTTTGCCACCGGCTCGCTGTCATACAGTTTCTTCAACGCGGCGTTCGCATCGGCCTCGAACGAGTCTTCCGCGAAGGCCGTACCGACGGACAGGCTGAGCATGACAAAGGCCATGACGGCGACAGCTCTCGTAAACTTCATTACTTCACTCCTACAAGACTTAAGAAATGGACTGCATGATCTCGTCGGCAAATCGATTCTGGCGAAGCAAACCCGCCATGGTATTCATCGCCGGGTTGATGTGATTGAAAAACTGTTTGTACCCCGCGCACAAGTAGTTGAGTCCAGGTTCACCATCGGGCGTGGAGACGAACCGGTTGCGCGGACACTCGCCGTAACAGGCAAACAACACCGTGCATTCGCGACAATACCTGGGCAGGCTGTCGAGCTTGTGCTGGCCAAAGGCGCGCTGCTTCGGCGATGAGACCAGCGCATCCATCGGCGTCTCTCTAATGTTTCCCAACAAATATTCGGGCTCGACGTAGTGGTCGCACGAGTACAGGTCGCCGTTGTGTTCCAGGGCGACGGCGTTGCCGCAGGTCGGCGAAAAAATGCATAAATTGTGCTGACCCAGCCAACTTCCGAGTGCCACGTCGAAAGTTTGGACGAACACTTTTCCTACGTCGCGACGCACCCACTCGTCGAAGATGGCCATGAGGAATCGTCCGAACTGTTCCGCGCCAACCGAGCGTTCCGTGACTTGCGCGCCGTGCTGCATATACAAGGGGCGGTCGGCACCGGGTCGCTTACCCCAGCCCAAGTTCGCCAGCGGGATCATCGCCTCTGTGGTCCGCTCAACAATGGGTATGAACTGCATGTAGCTGGCTTGCAATTCGTCGCGAAAGAATCGATAGACTTCGAGCGGATGCTCGGCATTAGCGGCATGAATGGTGCAAAGGATATTGACGTCTACTTCGTGGCGGCGCAGCAGCTGATAACCTTGCATTACGTCGCTGAAACTGCCGACACCGCGCTTATTGACGCGGTAGGCATCGTGCATGGGCTGCGGGCCATCGATACTCAAGCCGACGAGCACGTTATGCAGTTTGAAGAACGCGCACCATTCGTCATCCAAGAGCGTCCCGTTCGTCTGGATGGTGTGCTGAATGTTCTGCCCAGACTTGCGATGCCGCTCGACGTGCGCAACGGCCCGGCGGAAGAATTCGATACCCATGAGGGTCGGTTCGCCGCCCTGCCACGCGACATTCACGTCCCCCAAGGGCTGCATCTCTAAGAGCTGCCGGATGTAGATCTCCAGCAGCTCATCGGACATGCGAAACCGATCGCCGGGATACAGCATCTCCTTCGACAGAAAGAAGCAATACTTGCAATCCAGATTGCAAATGGCGCCCGTAGGCTTTGCCAGAACATGAACCCCCGAGGACAGCGTATTCATACCGGCGTTACCCACGTGCCGCGCGGCGTCACTGCCGAGCCATGGCGATTCGAACAGCTTCCTCCGCTGAAATGAGATGATCGTGGCTCTGCGCGTCATCGGCTATCGATAAGAGAACGCCTTTCACGCGACCGGAAAACTCGTTGCCACGCGAGCCGTAGTCCGGCGAGACAGGAGATCCCGTATCGACACCCACATCACAGCCATCATCCGCCGAAAAGATCATGGCAGCGGTGGCGGCAACCTTGCCTTCGCCGACTTTCTTGCCATCCACGTACAAGGATGCCGTGCCCCCCTTGCCGAGGCCCCCGCCGTCGTAGGCAAACTCCATCCGCACTTGATGCTCGCCAGGCGTCAATGCGCTCGCGGATTCCGCGTAGAATTGATGGATACCGAGCAGGTTGTAGCAATACTTGAGCTTGCCGTCTTTGGCGTAAAGGGCCCAACCGCCAATGTTGCCGCCTTGCGCGATGATCACCCCTTCGGCTCCGCCGTTCGGCACGACGATTTCAGCGGTCACCGCGTGCGACTTGTTCTTGACGCTGACAACGGAGTTCTCCGACAGTCGTCCCATGCTGCCAAACAGTATTTGGGATTTGCCCTTGATCAGCACCGGTCGTCCGGCCGTGTCGGGGTTCATCCGTCTGCCGAGGTCGTCATCGAGCGGTAGGACGTTGTAGCGAATCGCCTCCATCAGCCACAGCCGCTGCAGTTCGTGCAACTTCTCTGGCATTGTTTGGGCGAGGTTATTCGCCTGGCTCCAGTCCTTGTTGGTGTCGTACAACTCCCACACGTCGTCGTCGAACGCAGGCACTTTTTCACCGATCAGGAGCCAGGGCGTCTTGTGCCGCGTCACCGCGGTCCAGCCCTTGTGATAGATGCCGCGATTGCCGAACATTTCGAAGTACTGGGTCTCGTGGCTCTCCGGTGCGCCGGCGTCATTGTACGAGTACGCCATGCTGACGCCCTCAATCGGCCGCTGCTGAACGCCGTTGACCGCGAGCGGCTGAGGCACGCCGGCCAATTCAAGGATGGTCGGCGCGACGTCGATGACATGATGGAACTGGCTGCGAACTTCGCCTTTTCCTTTGATGCCCTTGGGCCAGTGCACGATCGTGCCGTTGCGTGTTCCGCCCCAGTGCGAGGCGACCTGCTTGGTCCACTGGTAGGGCGTGTTCATGGCATGCGCCCATCCCACCGCATAGTGATTGTACGACTCGGGGCCTCCCAGCTTGTCCAAACGCTCCATCAGGAACTCGGGGGTCTCGAGCGCGGAGGCGCCGTTGAAATTGATCATCTCATTGTACGTGCCGTGCAACGTGCCTTCGGCCGATGCACCATTGTCGCCAATGATGTAATAGACGACCGTGTCGTCGAGCAGGCTCAACTTCTTCAGTGAATCCAGCAACCGGCCCACGTGATGGTCCGCATATTCCAGGAATCCCGCGTACACCTCCATCTGCCGGATGAGTACAGGCTTGAGCGCCGCCGGCATTTCGTCCCAGGACGGGATCTCCTTGTGCCTTGGCGTCAGCTGGCAGTCTTGCGGAATCACCCCCAGTTTTTTCTGACGTGCGAAGGTTTCCTCGCGCAGCTTGTCCCAGCCCTGATCAAATTTACCTTTGTACAGATCCGCCCATTCTTTGGGCACGTGGTGCGGCGCGTGCGTGGCGCCCGGCGCAAAGTAAACGAAGAACGGCTTATCGGGAATGAGCGCCTTCTGCTGTCCAATCCAATTGATCGCCTTGTCCGTCATGTCCTCCATGAAGTGATAGCCCTCTTCAGGAGTTTTTTTGACCTCCACGGGGGTCGTGCCTTCGTAAAGTGATGGATACCATTGATGGGCTTCGCCGCCGATAAATCCGTAGAAGTACTCGAATCCGCCTCCGCCCGTAGGCCACGCATCGAAAGGTCCGGCCGGACTGGTCTCCCACACGGGTACTTCATGACACTTGCCGAATTGTGCCGTTGCGTAGCCATTGAGCTTGAGGGTGCGTGCGAGCGGCGCACAGGTGTTCGGGAGGATGGAGTTGTACCCGGGCGATCCGGTCGCGATTTCGGTGATCCCACCCATGCCAACGCTGTGATGATTGCGTCCGGTCAGCAGTGCCTGGCGTGTGGGCGAGCACAGCGCCGTGGTGTGAAAGCGATTGTACTTAAGACCTCCCGCCGCGAGCCGTTCCGCATTCGGCGTGTTGCAGGGACCGCCAAAGGCACTCGATGAGCCAAATCCCGCGTCATCGATCAACACGACCAGCACATTGGGCGCACCCTTGGGCGGGCGCAACTGTTCTATCGGCGGATACTTGGTTTCCGGATCTCTCGCGTCGTAAGTGATGAGACCGGTTCGGCCTCGATCAGGGATCGGAAGAATATTGCGCTGAACGGTGTCATTTGGATTCATGGTGCTTCCCAAGTGTCGGCAGGAGGAAGCGAATTTAGGATCTGCAGCGAGCTTGGACTATTGGCCTTCAGTCCCATAGGGAGGCCGCGCAACGGTAAGAGAATCGCCGACGAAACGGCAGGCGCTAGGAAAGACCGCTCAGCTCCCCGAGCGAGCTAGTGATTGACCACGGCTGCTGGTCAGGCCGGCCGTAGTCCAATGAGTGCTAGCAGTCCTCATCCATCGGTGCTTTTAGCATCCTAGCGTGCTCGCAGCACGGGTGCGATTTGTGCATCGTGGGGCCCATGTGGCATTCGCACGGGCACACCCCAAACTTCACAAGTTGATGCCGCAACAACGTACCGTCGTTCTTGGCGTGTTGGCGCAGGCGCGCCTTTGCAAGCTCCTCAAGCTTTCCAGCCTGCTGAGCAAGATGATAAATACTCATTTTCCGCCCCTGTTTTCATCAATCACTCGCAGCCGACACCGATAGTAGTTATCCGGTTTTGAGTCGTCTGCGACGAACATCATAATTCAACATATTAATGGCCTCCCAGCGGACCAACATGAAGGCCGGAGCACGTGCGCATCGCGAGCGATTGCGCAGACTCGATTGTATCGAGAATTAACTTGTAACTATATGAAATGTACGAAGATAATTAGGACGTTAGACCGCGTGATGCACGCGTATCGAAGAAAACGAGGGGAACGGCTCCGGACCTGCCGCGGAGAAAACCTGTACCGGCGGTACTGTGCTAAGGGTGTGCCTCCGGGCGGCAACCCGATGCAAGTTCAATTGAAAGAGTCGGCGCTCTATTTTGCGCGGGCGGCGTCCAGTTCACGCTTTACTTGCCCGGCCCAACTCTTGAGCATGTCGGCGGCGGCTGCTCGATTGGAGACCGATGTGCTCCACTGCATGGTCGACGATTGGCTGCGTTGGCGGTCTAGTGCCACTGCCAGCAGAGTGCCTGTCACAGCGTCACTCACCATCAAGACCAGCGTCGCTGAACCTGCTTCCATGGTGTAAGTTCGCGTTCGACCAGCGCTCGGTACGTCCGGCGCATTGATATAGAGTTCCGCGATGTTCGGCGTGATTTCGAGCGTATCATCGCCCGCGGTCGTAACGATTTCATATCCGCCCTCGCCGAGAACCTTGGCAAAAGTGGTCCTGGCCAGCGCCGCAAGGTCGACGCGAATCTTCTTCAGTTGTTGAGCGGAGATACCGAATCGGCCGTAATTATTCGGCTTCCAGTTCTTGCTGAATTCGACCACCGGTTCGCCGATCAAGATTTTGCTGTAAGCGGAGGCGTCCACGTCGGGCCGGCGGTACAGCCGATCGATGCCTTTCACATTTACAAGCTCGAGTCCTGGAAACGGCGAACCGGATGAGTTGGTGTCTGCGAGAGACGGGGCAGCGATTGCCAGCATGATCGCGACCACCATGGCGGCGCTCAAGCACGAATGGCGATGCCAACTTAAAAGCATGGAAGCACTTCCTTGGGCCGTAATTCGTCCCATTGCAAAGGCATCAAAGTCAATTTTTATGGCACTCCGTCCAGCCCTGTAAGCCTACGCCGGAAGTGGACCGATAAAATATTGGACCCTAGCCCAGTAGCCTTATTGTCCGGCTCGGTTTAGGTCCACGACAAAAAAAGGGCATTGACCCTTCGGCCAATTAACCGATGCATGCGCAGGTGACAGACTCAAGCATTGAAAACCTGAACTGGACCCCGCCGCCCATGAATGCAACCCGACTGAAAATGACCACCTCCGTCCCGCCTCAAATCACGACGCCGGATTCTGTCGAGACACGGCTTGGGACCTTAAGATTCTTTGACGGTTTTCCAGACGGGCCGACCGTCGAGAAGGTGATGGACAATCTCGATTTTTCGCGTGGGGTGCAGGCATTTTTAAGCGCCATGCCCGGCGCGTCGCTGGTCGGAATGCGCACAGGATTCAGGAAGCTGGGTGCAATCAATGGCAGCATTTTGATCTTTGAGAATCTCCTCGATTCCGAATCCCTTTTTCTCACAGGGAACACCGACTCCGTTTATTTCAGCACCTGGATAGATTTGAAGGACGGCCCCTTGGTGCTTGAAGCGCCGCCTAAGGTGCTGGCTTTCGTTGATGATTTTTGGTTCCAGTATGTCACCGATATCGGCAACGCCGGGCGTGACAAAGGTCAGGGTGGCAAGTATCTGTTGCTTCCGCCGGGCTATAAGGGTGACGTGCCCGAGGGCTACTTTGTCGCCCAATTCCGCACCTATGGCGGCTGGCTTATGGGCCGGGGATTCAAGGTGGACGGCGATCTTAAGCCTGGCGTGGAGAGCATCAGGAAGAACCTACGCATCTACCCACTGGCGCTGGCGAGGAACCCGCCGGCAACGAAATTCATCAATGGCTCGGGCGTCGAGCTCAATACGGTTCACGCCAATGACTTTAGCTACTTCGAAGAGTTGAACCAGATCGTGCAGGAAGAACCCAGCGAGGCGCTCGATCCCGAGAGGCTCGGATTGTTCGCCTCCATCGGCATCGAGAAGGGCAAGCCCTTTGCGCCAGAGGGGCGAATGAAGAAAATTCTCACCGAGGCGGCGGCGGTGGGTAACGCTACGGCGCGAGCCATCCTGTTCCGCTCTCGCATGAAGGAGGCCTATTTCTATCCGAAAAGCGCCTGGTTCACGACATTCATCGGCGGAAGCTATGAGTTCTTGTCTCAGCCCGGCGTGCGCAATCTCGATGCGCGGACTGCCTTTCATTACTATGCCACCGGCATCACCCCGGCGATGGCGATGAAGATGGTGGGCATCGGCTCCCAATACGCCGCGGCGTGCGTTGACTCGAAAAGCAAACCGCTGGATGGCGGCAATACCTATAAGATCCACCTCCCGCCCAACATTCCGGCGAAGGACTTCTGGTCGTTTGTTGTCTACGACAACCAAACACGCTCAATGCTGCAGACCGACCAGCAGTTTCCGAGCATCGGCAGCCAGAAAAAAGGGATTGCGATCAATGACGACACCTCGGTGGATGTCTGGTTCGGTCCAACCGCGCCTAAAGGTCATGAAGCCAATTGGGTGCAGACGATCCCTGGCAAAGGCTGGAATGTGCTCCTGCGACTCTATGGACCGTTGCAGCCGTGGTTCGACAAGACGTGGAAGCCGGGTGAATTTGAACAGGTGAAATGACGGCAGGCGCTCCGAATTTCTAGAATGCAAACATCAAGCTGACTTCGAGTGTGCGCGGCTTGTTGTAGAGGTTCTGAACATAGCCGAGCAACGAAGTCAGATCGAAGGCGTAAAGGCGATACCGCTTGTCGGTCAGGTTCTCCACCAGCCCCGCGACCTGCCAATGCTTGTCCCCGCTTGCCCATGCGAGACGCGCATCAGCGACGCTGTGACCTCCCTCGCGAAGCGCCGGCGAGTTGAGGTTATCGAAATACACGGAAGAACGACTGGAAGCCGTTAGCTGCGATCTCATTTCACTACCGGCCCACGCCTCCCACGAATAGCTTACCAGACCATTCACTGACAGATTCGGAGCGAGTACCATCGCACGGTCGCGAACGGCGCCGGATGCGTCAGCAACGTTATGCGCGATCGCGTTCAAATACGCTATCCCGAGAGATATTTCCCAATGCTTGTTGGGTAAAGCCCGCAGCTCCAGCTCTGCCCCGGTTGCGGTTGCATCAACGTTGAATAGGTACTGATTGAGATCTTGGAAGACGAAGGCCTGGTAGTCCTTGTATTGATAATAAAATGCAGCGCCGTTGATCCTTAACTTGCCGCCCCACCAGTCACTTTTCGCACCGACCTCGTAGTCAGTCAGTTGCTCAGGTTTAACTGCATACTGATTGGCCGGAGGAGGACCAAAGCCGCTGTTGAATGTTCCCGACTTCGGCGCTCTGGACACCCCGCCATACAGCATCATGTCGTCCGTAGGCCGCCAGCGAAGATCGGTCAGAAAGGATATGCTGCGGTCGGTGCGTTCCGCCTCGTCGCCGATCGTATTTTGATCGTAGACAACTCCTCCCGGAACGACGCCGTTCAGAAAACTTTGGTACATATTCTTACTGTCGTCGCTATACCGAAGGCCCCCGGTTAGAGTCAAACCCGGAAGCAGGTCATACTCAATTTGACCGAAACCCGCCCAGGACTTGCTGTCGAGTGCGTATGCCGTATAGGAACTCGGCGCGCCCAGGAGCAATTGTGCAAAGGGTCCCAGTAACTCCTGCAGGCCGTGGGTGTTCAAGCTGAGGTAGTAAGCACCGACATCCCAACGAATGTTTCGCCGGGCTCCTTGTAAATGGAACTCCTGGCTGTACTGCGTTGTGTTGGAATCAAACCGCGTGGAGCAATCGTCGAGCGGCGTGCTGTCACAGTCTCCCGCCTGGCGCATTTGGAACGTCTGGTAGTTTGAAATCGAAACCAATGTGGTTGAATTCCCCTTCCACTCGAAGCGAGCCGTTCCGGAGGTGGAATTGGTTGTCAGAAAGGGGCCAGGGCTGACATTGATGTCGGAAACATTACTCAACCCGACGACTGCCGCGTTCCTGGTTGAATTGCTGGGTTCAAGGGCGGCGAGGCTGTCGGGAAGAAGGTACGACGCCGCGTAACGGTAGGTATTTCCGCCGTCGTCGTTGTTCTGCCCATGCTCGACGGCGAGCAACAATGACATGTCATCCGCGAAGGCGAATGCCAACTGCCCGCGTTCCGCCGTGAGATCCAGTGCGTTGCCATCGTTGCCCAGAGGATCCAAATTGCGCTCGGTCCCGTCGTGCTGGTGATGGACGACCGATACGCGAGCATCCACGGCGTCTGTTAGCGACGAGCCGATGGCAGCCTCAATGGTTAAGTCGTTGAACGAGCCGAAGCTGAGGCGCGTATACCCTTCAGTGTCGCTGGTCGGCTTTTTGGAGATGTACTGAATCAGGCCGCCGGTCGCGTTGCGACCGAAGAGCGTCCCTTGGGGGCC
>Ga0210387_10000669_pt1 | contig 24769 bp, 26 predicted proteins | sample IncBWC7OmetaG_FD_160108 | JGI IMG/M metagenome (GOLD analysis project Ga0210387, IMG submission 160108) | Forest soil microbial communities from Barre Woods Harvard Forest LTER site, Petersham, Massachusetts, United States - Inc-BW-C-7-O ...
ATATTCGCTTGCGCCCCCCTTGAGAACGTCCGGCTACATGACGAGATGGCTTGTCCACGCTTTCGAGTACGGGGCTCGTAGAAACCGACTCCGAACATGCAACGCGGGCGGAAAGCCGTTTTGGCACCAATCCAGCTCGGGTTGTCCCTTCGGATTTACAACCAAAAATCAGGAGAAAGAAGAATGGCGACAGCAACGCTCGAAATGATTGATCCGAAGATTCGCGATTTTGTGACCACCAAACGCAAGTTGCTTATCGACGGCAAATGGGTTGATGCGCAATCCGGCGAGACCTTTCCGGTTTACAACCCGGCTACCGGAGACGTGATGGACCAATGTGCCGCCGGAGATAAGGCGGATATTGACCTCGCCGTTAAAGCTGCGAGACGCGCCTTTGAACGAGGGCCGTGGTCCCGACTGACCCATGGTCAGCGTGGCAAACTGATCTGGAAGCTCGCAGATCTCATTGAAGAACACTTGGAAGAATTCGCCCAAATCGAGTCTCTTGATAACGGCAAGCCGCTGGCGATCGCCCGCGTCGCAGACGTGCCGCTGGCCGTCGATTTATTCCGATACATGGCTGGCTGGACGACCAAGATTGAAGGACAAACCCTTTCGACCAGTCAGCTGGGCGCAGAATATTTTGCCTACACGGTGCGGGAACCGGTTGGTGTGGTGGGGCAAATTATTCCCTGGAATTTTCCGCTGCTGATGGCGGCCTGGAAGCTGGGACCGGCTCTGGCAACCGGTTGCACCGTCGTCCTTAAACCGGCCGAGCAGACACCCCTTTCGGCGTTGCGCCTCGGCGAATTGATTGAGGAGGCAGGTTTTCCGCCGGGTGTCGTGAATATTGTCACCGGTTACGGCGAGACTGCCGGAGCAGCGTTAGCCGCCCATTGGGACGTCGACAAGGTCGCCTTTACGGGCTCGACCGAGGTCGGAAAGCTGATTGTGCAAGCTGCCGCAGGCAATTTGAAGAAGGTCTCATTGGAGCTGGGCGGCAAGTCACCCAACATCATTTTTGGTGACGCGGATTTGGAACCCGCCATTTCCGGGGCGGCCAACGCGATCTTTTTCAATCACGGGCAATGCTGTTGCGCCGGTTCACGGCTTTACGTGCAGAAGAGAATCTTCGACGAAGTTGTGGATGGTGTCACGAAACACGCAAAAAGCATCAAAGTGGCAGAGGGTTTCAACCCCGAATCCCAAATGGGTCCGCTCGTGTCCGAAGAGCAATTGAACCGGGTGCTCGGTTTCTTGGAATCAGGGAAGGCGGACGGGGTTAAAACGGTGGTGGGCGGCAACCGAGTCGGCGACCGTGGCTATTTTGTGGAACCGACAATTCTTACCGGAGCGCGTCCAGGGATGAAAGTTGTCGACGAAGAAATTTTCGGCCCGGTCGTCTGTGCGATCCCATTCGACGAACTAGACGAGGTGGCCACGGCAATGAATCAGACGGCTTACGGTCTGGCCGGCGCCATCTGGACCAAGGACGTCGGCAAGGCGCATCGCCTGGCCCGTGCCATGAAAGCCGGAACGGTCTGGATTAATTGCTACAACATCTTCGACGCGACCTTGCCGTTTGGCGGCTACAAGCAGTCCGGTTGGGGTCGTGAAATGGGCAAAGAAGTCGTTGAGCTTTACACCGAGGTCAAGTCAGTCTGCGTAAAAGTGTAGCGGGTTGCGAAGCTGGTCAGCGCATCTTCTTAATGCGGCTCTTTTGACGAGCTCTAAATTTCCCGGGGGCGGCGCATCAATAGCGTCGCCCCTGGCCGAGGACGACGGTTTGCCTATCGCGGGCGACCCGGCCGTTCGAGACGGTTCCAATCGCGCCAAGCCGGTAATTCGCTCTGGCGCGCATCCAGTTTCGCATTGGCGCGGTCGCAGGCGCAAAGTCCCCGAGGAGCAGACGGAGCGGCGGTTTCGATGAGAAAATTATGAGCGAAAGTGTCCCTAACGCAACCGCCTGTTCGTCGTTTATTGGAAAGACTGCCTGAAAATGGGTCCAAACAATCCATCTATGAACAACATCGAAATCGAACATCCAAAAATTGTACCGCAAGAGGAATGGATCGCTGCCCGCCGGCGGCTCCTGATCAAAGAGAAGGAATCCACGCGAGAACACGATGAAGTGAGCCGGCAGCGACGTGAGTTGCCCTGGGTGAAGGTCGACAAGTCCTATCTCTTCGAAGGGCCTGACGGGAAGGTGACGCTCGCGGATTTGTTCGAGGGACGCAGCCAACTCATCGTCTATCACTTCATGTTCGGACCGGGGTGGGAGGAGGGTTGTGGCGGTTGCTCGTTTTTGTGCGATCACGTCGATGGGGCCCGTCAGCACTTTGAGCATCATGATATTTCGTTTGCCGCAGTGTCTCGTGCGCCTTGGGCGGAGATCGCCCCTTTCAAAAAACGGATGGGCTGGCTCTTCACCTGGGTGTCGTCTTTCGGCACCGACTTCAATTATGACTTCCAGGCGACGGCTACCCCGGAGGAGTTGGCGAAACGGGAGATGTTCTACAATTTCAAGATGACCAATATCGAAGGCGAAGAGCAGCCGGGAGGTAGCGTCTTTTACAAGGACGACCGCGGCGAGATTTTCCATACCTACTCTTTCTATCAGCGAGGTGGCGAAGAGTTGCTGGGCGCGTATCGCTTCATCGACCTGACACCGAAGGGCCGCATGGAGACTAGCCCGCTTTCCTGGGTGCGGCATCACGACCGTTATGATTGAGGGTTCGTTCCGGGGGAACGCAAAAGATTAAAAGCCGGGCCCGGTGCGAGCAAAACAGATCTTGGGTGCGTGAGGCGGGATGCCCTTGAATCACCGCTTCACACCAAAGAGCGTGTTTAGAACAGATCGAACTGCAAGGCATTAATTCTGATTGCCTTCTTGGCCGAATTCGGACTAGTGTTCGGCTAGTAACATCCCCCCGAAACATGAAAAGCATCCTCTGCGCTTCTAGCGCTCTACGGCTCTTGCTTTGCTGAGCCGGTCCGCATCGTCGCCTACGGAGATTCGATTACTCATGGCTAGAGAAAAGATGAAACGTTCCCTTGATGATATTACAACTGGTCACGGCGGATCGGAACCTTGCCGAGGAAACCGCCGTGCGGGCATTCGTTATTTGAGGGCGGTGGGCCTTTCCGGGTTGGTGGTCATGTTTGCCTGTTTTGGGTGGAGTTTGAACGCACCAGCAGCCGAAACCCAAAGTGGAAACGACCACTGGATCAATACCTGGACGGCGGGCCCGATGCCGCCGTGGGCCGGTGGTCCGTTGCCGATAGGTTTCTTTGACCAGACTGTGCGTCAAGTCGTGCGGATCAGCTTGGGCGGGGACAGAGTGCGGGTGCGCTTGTCGAACGAATTTGGCTTAAGACCCGTGGAAGTGAGTGCCGCCCATCTTGCTCTCGCGGGTGCTGGAGGCATGATTCAGACTGATACCGATCGAGCGCTTACGTTTCACGGAAAACCTACGGTGACGCTTTTGCCGGGGGCCCCGGTTCTCAGTGACCCGGTCGATCTGAAAGTGGCTTCGCTGACCCACTTGGCGATCAGCCTCTATTTCGCGCAGCGAGCCGAGGTTAGGACCTATCATCTTGAAGCCGCCCAAACTGCTTACATCTCGTCGTTAGGCAATTTTGTCAGTGCCGAGAAGATGCCGGTTGCCGACACCGCAACCAGCCGTTTTTTTCTGACGGCCGTCCTGGTCGAAGCCCCGGCCGACGCGCGCGTGGTGGTTGCTTTTGGCGATTCGATCACGGATGGAGCGCGGTCAACGCCAGACACCGACAATCGCTGGCCTGATCATTTAGCGGAGCGGCTGAGTCAGACGTCCGAGCATGGAGCTGTTGCGGTGGTGAACGAAGGGATCGGGGGCAACCGGGTATTAAGCGATGGGATGGGGATCAAAGCCCTGGCCAGATTCGACCGCGACGTGCTGAGTCAGCCGAGCATATCGCACGTGGTGATCATGGAGGGCATCAACGATATTGGATGGCCGGGAACATTTCTGACGCCGCCGGAAGAACCGGTCACGGTGGAGAAAATTATTGCGGGCTATCAGCAGTTGATTGATCGGGCGCACCTGCGTGGGATCAAAGTCATCGGCGCTACCTTGACGCCCTTCGAGGATTCCTTCGCCGGGGTGCCTCTGCAGACCTTTTACAATCCGGAGAAGGAAAAGATGCGGCAGGCCGTCAACGAATGGATCCGGCAGAGCGGAGCCTACGACGGCGTGATCGACTTTGACGCCGTGGTCAGGGATCCGCAGCATTCGTCGCATATTCGCGCCGATTACGATGCCGGCGACCATTTACATCCGAATGATGCGGGGTACAAAGCGATGGGGGATTCCGTGGATCTCGGGCTGCTAGATAATCACTAAAAAGTGGGCGCAACGGTATTCAATGCGTGTTGGCAGCAGGCGTGTTGCGAATTTTCCGCAGCACGGACTGAAAAGCGGTTTCGATCGGTTTATGAACAACCAGACCAAAGACACCCAAGGCGATAACGATTAGAAGCGCGCGAGTTAAGGTCTTGGTAAGCCGAAGTTGTCCGCCCGCCCGAGCGACGAGTGGAATATTGATCAGCACGCTTGTTAAAGAGGCTAAGACAGCTCCGTTGGCGGCCACACGAAACGGGACTTGATGGTGTGCGGCTGCGGTGCCTGCTACGGCAACCGCCGAGGCGCTCGAGAGTAATCCGCCGGCAATGCTAACCGCATAAAAACCGAATATTCCCAAGCTACGCTGGGCTAGGACTCCGGCCACGTTCAGAGCCAAAAAGACGACTCCGAACTTCAAAGCCGCCTTCAGCGAAAACGGCAGCTCAAGCTTGAGATCCGGAGGCGGTTCGCTTGTTGTACCGATGGCAATCCCAGCACCGAAGCGGAGCAAAATGGCCGTGGTGGCAAGCATCAGTAACATCGGGACGAGGCTGTAGGTGAAAGCTTGGACGGCCAGAATCGCCAGTAGAAGAGAATTACGCAGAAGCATCGCGCCTGTCGCCAGCACCACCCCGCGATAGGCCAGCTTGACAAAACCCTCACCGGCCTCGCGGACTCGGCTCGACAATTCTGCCACCGCCGCCGTGCTGTTGACCAAGCCGCCAAGAAAACTGGTGAAATCGATGCTGCGAGGACCGTAGATCTTCCACAAAACGTAGTTCACGAATCCCAGCGCGGCGATCAGAAGGACGATGGCCCAAGTCTCCTGGAGCTGGACAAGTCCATACGGGTCGACGGGATGCGCGGGTAAGACCGGATAAACGATGAAGCTGAGAATCGCCAAAAGAACCGCCGACCGTAATTCGATGTCACTAAGCCCGGTCGCAAATCCGGTGATTGGCTGTTTCCAGGCCAGTAACGCAGCCGTAATGACTGCGGTGGCAACAGGAGTAAAAGTATGCCCTTTGCCACAAAGAACTCCGCAGAATCCAACAATGATCAGCGCTGCAGACGTCGTTAAAAGCAAGTTCTGATGGAGTCTCCATTCGCGAAAATTCAGGAAGCAAACGAAGAGCCCAATCAGAGCAATCGCCAAAAGGCTGTAGGAATTTCCGAGAAGTCCTCCCAAGCAACCGATCAAGCTTGCGAAGGTAAATGTTCTCGCGCCACCTTTGCCGCGATGTTCGCGTTCCAGTCCGACGAAGGCGCCGGTACCTAAGGCGAGGGCTAAGCGCACCAAAGTGGGCAGAAAAGGCCAATTTGAAACCGTGTTTGTCAGGTCAGGAACGGACATTTAATTTGTCTCCGCAAGGCTGGGCGGAGTGCCGGACGGTGGTGACCTTCGGACAAGGCGGATTGGAAATCGGTGGTGGTGACACGGTCCGGGCATCGTTGGTATCCATAAAAAGTCACGGCGCAAATGTCCCGCGAAAAGAATCTCAAAAATTTTTTGGAGAATCCAAAAATGTCGGCCATATGTCGCGCTGATCGGGAGCGTCGATCGAGAAACTTCACGTTCCTGTCGAAGGACTCCAAATGGGCTTCAGATTTCGCAAACGGAATAAAATCGTGCCCGGACTTTCGATCAACTTGTCGAAAGGTTGGCCATCACTATCGATCGGCGGACACGGCGTAACAACCAATGTCGGACGAAACGGGCCGCGCGGCACGGTCGGAATTCCGGGAAGCGGCTTAAGTTGGCAAATCGGGGGCCACCGACATATTCACAAGGCCGTGCAAGTGCAATCGGACGTCAGAGCCGTCCACGCACAGGGAACCATCAAAGCCGTTCAGGCGCAAGCGGCCATCATCGCAATCACCAAGCGGATGGAAACGCTGGCGAAGAGGCTCACGAGAAACGCCGCCGGGAGCGCCTATTGGAAAAAGGCGGCAATCGAACAGGCGCAGTTGTTGGACCAGATGCTGGATCTGGCAAAGGCGAGCGAAAACAGCCAATTGATTGCGGCGGTCCAGAAATGTCACGACGCTTGGGGCGACGGCGACCCCCACTTGCGCGAGGCGCTGAATTCCGGACTAACGATCACCGAGTGCCTCGAAAAGGTGCTGGCGGGCAAGCGACTCGACCCGAATCATCCGGTGACGATCAACAATGCGGTGACGATCAACAACTTGAAGGAACCGGCGGCGCACGGTGCGTTCTCGAATCCGGATCCGTGGGTATTGGAACAAAAACCCGCCCAACGGTCGATCGATGAACCGGCATTCTGGTCTGGCCTTTGGAAGGCACTCGGGCGCAACGTGGTTCTTCCCTTGCTAGGCTCCGGCGTGATCGCAACTGTCTACTTGATCGCGGCGCACAAAACGACATCGCGCCCGCCGGTCATCGAATCGGCAACTCCAACACCGGGAAAGCCCGCGGAAATGCCAGCTTCGCCCACAGTAGCGGCGACGCCTCCACCCCAACTATCAACGCCCACTCCCTCAGCGGTAGAATCCACCCCAACGCCGTCCCGGCAGGAACAAGTGATCCATCACAAGACCGCCGGCAAAAAGCACTCTAGCCACAGTTCAACGCGCCGACCAGAGCGGTGATCCTGGGGGGGCAGTGCCAGTGCCAGTGCCAGTGTCAGTGTCAGAGGACGAATTCGAGTGTGGGGGTGACGCGCATGCGTTCGGTGAGCGATGGCCGCTTTCTCGCGTGCTTCGGTCTTCCCGACGCTTGCCGCCGGCCTGGGAGGCCGGGCGTGGCGAATCCACGTGCGGTCACGCCGTGTCCTCGACGACCAGGAGCGGGCAGGGCGGACCTTCGACGGCTTCAAAGATACCGCGCCGACTCGCCAAGGGGCGGAAGGAGCCGAAAAGCTTTTCCGGCAAGACAATCAGGTCAACGTCGCGTGTTGCTGCGGTCCGCCATACCTGCTCTGGGGAGTGGCTGAATTCGGCGGCCAACCCCACATCCAGGCCGCGTTGCCGCACCTCCCACATCAGGCAAAGAAGTGCCGGCCTGGCCGGATCGGAGTCAGTCGTAGTTGATAGATCGTCGCTCCAAAAATCAGAGCGGGACTGCAGAGGTTGTTTATTAGATCTACAATATAATCAATAATTTTTTGAATTAAATTTCCGATTTTATGGCGAGGCGACGGCGCGGTTTAGCGCAATCGTCGTTGGCGCATTTCCCGCGTGCAAAGAAGTCGAAGGACGAGGACTATTGGGGCGGGGGAGCTCGAGGGGAAGCGGCACCAACGGCACCAATTTTTCATCCTCTTGGAAAGCACCGCAGCCTGCTTTTTAGCCCCTGGACATGACCGCTTTTTGGTTCGAGATTTCTCAGGAGGTACCTGTGATGACAGCCAAAGAGATTCAAAAACTGGATTATCAAAGAGAGGGCATACGCTATACCATCCACGTGGAGGCAGCCCAGGACGATTTAATGTGGGGTACCTGGAATTGCCACGATTGCGGAGTGGGCGGCTCGAGCGCTAAAAAATCTGCCACCATCGACGAAGCTGTTGATGCGGCGCGAAGCGACTTGGAACGGCACCACACTGCTAATCATAGGGTGTGAAGGAACGTAATTTTCGCTGGCTCCGAGAATCGGCAAAGGGAACGGACCTCACCCGCCTTTTGAGGGTTGATCTGTAGAGCGACGGTTCATCCGCAGCCAGGAGTCAGGGAAGACTTCCAGCATGCTCGCCGACACCTCGAACCTCCTGTTCGAAGTGTTATGATGGCGACTTACGAAAGGTGCGCGAAGCGGCGGAGTGCGATCCGGCACGCTTGGTCTTCCAACATAATTTTCACGCGCCCCTCGAGAGAGATGGAATGCGGAAATCAATCCCGTAGAGAGAGCCGTTCATTAAACGCAATTGACCCGGTTTAGCCCGATCCTCGCTGCTCAATATTTCCGGCACCACATTCTCCAAATGTTGCCCAGAAACAGTCGACAGCGCTTTTGCGAAAGTTATGATCGGCAAGATGCATTGGTTGTCCTATTGCCGTTGAAATCGAAAATGAGTTCCCGGAACGGGGAGGAAGTTATGAGTACATGGAAGAAAAAGAGCATCTTGGCGTCGATCGTATTCGGCGCGTCTGTTCTGCTGGTATCGACGCCCGGCCTGTCGGCCGACCAACCGAAGATTTTGGTAGTCTATCCGTATCTCGGCGATCAGTCATTCGTGCGCATGCATGCCGCCTCAGTGGCGGAAGCTGCGAAGTTTCCTGAGGTGAAGATTGATATCGTCGCCGGGCCTGACCGGACCAACGTCGAGTACTTCATTAGCTCAATTAACAAGGCGGTGACCGAACATTACAATGTTCTGGTGCTTAATCATGGTGGCGCTGCGGCGCAGCTTTATCCTGCTCTGCGCAAGGTGCAGGACCAAGGCATCAAAGTGGTCGCTTTTGATACGGGGCTGCCGGAGTTGGCAGGTCACTCCGCCGATGTTCTCTACGACAACTATGCCGCCGCAAAGGTGGCTGGTGCGCTCTTCGCCTCGCTCCTGCCGGAGGGCGGAAAAATCGGCATTCTGCGTTGCCTCCTGGGCAATCCGGACACCGATGCGTTTGTGAATGGCTTCAAGGAAGCCATCAAAGACACGAAACTCACGGTGGCGGCGGAGGCCGATTCCAAGTGTGATCCGGCGCAATCCCGGACAATGGCCGAAAACATGCTCACTGCGAATCCGGATCTGGTGGGGATTTACGATTCCGTCGACGTCTCGGCGCAGGGCTCTCTGCAGGCCCTGAAGGCGGCGCACAGCAAGGCCATTCTAGGATCTATTGGCGGCCAGATGTATGGCGCGCAGGCGATCGCCGCCGGGACGAACTGGAAGTTCACGGTTCCTTATCGGTTCGAGGAGATCGGCAAAATTGCGGTCGATACCGGCGTCTCCGTCGCCAAGGGAGAATCGGTGCCTGCCAAGGTCGTCATCCCGCCCTCCGAGCCGGTGACGCCGGAGAATGCAGCACAATACGTGAAGGATCTGAAGGCTCGCCTCGGCGGCTGAGCAGAATTCGCCGCCGAGCCAAATGGGGACCTGCTCCGTCACCTCTCTTGTCTGAAAACGGCGATCAAGCTGATGTAACATGTCAATTGGCGGTCAAGGTTCGGTCCCCGGCTCGGAACGAAACTCCGCAGCGGCTGATGACGGGGCTGGTCAACATTGGGGGATGACTGTCGCCCTTGGCCTGGTACAGCTTGGGCCGGCATTCATTTTGGTCGTTCTCATGGTAGTCCTAAGCCTGCTCAGTCCATACTTCCTCACTATTCGCAACATGCAGAATCTCGGTGCGCAGACAGCGATCGTGTGTGCGCTTGCGCTTGGGCAACTGCTGGTCATTGTCGTTCGAGGCGTGGATGTCTCCGTCGGCAGTGTCATCGCGTTAACCGTCGTGATCGTGGGGCGACTGATGGAGGCCGGCTACGAAAACGGCCTGCTGCACATCGCGACTTTCCTGTTGGTCGGGGCATGTGTCGGGGCGGTCAACGGGTTCCTGATAGTCAAGGGCGGTATTCCCCAGCCGCTGATTGTCACGGTCGCGACACTTGGAGTCGTCAGGGGCATGGCCCTCCTCATCAGCGGAGGTCAGGAGCATATCGGAATGTCGCCAATCGTCGAGACAGCAGGCAACGCGGTATTCGATGGCATTCCGGTTCCGGCAATTCTGGTTTTGGCCGTGACACTTCTGCTTGGCCTGTTCACCCTGCGCACGCAATGGGGTCGCTGGATTTACGCGGTCGGAGGCAATCCCGATGCTGCCGCATGGCTGGGTGTTCCCCGCGATCGGGTAGTCATGAGCGCCTACATCATCTGCGGGACCACGGCCGGGTTCGCGGGACTCATCTATGCTGGGCGGACCGACGCCGCGTCGCCCCTCGCTGGGGCCGGCATGGAGCTGGACGCCATCACCGCAGTGATTATTGGTGGCGCCAGTCTCTTTGGCGGCCGTGGGCACGTGGTGAACGTCATCCTCGGCGCGTTGATCATCGGCGCTATTCGCAACGGCCTGAATCTCATGAACGTCTCGCCATTCTGGGAAGCTATCGCGATCGGGGTCTCCATTCTAGCTGCACTCGAGCTTGACGTACTCCGCCGGTTCGTGGAAACCCGTCTTAGAGCACGCGCCGCAAGGCTTTTGCAATGAACGACGGCGACATTGTTCTGGAGGTCAGAGCGGCACGAAAATCGTTTGGTTTCGTGAGCGCTCTTGCCGGGGTTGATCTCCAACTGAACCGCGGGGAAATTCTGGCACTTCTCGGCGACAACGGCGCCGGCAAATCAACTCTCGTTAAGGCGATCAGCGGCGTTAGCGGTCTGGACGAAGGAGAGATAAGACTGGAGGGCGAGCTGCTTCATTTGCGCTCCGCTGGCGACGCGCGCCACAAGGGGATCGAGACCGTTTTCCAGAACCTGGCCGTCCTCGATAATCTGGACGTTGCGGCGAACTTCTTCATTGGGCGCGAGCAGCCTCGTCCGCGTTGGCTCGGCGCGCTTGGGTTCCTCAACAAACGCGAAATGGAGAATGAGTGGATCGCTCATGCCAGGAAGCTTGGCATCAAGGCGCTCAATCCGCGGCAGGAGATCGGCTTGATGTCGGGCGGTCAGCGCCAGGCCGTGGCGGTGGCCCGAGCCGTCGCCTTTGCGAGCAAAGTGGTGCTTCTCGATGAGCCTACCGCCGCCTTGGGCGTACGCGAGTCTGCTCAAGTCCTCGAACTTGTCCGCTCCCTTCCGGAGCGCGGCATTTCAGTGATCCTGATCAGCCACAACATGGAGCACGTAGCCCAGGTGGCCCATCGTGCGGTTGTTTTGCGTCAGGGCCGTGTCGCCGGTTCGATGGTGCCGACGCGGGAAAACGTGCCGCAACTGGTTTCGATGATCATGGGGGTGGGGCAGGAACGGCGCTAAGAACGGGATTGTGGAGCGGGTCCCAATCCTCCTCGTCCCCATGAACACTTTGAGGATCTCGCGGGGAGTGAGGAGTTCGTAAGAATTTAAATTTTTGACGTTTTTGCGCGTTATTCGCGACAGTGTTTCATGTCGCACCCAAAAAGCCCCCGGCTTTTTAGGGTACTCGTTCGTCGTCCTTCTTCCATCGTGGCAAAACGCCTCGATCCCCAACCGAAGGACGAGGGACGAGGAGGAGGATTGGGACGTGACGCCAGGCAGATACGATGGTGCGCCGGACTCGAGCAAAGCTCTGTACACGTCGCCCCGGAATGGTGTCATCTAAGATGAGGAATGTTCGAGACGGTCCTTTGCCCCCAAGGGGATTTTGAATTTAGCCAAGGGTTTCAACCCTGGGCTAAACCCAAGGCTTGAACCCTGGGCTTCATACACAATTCGAAGAAAAGGCAGCTCCAGCTTGGAAGCGCGCCGACATCGAGTATTTCAGCCCAGACAGGCTGGAAGCCTATCCTACACTACGCCGCCGCCTCGTCGCGGTGGGTACGAGAAGGTGCTTTCGGGTGCACTCGAATCATCGCTCGACACTCCGGGGAGCAATGTAGAACGTCTTCCAGCCTGTCTCTGGGCTGAAAAACTCGATGTCGGCACCTTTTTCTTCGAATTGTGTACCGGGCAGGTCGAAATAGTTCTAGCCATCATCGAACTTTCGTCGAAGAATCGATTGAGCCCGTTTTAAACGCAATAACTTCACTGGGATATGCAAGACCGTACATTAGACTCTTGGGTTTTCCGCAAGTTTCCGGATTCCAGCCCCATCGAAGTCGCGCTCGCTGCGGAGCGAATTGAGTCTGTTGACCTCGAAGAATACCAGCGGGCATTCTGGCTTTGGCGACGACGGCCATCGGAAGTCAGCATTTTGTTGCATCTCCTGATTTTCGGCGTAGGCGCACTCATCCATATTCCGTTGATTCTCGCCGATGACTTCGTCGTTTTTGCGATCTACCACGTAATTTATGTCTGCGTCGTGATCGCCTGCGTTGGACGATTTCTCTGGCTGGAATCGCGATATCGTCGTTGGAAACAGGATTACTTTCGTGCTCTGGCCAGGATGGAATAGTCGAAGGCTTCCAGCCCGGGCCCAAAGGGCCGTATCTGGTGATAAAAGACCTTACTTTGCTTTGATACTGAGGGGTAGGCCCGCCGCGCCGGCATAGAAGACGATTAACTCGGCTGGTTGATTGGTCGTGTAGCCACGGTGAGTTATATTGACGCACTCCGCTAAGGCTTGCCCCGCATGGATTGCCTGGCGTTCCCGGGTATCCCTTTTCTCCAAAGTAATTTCTCCGGACAGAACATACCCGGCGTTGATCATCGGGTGCTGATGCCAATCCAGCGCCGTATTTGGCGGGACAGCGATTTTGAGAACCGTAATTTCGGGTTGTCCAGTCGGATAACCAGCGTACCGGGTTCCATCCCAGGAATGAGTTGTCTGGAGCAGCTTTTCCACTTTGATTCCGGGGTCGTGCGCATACGACCAGCTCGATAGGAAGAAAAAGCAGCATGGCCCGGTAAGAACTGCGAATTGAAATAGCCTTTTGATCATGGTCGAAAGTATCGACTCGCCAAGGAGATGACTGTCAAACTAAAGTCGATATGGATAAGCCGCTCTTTGTCTTTGCCCATGGCGCCGGCGCGCCCTCTTCGCATCCGTGGATGCAACGCTGGATTGAGAGGCTGACGGCAATCGGGACCGTCAGCGCGTTCGACTACCCGTACATGAAAAGCTTGAGCAGACGTCCTGACCCGCTGCCGAAGCTCATTGAGGCCCATCGTCAGGCGTTGGGTCAAGCCCGGCTGGGACACCGCGGGCCCGCCGTTCTTATCGGAAAAAGCCTCGGAGCGCGGGTCGGATGCCACTTGGCCCTGGAAGAGGAAGTTGCCGCAGTGATCTGCCTGAGTTACCCCCTGTGCGGCGGAGGTGATCCGGCGAAGCTGCGAGCGGAGGTGCTCCGAAAATTGTCCACCCCAATCCTATTTGTACAGGGCACCCGCGACCGTCTTTGCCCGTTGCTTCTGCTGGAGAGCGTTCGACGAGAGATGAAAGCGGTAAATAAACTCCACATTGTCGAAGGCGGGGACCATTCACTGCTTGTCACTCAAGCCCGACTTAAGGCAGGCGGCGAAACCCAAGAGACCGTCGACCGGCGCGTGCTGGAGGCTATTCGAAGTTTTTTGGAAAGGTGAGGCTTGCCGGTGAAGTCGAGCCGGGGTGCGAAGGGTTCCTTCGAATAAGATCCTTTGAAATTACCTGATACCGTGTACGGTTCCGTCCTTTGGTGAGCGGTCCGGTCAGGCTGCTGTGCGTTTTTTGGCTTTTTTCACGGTTCCCAAGCTTTCCTGCAGGGCAGCAACCAAGTCGATCACGTTGCTCTTGGCAGTCTTAGGCGCGGGCGCCTTACGCTTTTGGCCTTTTGCCTTAGCCTCGATCAACTTCCGGACCTCTTCGGTGTAAGTGTCCTTGTATTTTGCTGGATCGAACTTACCAGCCATTCCTTCGATCAGTTTGGTGGCAAGAGATACTTCGCTGGCCGAAATTTTTTCGTTCGACGGTAACGAGAGCTCCTCCATGGATCGAATTTCCGTGCCGAACCGAAGAGCGTTCAGGACCAACCCCTGGTCCTGAGCCTTTAGTACGCAGAGATTTTCTCTGTTGCGCAGGACAAATTGGGCGATGCCGACCTTGCCAGTCTTCGACAGTGCTTCTCGCAGAAGCGCATACGCCTTGCCCGCACTTTTGTCCGGTTCGAGATAATACGGTTTTTCGAAGTACAGGCTGGAGATCTCGGATTCATCGACAAACTCCTGGATCTCAATGACCCCGGATTTATCCGGAGAAACGTCGTCGAGTTCTTCGTCCGAAAGAATCACGTATTGACCTTTCTCGACTTCGTAGCCCCTGACGATTTCTTCTGCGGAAACTTCCTTCCCGGTTGACTCAGCGACGCGCTGGAAGCGGATTCTTGAGAGATCTTTCTTATAAAGCATGTGAGATGCTAAGCCCTGGCTTTCAGTGGCCGCGTAGAGCCTGACAGGGATGTTTACCAGACCAAAGGCGATCGAGCCTTTCCAGATCGATTTCATTCCAAACCGAGATCATAAACTGCAACCGAACATCCGTCTACACGGTAGTGTACCGTCTTCACCGACATTCTCGAACTGGACGCTCTCGGAAGTTAGATGGAATCGGGATCTGGCATTGTCCCAAGCTGCTTGGGAATCGATAACAAAGAAACAAAGGGAGAATTCTGGCGAAGCCGAACGGCTCGTTCACTGGAATCTTCGAGCAATCTAATCACTTGCAGCGGAGACCACAGGGTGAGGATGATGTACCACTCCCATTCATTTTCGCTGACTGCAGTTGCGGACTTTGCCGTGGCCAATTTCGATCGCAATCGCTCAGCGAAGTGGCGGAGCAAGCCCGGTTCCTTCCTGAGAACCAAGGCGATCCTTCGATGCAAATCCATCCGACGGAAATCGAGATTTTCTTGATCCATATCATTCTCCAGCGACGAGAAAATCGTCCTCGCGCTGGGGAATCGAAAGTTACAAAACCGTCATAATTTTTGCGGGAATCACAGGAGTTACAGAAGGTAAAGCCCATTTTGGCCGGAAAAAAATGCAAGCTATTTCGGAGCAGTCGTTTTACTGGGGGCGGCTTTGGGTTTTGCTGCGACCTGTTTGTCGATTTCATCCAGGATGGCCGTGGCTTTGTCCCCTATGCTGATGACGTTCTTATCGCTGAGCTGAGCGGTGACTCCGAAACCTGTGAGAGCTTCCATTTGGCTACTGACTTTACGATGCCCCAAGCCTCTGGACGCGGCCATTTTCACACCTGCTGGTGGCTTAATCCGCTTCGGTTCCGCAGTTGTGTGCGTTTTCATAGGAACGGCTCGATTTAGTAGTCGCTGGCTCAATGATTTGAGCAGCGCTTTGGCATATGCCTGGTCGTAGCATTTTGAAACAACGTAGGTCACCAGCAGAGCTCTTGCACTAGAAACTAAGAACAGTCCGAATGGCGACAAGACAGGATTCAGGAGTCAGAATTCAGGAGTCAGAAGAAGAAGTGAGGAATGGATCTCCGGTTTGTCGATGGTGGTGGGTTGATGGCTTTTGGACTTGATTCAAGACATGAATCTTATTTTTTGCTCCCGCAATACGTTGCCTCCAACTCCTGGCTGCTGATTTTTTTTTGCGAGCGGCGCCGTCAAAATCCAGCGTCTTTAAGGGCTTGGGCTAACCGGCGTTTGCCGTCGGTTTCGATGATCTCGCCGTGTCCGACGATAATTCGGTCAAAGTCCCACGTCATCAGGGCCTCGACGGATCGACGAAAAGCCGGCCGGTCCTTGATCGCCATTCGAAACGGCCTCGACATGCCCGGATGGTGTTGGGAGCCGACAGCGCAGAGCACCAAAAAGCGAGTCCAGCCCGAAGTGTCGGGACCAAAATTAAAAAGCAGGTCGCCGACGATCAAGGAGCGCGAAGGATGGTGAAAGACGACATGCTCCTGCATGCTCGGGATCCCTTCCAGTCGCAAGACCCTGAGCTCGTCGCCCCAGGCTGCCGGCGCGGGAATGAGCGGCTCGGTCGGGAAGCCGACTACTTCTGTAAAGCCATTCGGCGCTAGAAAGGGGATATTGAGGAAGGATTGCCGTCCCTGCTTGGCGAAAGTGTCGTGCCGGAGCATGACATCCAGGATCCAGGCCGGTTTGCCGAGGCGCAAGATGCCGGCGACATCCTCCGGCGTGAACGGCCCGGTCGAGTGGATGACGAGTGCGCCCGAGCGCAGGCGCACGATCGTTACCACGCGCCGCAAATCTCCGCCAAAGAGCCGGAGCGAGTAGGGGAGCACCCAAAGATTTTCAGCCAGTTGTTTCACGAGCGCAGGCGGCGTATCTGAGCGCGGGAAGCAGGTTTCATCGTGGACTGATCAGTCAGCAACGTTTGGAGCGTCTATTCCCAAGGCATCGGCCAAGTCCAGCAAATGATCTTGCTCTTGCTCGATGATCTTTCGAAGTATTTCTCCAAGCGCGAATTCACCTATCGCATCAGCTTGGCGAATCCGTTGCCGATAATTCACAATCGTCTGCCTTTCGTTTTCCAAGTCAAACCGGAGCATATCTTCGGCCTTGCTGGAAATTTTGACTTCTTGCGGGGTGCTGGTCGGCGTGCCGTTTAAATAATCGATCTGTCGAGCAAGTAGCAATGCATGGCTAAGTTCTTCCGCAGCGTGACCTTCAAGTTCCGTGGCAATATTGTTGTAAGCCGCCCCTTTGATCGTCTGACTATAGATCGTGTAAGCGATGATGGCCTGGTACTCGCGAGATAGATCCTCGTTGAGCAGTTCGACCATGCGCTCCCGGCTAATTTTGAAATCTTCGCTCATATATTTTTCTACTCTCCGAAGTCGTTGAAGAATAGACAAGTCTGTGGTTGGTCGAACCGCGAAAAAGGGGCGTTTCGCTTCGCCCGCCAGGCGTCCTTCCCCGGTCGCCATTCCCACTGCGTGGCCGGACGTCGAACGTGGTGCAAAGGAAGTTTGCCGGAGAAGGTGAAATCTGCTACGTCGCGTTCATGGTGAAAACCGCCTCGCACACCGGGAGGGACGCTTCGGTCGCCCCTCAGGCCTTCGTTTTAGTGCATGGTGCCTGGCATGGAGGCTGGTGCTGGTGTCGGGTGGCCGAGGCTCTACGCGCCGCTGGGCACGTGGTTTTCACACCGACGTTGACTGGCCTCGGAGAGCGAGCCCATCTGTTACAACCCGGCTTAACGATTGAACACTTCGCCACCGACGTGGCCAAGGTCATCGAAACCGAAGAGCTTCAGCGCGTGGTCCTGGTCGGTCACAGCTTTGCCGGCGGCCCGATTTCCGTGGTCGCCGATCGCAAGCCTGAGGCCCTGAAGCGCCTGATTTATTTGGATGCCTTGCTGCTGGAGAATGGCCAAAGTGGATTTAGCAAGCTTGATCCGGTCATCGTAGCCCAGCGCCTGAAACTCGCCCAAGAGTCCAGTGAAGGCTTAACCATTCCACCGCCGCCTCCGGCGGCGTTCGGGGTGACCGAGACGCACGACGCGGCGTGGCTGCGGCGGCGGTTGACTCCGCAGCCGCTGAACTCCTATCAAGAACCAATTCGGCTGAACCATCCGCTCGGCAACGGAGTCAAGAAGACCTACATCGCTTGCACCGACCCCGCGTATGGGCCCTTAGTTCCAACCCACCAGTGGGCCAAGCGGCAGAACGGATGGCAATATCTGGAGTTTGCCAGCGGTCACGACGCCATGGTGATTCGCCCGGAAGCCTTGACAGAAGTATTGGTTGACTGCGCCTCAGAATTGTAAGGAGCCAAAGCCAAGGAGCCAAGGAGCCAAGGAGCCAGGATTCAGGAGTCAGAAGTCAGGAGCACTGGAGTGTTGGAGGAGAAATATAATGGGGGGTGGTGTCGCCTTTTTTTGCGGCGCCTCAGCTCGACTCCCGGCCCTTGACTTCCTGTCTCCCATCTCCTGGCTCCTTAGCTCCTTGGCTCCTTGGCTCCTTGGCTCCTTAGATGGTGCTTACCCGAGCGCATTGCTTTGACAAGTTATCAAGGCGTTCGGATATTTCAGCCAGTGAGCAATCTGGATCTCAATGACTTACTCGATGGCTGGCCGCACGAGCCGGGGCAAGTAAAAGCCCGTAAGATTGTCGGACGCGACGGCTGCGAAAAAATCCAGCTCAGGATCGATCTTGGCTTGATCCAAATGGAGCTGAATGGGCGTCCGGATGGAGTTCGTCCGCACGGCTTCGAATCGTTGTTACATTATCACCAGGCGAAATCAGCGATGGTAAAGACCGCCGACCAGGGGTACGCGCTCTCGGAAGCGGACGTATCCGCGTTACAACAGGAGGGAGCCCAATATTACCACCGTTACCTGAGCCTGTTCCAACTCCGGGACTTTCAAAATGTCATTCGCGATACCGAACGAAATCTGGAGATGTTGGACTTTGTCAGCGAACATGCGACCGATGAAGATTCCAAGTGGACCTTGGAACAGTTTCGGCCCTACGTCATCATGATGAATACGAGAGCTCGAGCATCGCTGGAGTTAAAGGAAGGCAATACGGGCGAGGCGGTAAGGCTGATTGAGGTAGGCAAAGCAAAAATTGAGACCTTCTATCGAGCGATCGGCCAACCGGAATGGATCGAGTCGAGCAATGAGCTGGCTTTCTTAAGCGATTGGCTGAAGGAGGTTCGCGACGCGGTGCCGCTGACGCCTTTGGAGCTAATGGAGCGTGACTTGAAGCGGGCCATTGCGGACGAAGCGTACGAGCGTGCGGCGGAATTGCGCGATGCAATCCGTTCCCTGCGGATCTCGAAGAGATTACCGGGTGAATCAATCGATCATTAAGATATCGAGTCAGGGGGGCCGTATCGGTTTTCTGGATAGATTCTGTCCATGAAAAAGCTGGTCCTGTTGCTCGCGCTGCTCTTGTGCGTCGGACTAATCTGGTTCGGTGCCGGGCGGCGCGCAGCCGCGACGAACGATGGGTACAGCAAGACGCTCCGAGAAGCCAACGAACAGAAGATTCTCTTGATTAGCGTCGGAAGCGAACCGCGCACCCTGGATCCTCAGGAAGCGCAGGGGGTGACGGAGCATCACATTATCATGTCGATGATCGAGGGGTTAGTTGCGCCGAGCATCGACGATCAAGCCAAGGTTGTCCCTGGCATGGCGGACCGCTGGGTACACAACGAAGACCATTCCGTTTGGACGTTTCACCTCGGGGAGGATCGAAAGTGGTCTGACGGCGAGCCGGTCAAAGCCGGGGATTTTGTCTTCTCGTACAAAAGGATGCTGACGGCGTCATTCGGCGCGCAGTACGCCGAAAACCTCTTCATCCTGAAAGGTGCGGAGGACTATTACACCGGTAAAATCTCCGATTTCGACCAAGTCGGGGTGAAGGCACTCGATGATCAGACGTTACGGCTCGAGTTGGTCGGCCCCACGCCGTATCTGCTCTCGATGGTGCAGCATGATTCCTGGCTTCCGGTTTGTCCGAGTGCGATTTTAAAGTTCGGAAGCATCGATACACGCGACAGCAAGTGGACGCGAGCCGAGAACTATGTGGGGAACGGTCCGTTCAAGATGAAGAGTTGGTATCCCAACGACGTGATAGAGGTGGTCCGTAATCCGCTCTACTGGGATGCGGCCAATGTTAAATTGAACGGCATCAATTTTTATTCGATTGAGAATTTGAATACGCAGGAGCGTGCGTTCCAGGCCGGCCAATTGCATAAGACCGACCAGATCCCGCTGGATAAAGTGCCCTATTATCGCCGCACGCATCCGGAGCTCATCCGGATCGATCCCTACGAAGGCGTTTATTTCTACCGTATTAACATTGCCCGGAAACCACTGGACAATCCGAAAGTTCGATTGGCGTTGAGCCTTGCTGTGGACCGAGATGCGATCGTGAAAAATATCCTGAGAGAAGACCAGAAACCTGCCACCGGGTACACGCCGCCCGGGATGGGGGAATACCAGCCGCTGCACAGGACAACGTATGACCCGGTGCGTGCGCGTGAGCTGCTGGCGGAAGCGGGTTATCCGAACGGGAAAGGGTTTCCCAAATTTACCATTCATTTCAACACCCTGGAATCACATCGGGCGATTGCCGAAGCGATCCAACAGATGTGGAAGGAAGAGTTGAATATTGAAGTCGCGCTGGAGAATCAGGAATGGAAGGTCTACCTGGACACGCAGAACAATAAGAACTATGACCTCTCACGTTCCGCATGGATCGGAGATTTCATGGACCCGGTCACGTTCCTGAGCATGTGGACGAGCGGCAACGGCAACAATAATACCAATTGGGGCAACCCAAAGTTCGACGCCCTCATCGAGCAGGCCGCCAGAACAGGGGATCCCGAGCGCCGCCTCGGAATTCTCCACGACGCGGAAGACTTATTTCTCAGCGAACTGCCAGTGGTGCCGGTGTACTGGTACACCAATGCCTATTTAATACAGCCATCCGTCCAGAATTGGAATCCGCTCGTGCTGGGTAACCACAACTACAAGTATATCGACCTGAAGGGTGAGGGTGATTTGGCAAAATGATTAAGATCATCGTGGGGCGTTTATTGCAGCTGATTCCGGTAATCTGGATGATTCTGACCCTAACATTCTTTATGTCAAAGAGGGTGCCGGGCGGTCCTTTCAGCGCCGAACGTCAGGCCACGCCGGAAGTTATTGCGAGACTGAATGCCTACTATGGCCTGGATAAGCCACTCTGGGAGCAATATCTCGGGTATCTGGGAAAATTTGTCCGCTTCGATTTGGGGCCTTCCTATACCTATCAAAGCGAATCGGTCAACGAAGTGATTGCCCGTTCGTTTCCGATCTCATTGCAGATTGGAACCTTGGCTTTTGGGATTGCTGCGGTGCTAGGCATCACCGCCGGAGTGATCGCGGCCGCGAACAAGAACAAACTCTGGGACTATTTTCCGATGTCGCTGTCGATGCTTGGGATCTGTCTGCCGACGTTCGTCTTGGGGCCTATACTCGCATTGCTCTTCGGGCTGGTTCTGAGGCTCGCACCGGTCAGTGGTTGGCATGGACTGAGTTATGTGCCGTTCCATCCGATGATTATGCCAGCCGTCACGCTTGGGCTGTTCTATTCTGCTTACATCGCCCGTTTAACTCGCGGCGGGATGCTTGACATTTTAAGTCAGGATTTCATCCGGACTGCTCGTGCCAAAGGGGTCCCTGATCATGAAATCATTCTGAAACACGCGCTCCGCGGCGGATTGCTCCCTGTGGTGGCATTTCTCGGTCCGGCGTTTGCCGGACTCCTTAGCGGCTCCTTTGTGGTGGAAAAGGTTTTTAACGTCCCGGGAATTGGCCAGGAATTTATCAAGTCGGTGTTCAATCGTGACTATCCGCTTGTCTTGGGTACGGTCGCTTTTTTTGGAGTTTTGATCGTGGTTTTTAATCTGGTCTCGGACATCATCCAGGCCCTGATGGATCCCAAATCGCAGAAATAGGAAAATGAACCCCGCCACCACGGCTTCGATGGAACCCGTTCCGATCCAGGTAGGGAATTTGGAACCAGGGACGTCGCTTTGGAAGGATGCGTGGTACCGCCTCAGAAAGAATCACGTCGCCCTGTTTGGTTTATACGCGTTTTGTTCGATTGCCATCCTTTGTCTGATTGGTCCGTATTTTACCGGGCGCACCTACGAGCAAACGGAGATCAGCCTGAAAGCAAGTGCTCCGATGGAGCCGATCTTTTTCCGTTCCGAGGCTCTCAAAACGGGGGAGCCGAAGAAAAGCTTCGTGGCGCTCTCCAATCTGGAAGACGAATTCCTGGATAAGACAAAATCGGATCGCACAGAAATTGTCGCCAAAATTGCCAGAGGCGACACTTACCTCGAGGGCAAGATCACTTATGGGCCGTCCCCGCGAAGATACCTGTTCGGTACCGATCCGCTCGGTCGTGATTTGCTGACGCGCGTTTTAATCGGAGGACGGATCTCGCTGGCGGTCGGTTTTGCGGCAACCATCGTCTCGGTTTGCATCGGGGTATTGTGGGGCGCGACAGCGGGTTTTGTGGGCGGGAAGACGGACACTGTAATGATGCGTTTCGCGGATATTCTCTACGCGCTGCCCTTTACGGTGATCGTTATTCTCCTCATGGTGATGTTCGGCAGGAATATCATTCTTCTCTTTGTCGCGATCGGGGCGGTGGAATGGCTGACGATGGCTCGCATTGTTCGCGGTCAGATCATTTCGTTGAAAAACCAGGAATTCATTGAAGCGGCAATTTCGCTGGGCCTCCCTGGGCACCGGATCTTGTTTCGCCATCTGATCCCAAACGTGTTGGGTCCTATCATCATCTACGCTACGCTGACTTTTCCGCAGGTGATGCTTCTGGAGGCAATCCTGAGTTTTCTCGGTCTAGGAGTACAACCCCCGCTTAGTTCCTGGGGCGTCTTGATCGATGAAGGATCCCGCACGATGGAGACGTCGATCTGGTTGCTGATTTGCCCTGCCTTTTTCTTCTCGTTAACGCTCTTCTCATTGAATTTTCTCGGAGACGGTCTGCGGGACGCGCTCGATCCGAAATCGTCGAAGGAATAGCCTGAGACAGAATTCAGGAGTCAGAATTCAGGATTCAGTCAGGTGCCGGGAGCCCTCGAGGTCGACCGATTGGAGCGAAGCGAGGCGGCCCGAAGGGCCAAGATAGGTGCGCCCAGGGTCACGCCCCATAGGCGCTAAGATAATTGTGAGGCGCCTCGATGGGCGAATGGCCTTTGGTCCCGGAGGGACAGCACGATAGTAGCCAGGCACGAAGTGCCTGGAATCATGAGGAAAATGGCCCGTCCCAGCGGGACGATTGAACTCAGCTTAGATCAGACGCAAGTAGCAAAAACTCAGTAAAAAAATGTTTTAGTATTCGAAATGCCTGAATATGATCGGCCATGGCCAACACCTTTTGCTCTCTCAATATTCATTGTATTTTCAGCACCAAAGAGCGTTCCCCGATGTTGAACCCTGAGCTGACATCTGCTGCTGTCATTGCCAACCACAGTTCCCATCGCCAAAGCCATTCAATGAACAAAGGCTGGATCATCGGCCTGGATTCACCAGACTTTTCGACAACTGCACAACTTTAGCTGGCAACGGGGTGATGGCGCTTTCAGTGTGAGCGGCTCGCAGTTGCCAGAAACCATTCATTACATCCAAAATCAGGTCGAACATCATCGGACCCGAACTTTTCAACAGGAATACCTGGCGTTTCTGAAGCGACCTGAGCATTCGACGCGCTGTCGCTTGCTCATGCCGGGGCTCAGTTTCGACGACAACTATCTGTGGGACTGACAATGACTTCGACCGTCCCTCCAGACGGGGCCTCTCTGCATCGCTACCCAGGCACTTCGTGCCTGGCTACTATCAGCCTGTCCCTCCGGGACAAGAGCCATTCGCCCATCGAAGCGCCACACAATTATCTTAGCGCTTATGGGGTTACGCCCAGGGGTTTGCACTGTTTAGCGTCATATCTACGATCGTCCTCGTCGTCGTCCTTCGTCCTCGTCCGTATTTCGGGTGGTACGAGCGAAAGTCCCGCCGCTTGCTTTCTCTATGCATAGCTAGCTATGTCGAACCAATCTGAACAGAGTCCAAACTATTCTTCACTATAAAATACCCTCAATATGGATTTCACTCGTGAAATCCAGCGAAGTAAATTTGTATTTTTGCCTTGCGCTGTCATGCAGTCGGTATTATTCGAAAAGGATTTGGCGATAACAAAGTAGTGTATCAGAATTAAGAATCACTATCGAATGCGCACCTTTGAACGCGAGGTATGTTCCTACACGCTATAGAGACTGCGCACAAGAACTGAGGGGGAATGAAGCGGTTTTCTACCAGGTCAGTCATGGCAATGCGCGTTGTCCCAACCTTAATTTTGGTTTTCGGGCTTATTGATTCTGCGATCGCCCAACAGACTGTAGATGGCCTGCTGGTGCCGGATGGTCAGATCCTTATCGGGCCAGTCTTCCGGCGGAACGGCAGCGTCGTACCCTCGATTACGACGGGCACGGATGCTAACACTTATATCTTCAGCGTGGCACCAACGCAGGCGTTCTTGAATTCCGATCCAGCCGTAGTGATACACACCTCCGTACCGACTCAGTACGTTCGCGTTTATACATCCGGCATCAGTAAACCGGTCGGAGGTTTCATTGCGCCGTCCGATCTGGTGCGCGGCCTAACCCCATCTCAAATACGCGATGTCTTGGCCCTGCCGTTTCTGCCAAACTCGATGACGATCGTAAAAGTTCCAGCCGGGACCTTCGTTCTCTATGGTACAGCAGCTCCCATCCTCGGGAACTTCGCGGCGAACCCGCCAAGTATTCCAAGCCCTGGTACATGGGGTCACGGCGGTGTGATACAAGGCGATCTGATCGGCATTACGTCGGACCCAAACGCTAGGAATGCGGCTTTCGTGCCGGCCGGCGACTATGTGAACCAGCAGCCGATCGGCGTATTCGCCCTCTCCTACCAACCGCGTGGTGGAGGTGGCAATGCAGGAGCTGTAGCGGAAGCGCTGGATCTGGCGGTCCCGCCGCCGCAGTTCAGTGACATGGACAACGTCTACAATAGTCTGGATCTGCTCAATATTGGCTATCCTGGACCGCTGCAGTCGGCCTTGATGCAGCTCGATGGTGAGGCCTACGCGGACTTTGCCTCCGTTGAAATCGCCGGAGCGAAGATGTTCATGGAGACGGTGCGCACCCCAGTTGCGGCTTGAACGACTTGACACAGGCACTACCTACGACGCAGGAAGCGACGGCAAAGAAACCAGCACTCCAAACACAGTCCGACAGTCCCGTGTCTGCGCGCCTGGCATTTGGTTCACCG